>JAAUYH010103950.1_pt1 | contig 19895 bp, 12 predicted proteins | sample 7278061 | NCBI WGS metagenome assembly JAAUYH01 (sample SAMN14350203, study PRJNA611818) | marine sediment metagenome | isolation source: surface marine sediment (0.6m) | place: French Polynesia: Moorea | collected 2018-08 | reverse complement strand
CGTGTCGGACAGCGATGATGCCGTGTGGGGCCTGGATCGCCTGAGCGGCGGCACCCTGTGGAAGCAGGATGCCCTGGCGCGGCGCCAGCTGACCTCGCCGGTACACCATGGCGATTCGGTGGTGGTCGGTGACTTCGAAGGGTACCTGCACTGGATGTCCCGGGAAGACGGAGATTTCCAGGCCCGTACCCAGATCGATTCCAGGGGTCTGAGCGGCAGTCCGCTGGTGGTGGGTGATCGCCTGGTCGTATTGGGCCGCTCCGGGCGCCTGGCGTCTTACCGCATCCGCGGCGGATGAGCCGGTGCCATGCTGCCTGTCGTTGCCCTGGTGGGTCGGCCCAACGTTGGCAAATCCACACTTTTCAACGCGCTGACGCGCAGCCGGGAAGCCCTGGTTGCTGACTACGCAGGCCTGACCCGTGATCGGCGCTACGGAGTCGCGCAACTGCCGTCGGTTTCAGTAATCGTGGTGGATACCGGTGGCCTGGCGTCCGACATGGACGGCATCGATGCACTCACCGCCCAGCAGTCCCGCCTGGCCATTGAAGAGGCCGACCTGGTGGCGTTCATGGTAGACGCCCGGGCTGGCCTGACCGCTGACGATGAGGATATTGCAGCTGAATTACGCCGCACCGGCAAACCCGTGGTGCTGGTGGCCAACAAGATCGACGGCCTGGACGTGGATTCCGGCCTGGCGGAATTTGCCTCGCTGGGTTTCGGCGACACCGTTGCCACCTCGGCTGAACACCGCCGCGGCCTGGGCCAGTTGTCCGACCGGCTGGCCGCAAACCTGCCCGACCGTGTGTCAGCGGAGGCCTCGCCTGAGCCCGAAGGAACGCGTATCGCCATTGTCGGCCGCCCCAACGTCGGCAAATCCACCCTGATCAATCGCCTGCTGGGGGAGGAGCGGGTGCTCGCCTTCGACCAGCCGGGAACCACCCGGGACAGCATCTACGTGCCGTGGGAGCGGGATGGAGAGTCTTTTGTGCTGATCGATACCGCCGGAGTGAGGCGTCGTTCGAAGGTGCGGGAGACCGTTGAAAAATTCAGCGTCATCAAGGCACTCAAGGCTATCGAGGACTGTCATCTGGCCATCATGGTGCTGGATGCCCGGGAGGGGGTGGTAGACCAGGACAGCACCCTCCTGGGACAGGTGGTGGATCTTGCCAAGCCCCTGGTGATTGCCTTGAACAAGTGGGACGGCCTGAGCGGCGAGGAGCGCCAGCACGCCCGCAACTCCCTGGACCGCAAGCTGGTGTTTGTACCGTTTGCAGAACGCGTGGAAATATCAGCGCTGCACGGCAGCGGCTTCGGTCGGCTGCTGGAATGCGTGGATCGCGCCATCGAGGCCTCCCGGCTGGAAGCCAGTTCCGGTGAACTGACCCGCATGTTGCTGGCCGCCCAGGAACGGCACCAGCCCCCCATGGTCCAGGGCCGAACCGCCAAGCTCCGCTACGCCCACCTGGGCGGACACGATCCTCTGCGAATCGTGCTCCACGGCACCCGGGTCAAAACCCTGCCGGCCTCGTACCTGCGCTACCTGGAAAACCATTTCCGCCGGGAACTGGACCTGATCGGCGTTCCCCTCCGCCTGGAACTCCGCGCCGGCGAAAACCCCTACGCCGGCAAGAAGAACGTGCTGACCCAGCGGCAGATAGCCAAGCGCAAGCGGTTGAAGAAGTTTACGAAGAGGAAGCGTTAGTTCATCCGCGAGCCGCACAATCCTGAAGTGGGCATGATCATGCACCTTCGGGTTGGCCCGTGGTCACGGCATGGCCCCCCCGGACGTCATCCTGAACTCGATTCAGGATCCATCTGAGAGTGTGGTCCGTAAAGCCTTTGATCCAGGCAGCGGTTTGAACGGAGACTTCGCTCCATCGCGTTGGCGGCTGACCGGGTCACTTACGAAGTCTTCGCGACATTGCGGTACAGACGTCAACGAAGGCAACTTCGGGACTTCAGATGGATCCTGAATCGAGTTCAGGATGACGTTTTAAAGGAAGCGCCCGCGAGCCGCACAGGAGGTGCGGTCTTGCGGATAAACTATTGCGCCGCCTTGTAAGCCCGCACGGCAGCGTTGAACTCGTCGCCTACGCCGTGCATTTCGTCCACCATGGCGTTGTGGCGCCGGCTCCACTTGGCGCTGGCTTCAGCCAGTGCTTCTTCGCTGAGAATGGCGGTGGCCAGCTTGGACTGTTCTTCCTCGAGACACCCGAGATAGACGTCGGCTTCGGCCATGTAGGCCTTGACGGCCTTCTGGGTGGTAACCATGTCTTCCTTGGTGGCCGTGGCACCGTCAGGGATTTCGACTTTGTAGGGTTTGTCACACCCTTCGGCCATGACCGCGGTGGCGGTGAAGAACAGAATCAGTGAGAAAAGAATACGCATGAGCAGAACATTTAAGAGTTGAACAATAGCGGGAGTATAGGACGCTGACCGGTTTCAAGGCAATTTCAGCCATGACCCCTGGAGGGTGCCATCGCCGCAGCGGTTCAGGGATAATACGGCTGTGATCTTTTGCTGGATACTGTGGTCTTATCTGGCGGGACAGTCGCAATCCCCATGCACGATCTTGCGGAAAAATTGGCCTCACGGATTGAATTTCACACGCGCCAGGCGCATGTGCGGTCTTGAACCAGGACGGAGTTTTCGAATCATGACCTTGTTGCGTCTCGGTCTGCTGCTTGCCCTGACCACCGTGGCCGGGTGCTCTCAAATCATCAGCAGCGCCACCAGCGGATTTGCCAACGCCCTGTCGGCCGGCATACTGAACCAGAACGACCTGGAGACGGTGCGGGACGGGGCTCCGGCTTACCTGCTGCTGGTAGACGGTTTCATCGCTGAGAACCCGGACAATGAAGCCCTGCTGCTGGCCGGGGCGGAACTCTACAGCGCTTATGCGGGTGCCTTCGTATCCGACCCGGACCGGTCGCGGCGTCTGGCGGCCCGGGGACGGGACTACGGGTTGCGGGCGTTGTGCCTGCGGTCCGAAGACATCTGTTCCGCCAGTTCGGGCCGACACGAGGAGTTTGTGTCATCACTCGAGAGCATTACTGAGGACGATCTGCCGGCACTCTACGGCTACGCCGCCAGCTGGGCCACCTGGATCCAGATCAACTCGGGCGACTGGAACGCCATTGCGGAGATTCCCAAGGTGGAGGCGGCCATGCGCTGCGTGGTGAAGGCCGACCCGGAATTCCGTGAGGGGTGGCCTTATCTGTACCTGGGTGTAGTGACCAGCCAGCTCCCACCAGCCTACGGCGGTAAACCGGACCAGGGCCAGGAGTACTTCAAGACGGCACTGGACCTGTCCAACGGCAAAAACCTGATGGTTCACGTCCTTTATGCCGAGGAGTATGCCCGCCTGGTGTTTGACCAGGACCTGCATGATTCACTGTTGACCCGGGTCCTGGCTTCGGACGCTGAAGGCGACCGACTGACCCTGATCAATACCCTGGCCAAGCAGCGGGCCGAAACCCTGCTGGCAGAAAGCAACGAGTTCTTTTGAGTAATGAGTAATCCATTCCCGGAAATTGCGAAGATGAAATCAATCCTGCTGGCATTACTGCTGCTACCGGCCCTGAGCGGAGCCGTGACCCTGAAAATTGCCACCGTGGCACCGGACGGCACCGGCTGGATGAAAGAAATGCGGGCCGCCGGCGATCGCATCAAGGCGCAGACCGATGGCCGGGTCAAGATCAAGTTCTACCCCGGCGGTGTCATGGGCGATTACGCCACCGTGATGAGGAAAATGCGGATCGGGCAGCTCCACGGCGGCGCCTTCACCAGCGGTGAACTGGCCACCCGCTACCCCGACCTGTTTCTCTACAACACGCCGTTTCTGTTCGCCGACGACGAAGAGGTGGAATACGTCCGTCAGCGGCTGGAGCCCATGCTCAATGCTGGCCTCGAAGAGAAGGGCATCGTGGTGTTGGGCAGCGCCAGCGGCGGCTTCGTATACCTGTTCAGTGATAAGCCGGTTCGCACCTTCGACGATCTCTCCCGCGCCAAGGTCTGGACGCCGGAGGGAGACCCGGTGTCCGACAAGGCGTTCCGGCTGGCGGGGGTTACGCCGATTCCGCTGACCCTGGCTGACGTCTACACGGCGCTGCAGACCGGAATGCTGGACACGGTGGTCAATACCACGTTTGGCGCCATCGCCTTCCAGTGGCACACCAAGATGCGCTATATGGTGGATTTTCCCATCGCTTACGTATTTGGCGCCTTCGGCCTGGACAAGCGGACCTTCTACAAGCTCAGCGAGGAGGACCAGGCCGTGCTGCGGCAGGAATTTGCGGTGGCTTTCAAGGCCATTGAAGAGACCAACCGGCAAGACGCCGTCGGTGCCAGGGCGGCGCTGATCAACCAGGGCATCGAGGTGCTGGAACTCAGCGAGGAACAGCGGGCCCAGTTCAATTCTCTGGGCAGCGAAGTGCTGGATTATATGGGTTCAACCGATGACTTTACGCTGACTCACCTGGGCGACCTGATCCGCATCATCGAAGAGTATCGCGGATCGCCTATTCAGTGAGACCGGAGTCCGAATCGGGCAGTGCAGACAGCGGCCCTCGCTGGATTGCATGGATTGAGTCCGCGCTGCTGTCACTGCTGCTGGGTACCCTGGTGGTTCTCGGCGGCACCCAGATCCTGTTGCGCAACGTTTTCGACTCGGGCGTTCTCTGGATCGATCCGCTGCTGCGCATGCTGGTGTTGTGGCTGGGATTGATCGGCGCTGCCGCTGCTGCCCGACAGAACAAGAATATCCGCATCGACCTGATCAACCGCTACCTCCCGCCCCTGTGGGACCGGGTGATTTCATCATTGACCCACGCTTTCACCGCCGCGGTCTGTGGCCTCATCGGCTGGCACGGGGCACGCATGGTCATAGTGGAGAAGGAGTTCGCGGAGACTGACTTCCTGGATATTCCCATCTGGATTCTGCAGTCGGTGATCCCGTTCGCCTTCGGCCTGATCGCGCTGGTCTATCTGGTGTCCACCGTAACCGTTTGGTACGAGCGGGACGGCAGGGCATGAGCTGGCTCGGCCTCCCGCTGCTGCTGCTGGCCCTCCTGGGAGCGCCGCTGTTCGCCATTATCGGCGCCAGTGCGCTGCTGGGATTTCACACGGCCGGGATTGACCTGCAGATTGTCGCCATCGAGATTTACCGCATGGGCAAGATGCCGGTCCTGCTGGCCATCCCCCTGTTCACCTTTGCCGGATATCTGTTAAGCGAAAGCGACACGCCGGGTCGGCTGGTTCGCCTGTCTCAGGCCTGGCTGGGCTGGTTGCCGGGGGGATTACCCATCGTGGCCCTGCTGACCTGTGCTCTATTTACGGCGTTTACCGGTGCATCCGGCGTCACCATCGTGGCTCTGGGGGCAATTCTGGTTCCCGCCCTGGCCACGGCGGGTTATCCCGAACGGTTCAACCTTGGCCTGGTCACCAGCTCCGGCAGCCTGGGTCTGCTGTTTGCGCCCTCGCTGCCGCTGATTCTGTACGGCGTCGTCGCCCAGCAGGTGGCAGTTGGAGAAAACGTCAGTATCGACGATCTGTTCCTGGCGGGATTGTTCCCCGGTCTGCTGATGATCGCGGTGCTGGCGGCCTGGTCCATGCGCCAGGGCTTCGTCAGCCGTGAGACCCGCCAGCCCTTCGAGCTGCAAAAGGCGCTGAGCACCCTGCGCGAATCCTGGCTTGAGCTGCCGCTGCCGTTCATCGTGCTGGGCGGCATCTACTCCGGTTACTTCGTTGTGTCCGAAGCGGCTGCGGTGACGGCGATCTACGTGCTGGTGGTTGAGGTGCTGATCCGACGGGAAATCACTCTTCGGGAGTTACCCAACGTCGTGCGGGAATCCATGATGCTGGTGGGTGCAATCCTCATTATCCTGGGAGTCTCGCTGGCGTCCACCAACTACGTGATCGACGCGGAGATTCCGACCCTGCTGTTTGACTGGATCAATTCCCAGGTCAGCAACAAGTACACCTTTATCCTGCTGTTGATCGGCTTCCTGTTGCTGCTGGGGATGCTGCTGGACATCTTCTCGGCCATCGTGATCATGATTCCCATCATCCTGCCCATTGCGGTGGGGTATGACATCCATCCCATCCACCTTGGCATCCTGTTCCTGGCCGCGATGCAGATTGGTTATTTCACACCGCCGGTGGGGATGAACCTGTTTATCGCCAGTTTCCGCTTCGGTATACCGGTGATGACTCTGTACCGGTCCACGCTGCCGTTTTTCTTCCTGCTGCTGCTGTGCGTGTTCCTGATTGGCTTTTACAGCCCGCTGTCGACCTGGGTGCTGGACCCCTGATCTAAACCGTTGTGAATGCAAGGTGCCGCCAGGGTGCTCCGGTGGACCAGGCGGTCAGTTGAGCTGACGGATATCGACAAAACTCCCCGACGGAAACGTCCGCAGCCTCGGCAGGACGCCCAGAATCAGTTCGGCGGCCCGTTCGGGCCCCGGCATTCCTGTTGTTCCGCGAGCTGCCCTTAGCACGTTCACCGACGGGAACTGCTGAGCGTCCACTTCGTCACACAGTACGTCCTGCATCGCCGTATCCACCAGGCCGGGTGCCAGAGCGGTCAGGTGGGTCTGCGGCATCTCATGGGCATAAAGCTGGGTCAGCATGTTGAGTGCAGCCTTGGACATGGCATAGGCGGACCAGCCGAAGCTGCCGTTGACTGCTGCGCCTGAGGAAATGAGCAGGGCCTGGTCGACATGGACGGTTGCATGGATCAACGCGTCCAGCAGCATCTTATTGGCCCAGACGTTGACGGTCATCACCTGCTGGAGGGTGTCCATGCTGCTCTCATGCATGGGCTGGATCGGGCCGAGGATACCGGCATTGAGGACGATCAGGTTCAGCGACTGGACATCGCGCAGCAGATCATTAACCGCCGATTGGATCTGTTCCAGGTCTTCCAGGTCTGCCTTGACCTCTTTCAGCCGGGGGTGGGACGACGGTGCGCCCCGCCGGCTGATCCCGTAGACATGGTCACCGCGCGCCAGGCAGGCGGTGGCCAGGCCGAGGCCCAGGCCGCTGCTGTTACCCGTGATCAACACCTTGCTCATGCTGCCTCCAAACAAAGGCCGGGTTGCCCCGGCCTTTTCCTGAATGAATCAGTTGGGCGGCGGGGCGCCGGTCCGGCCTGCCTGTCCCTTGGGCTTCTGGTCCTCGGGATTCACTGCCGGAGGTCCGGCCATGCGGCCCTGGTCCGGGTCGTCGGTGACATACCAGGGTTTACCGTCATCATCCAGGTACATTTTCTTCTGCTCCTCCAGGTTGAAGGGCCGCGAGCCGATGCGTCCCAGGACCGCAACCTGTCCACCGGTTTCGTCCACCGCGCGATCCCGCTCCAGGCCGCGCGAGACGGACAGGGCCGGGTCGTCGGTGGGATACCAGGCGATCAACTCGGGTTTCGGCGCCGGGCTGAACCCATAAAAATTGGGCTGCTCGTCCGGCGCGGTCATGTGGACCACCTTGAGGCCGTTACGGCCGTCCGCCACGTAGGCGTAGAGCGATGCGTTGGTGGAGCCCAGGGCGACATCCCGGGCGTCGTTAAGCTGACCATTGGCGGTGAACATCTGGTACAGCTTCGGACGGTCGGCCCGGGTCACGTCAACAATGGCCAGACCGTCGCGGCCGGCAGCGACATAAGCGTAGGTCCGGGCCACGTGGATGCCCTGGGCATCAGCCAGGGGAATCGTTGCGGCCTCCACAACGGCCGGATTTTCCGGGTTGGTCACGTCGATCACCTGCATGCCGTTGGCAGTGGTCGCGAACAGATAGCGGAACTGCAGCTGGCTGGAACGCGGGTCGGGTACGTCGATGGTGGCGACGTGGTCCGGACTCAGCGGATCATCCATGTTGACAACGACGATGCCCCGGGGCGTGCTGATGTAAAACCAGTAGCCCGCGATATGCAGGTGACGGGCGCCGTTCAGGACACCGCCCGGATTCCACGTCAGGGCGCGCTCCAGGAAGTTGTTACGTGGCTCCTGGTCGTGCAGCGTGTTGATATCGCTCAGGATCAGGCCTTCTTCGCTGTCGGTGATGAACATGTAGTTGTAAATCGGGTGGAACGGCTGCTCCTGATTCACCACGCGCATCAGGTCACCCTGGTTGCGTTCGGGGTGAACCGGCTGGGTGGTTGCCATGCGCACGCAGGTGGCGTTGGCGCTCTTGATCCGGGTGTTGTGACCCAGGGGAGAGAAGGGCGCGGTGATGACACGCTGGGAGAATCCCTTGTTGGCGATGGCCTGGACATCGTAGGCCTGGGTGCCTTTGGGGCCCTCGGCGGCGTACAGGTATTCACCACGCAGCTGCAGGCAGCCCACCGGTGCTCCTGAACCGTTCTTGTAGGCTTCCTTCAGCTCCCGGCCATTGGCCTCGTGCGCCTGGTACCACTTGGGATAGGCGTAACGATGCAGGTAGCTGCCGATCACCGCCTGAGGCTCTTCCCATTCAGTGACCCGGATGCCGTTGACCTGGTCTTCGGTGCCCACCCAGGCGTTATAGCCGACAAAGTCCACAAACTTGGTGCCGTGGAGCAGCAGCTGGGCCATGATGGCGTTGTTGTCGTTCTCCTGGCTCAGGTGGCAGTCCGTGCAGGTCTTGGTCTCGGTCTTGCGCGTGGTGTGGGGGAAGTGCGGCGCAAACGCCTGGGAGCTGAACCCGGAGGCGGCGATAGGCGGCTGCTGGATGTAGATCAGCTCTCGGTTGGCGTTGCGCGACGACAGCACCAGGGCAGAGGAGGAGCGAACCGGTGCGATCTTGCCGTGCTTGATCTCGCCATGTTTGCCCAACTGGAACATCTGGTCCCTGGCCACCTGGGGATTGTAGGTGGCGTAGCTGCGGCTGTAGTCACCCTCGTAGTGATGCAGCTCCGTTTTCCAGTTGGCCTGGATAGGCAGGTGGCAGCCGCCGCAGCTGGTGGTCCAGGAGGTGTGGCAGGTGTAGCACAGCATGTTGTCGTAGCCGTGGGCCCGTTTGTCCTCGGGTACGTCCAGCCCCCATTCCATGGTGTCGGTATTGGTGGATACCAGCTTGGCCCGGGCTGATTTCTCGTTGTACTCCGGATGGCCCGGAGTGGCCGAATCCTTGATCTGGGATACCTCCCATTCGAGCCCCGGGTTGACCAGCGAGCGCTGAATCAGCTTGCCGCCCCGCCATTCGAAGCGCTTCTTGCCGTCCGGGTTGCGCTTGAGAGCCAGGTTGGTCCCCGCCGGCGGCGCCATGGTGCCGCTGGTGAGCAGGTTGGCGTACTCGTCCACCGTACCGTGGCAGTCGATGCACTTGATCTCAACGCCGGCCATGACTTCGCCGACGATATGGCCGTTACTGTGGCCGTCCTGGTGGAAATGGCAGTCCACGCAGTGCATGCCGACGTCGGCATGGATCGAGGCCATGTGGACCGCCTTGTCCCATTTCTCCGGGTCGTTGTTGTCGACCACGTCACCCTCGGCATCCAGCAGGTTACCGACGCGGTCTCGCTTGAACACGCCGCGGAAGTTCCAGCCGTGGCCGTGGTAGTCCGCGAACTGGGTGTCCTTGAGCTTCGGATTCATCTCCGAGACCTGCTCCAGGAATTTGACGTCCGCCCACTTGCCGCGAATGGCGGCTTCCTCGGGGTTGCGGTCCAGGATCTGGCGCTTGACGTGGTGGGGGTGGTCCTGCTGCTCCTCCGGCCACATGAAGGGTGCGTCGGACTCGTAGTCCCACATGATGAAGCCCAGGTAGGTGTTGATGAACATGTTGGGCTGGTGCATGTGGCAGATCATGCACTGGCTGGTCGGGATGGCCCGGGTGAACTCGTGCTTCAACGGGTGGCCCGGAATATCCCTGGGGATCGTTGGATCGGCCTGCTGGCTCAAGCCCGTGTGTCCGAAGTCCTTGTACATGCCGGAGTGTTTCCACCAGCGGTCGTTGGCGTAAACCACGTGGCAGGCTGAGCAGCCGGACTGTCGAAAATCGCCGGGGTTGTCGTTGGTGCCCGGGAACCACATGTTGGGGTCGTTCAGGCGGGTCTTATGGATGTTGAGCACGGGAATGGCCACCCGGTTTCCCGTGGCTGGGCCGCGGTTGGACTGGCGGATATCGGGACGCCCCGGCTCTTCCAGCCGCTGCAGTTGTCCCAGGGCGTTGGGCAGACCGGTTTCCGGAAACAGGTTGACGATGTTGCGGCCGCCCCGCTCGAATACGCGGAATACGTCTGCCGGGGGAATGGTCTGCCAGGTGGGCAGTGGTGCCAGGGACGGCAGGATGCCGCGCTTGGTCATAGCCTCGTCCGGCTCCACCGGGTTTTTCAGGATGGCCGGCTCGCTTTCGCGGGTGTACGCCTCGCCCAGAATGTAGCGTTTGAAGGGCAGGATGCCGTTGTTGTAAGCCGCGCCGCCCCACAGCATGGCGGATGTGGCCATGATGCTGCGTTCAGCCGCCTGGATGATGGGCAGGTGGCAGGCACCGCAGGCTTCCCTGGCAATGCGCAGATCTCCGGGGTTGATGAAGCGGATGAACTCCGGTGCTTCCTTGTTGTAAATGGCGTACGCGTGGCGCGGGTTGGCGCTGGACGGATAAGAAAAAGTGTCCGGGTACTTGGGCTGCACGTGGGCCTTGTCAATGGCGGCCTGGTAGTCCTCGGCGTAGATTGGTCGATCATTGGGGTATCCGACTTTCTTCAGTTCCCAGGGGCCATGGTCGCTGCCGTGGTCATCGCCAGGGTCGTCGTGATGTTCCTCTAATTCCGGATAACCTGTTTCGTGCTTGTGCACGTGTTCGTAGCGCAGGGGTTTCTGGGGACCGCCGTCCCACCAGACCTTGGCGTCACCGCCGTGGCAGTCCACGCAGCCCAGTACCACCGCCTCCGAGGCGTGCATGGTCTTGCGGTCGCTCCTGGTGTGGCACGAGACGCAGCCTTTGCTTTTGGCGTCGGCTTCTTCCCATGTCTGGAAAGCCGGCGCGTCGGGGTATTGCTTGTGCTTGATCTTGCGCGGCTTCTCACCCTCAGCAGCCAGCAGGGAGGCGCTCCAACAGATCAGCAGCAGACCGATAAGTGTTCTTTGCAGCTTCATTGTCTTCATTTCCCTGTCAGTAGTTCAGGATGATATTGGCCAGGACCGAGTAGTAATCGTCGTCGCCGTAGAGATCCTTCAGCCCCTGGCCCGGGATCATGCCGGCGGCGGACAGCCTGACCACGATGTTCTGGCTCATGAAGGGCCGCCAGATCAGTGCGGCAGAGATGTCGATGCCAATCTCATCATCGATGGGGCCCTGGTTTCGGGCCACCTCCAGGGTGGTGGTGTCATCGAACCACATGCCGTTGACGTTGAAGGACAGCCGGGTTTCCGGGGTCAGGTCCAGATCTGCGCCGACACCCAGCAGGTAGAGTCCGGGGTTGTCGAAATTGGACTGTCCCAGTTCCTTGGAAGAGCGCATGGAAGGCAGGATCGCGTTGCGGCCGGAAAGGGCCACGATGCCGCCACCGACAACCGGCATGGTCTGACGGATCCAGTAGGACGTGTCGGCGCCGGCAAATATCGGGTTTTCGAAGATGGCGTCGAAGCCGTTGGACTCGTCGTCAAATGGGTCGTCGTCGCCGCTGGCGTACAGTGCCGAAAGGCGCAGGCGTATCCAATCGAAATCGTAGCCCGCTTCAGCGGCCAGGAAGCCCGCCCTGATGTCGGTTTCCTGGTCAACGTATGTGGCCGGGTTGACATCGCCGATGGCGTAATAGGCGGACGCCGTGAGATTCAGCCGGCCGAAGTGACCATCGCCGTTGAGCCCCAGGTAGGTAACGTCATAACCCCTGGGCTTTTCGTTTCCCAGGGATGCGGGACGGGCGATGAAACCATTTTCGTCGAAAAAGAATTCGTCCTCCCTGTTTCGGTTGTGCACGATCGTGGCCTGGGTGAAAAAGCCGAGCCTGGGCCAGTCCTGTTTGTACAGGTTGGCGATAAACACATCGTCGTCGCGAAAGCCTGCGCCAATGTCGTTGAGGCCGCTGTTGGTGTCTTTTTCCAGGCGTCGGAACCAGGCCAGGTTGTACTGGTAGACGTTGTTGTCCCGGTTGCCGAAAAGGCGTGCACCAAAATTCAGATCCTGGAACAGGAAGCCACGGAAGTCCGTGGAGAAGGGCTGGATGCCGATGCGGAAGCTGTCGAAATCGTAGCGGGTCGAGACGTTGCGCAGGTGTTTGTCAAAAAACAGCTCCTGCACACCCATGTGGAAATCTTCCCGGGTATCTTCGTCGAACCGTGGATCAATATTGAGGAAACGCCGCTCGTCTACTTCGACCCGGTTGTACTGGAATGCCAGGGTCAGCCGGTATTCGTAGTCCGGCGGGCGGAAAACGGTATTACCCTTGTAGTAGACCACGCCAAAGATCATGTTCTCAGCGAAGATCAGCTGGTCATCGCTGCCAAAGATATCGATGGAACCCGGCTCTGTGCTGGACTGCAGGCCTACGGGCGTGGGAATGCTGCGGGGTTCGATGACGGTGTCCGAGATGGCCAGAACATTCAGGAACCAGTCGTCGTACAGCGGCTTGTCGGCTTTCCAGGTGTTGATGTTGTAGGGGTCGAACCAGCGCTGGGGCTGACCCAGTGTCTCCATGATGCGCCAGCGGTCGGGTACCGGGACGTAGTAGTCCCCCACGTTGCCGGCTGCCACCGGCTGAATACGGGCGGGATCGATCTCCGGTTCCGCGGCCCGTTCCGGCGGTGGTTTGCCGGGACGTCGCCGGTCGGCCTTGCGCCGCAGGCTGTCCTGGGCCGTCGCCACCGTTCGCGAAAGCAGGGTCACGGCGTCGGTGAGGCCGTCGGCCCGGGCCACGGGGCTGATGCCCAGCAGGCTGACCAGGGCGGCACTGAATGCGGTTGTCAGTACGATGCGATGTTTCATTTACTTGCCCTCGCAAACGTTCTGTTCGTCGCTGTCCAGGAACGGCGACTGTGGGCACTGGATGTAGCGCAGCCGCACACCCTGGGGTGTCAGCTGGTCGGCCCGGATGGCGGGGTCCGCGTTGTTGATGCTGCCGAGGATTTCGCCGGCGTTGTGCAGGCCCAGGAACGAAATCATGTCGTCCTGATCGATGCCGTCACCGGACACGCCGATGCCGCCCACCAGGGTGCCGCCGCGGTAAATCGGCACACTGCCGGGGAAGATCTGGATGCCGTTGCCCAGTCGGTTCAGGTTGGTGCAGTTCGGGGGGACGTCTTCGGCCGCGGCCCCGAGGACGAACAGCACGTGGCCGATGATGCTGTTGTAAACCAGGTCCAGTTGGAGGCCGACGTTGAACGGGCTCCACCGGTCAAAAGGTTTGCTGAATGGCCCGGGATTGGTGCCGACGGCACCGTCGGGGAAAAACGGCCGGGACAGGTTGCCGCCGGAGCGATCGGCAAAAGCGAAAGCGCCATCGTCCAGGGCTGTATTGCTGCCCAGGAATGCCTGGGTGTCATCCACGTATTGCCCGATGCGGATGGTCTCGATCACTGCGCTGCCGTCGGAGTTGATGTAGTTGGCATCCGCGGCGGAACGCAGGTCGTTGCCGGCGAAAGCGCCAGAATAGAAAGAGGCGGTGCGCGCCTTCTGCAGCGACACGTCCAGCCCGAAAATCGGCGCGTCGCGGGTGCGCGCGATGGCCAGGATGGTGCCGTTGGTATCCACCACGGAAATGGAGACCCGGGCCTGGGAGCCCACTGGACGGCGAATCTGCGCCCGGGCCGCATTGGCAATCTTCAGTGCCTCCTGAACCAGAACCCGTACCTCGTTTTCGGTCAGCGCGTTCGCGCCGTCGGTGCCGGCAATGGGCCTGAACCTTTCGTTACCGTCGGCATCCACCAGCACAAAGGCGTCCAGCCCCGGGTAGTCCAGCTGGTCCGGTTGAACCCCGGAGCCCGCAAAGCCGAAGGCGGTGCCCCCCTGCACCATGCCGTCAAAGTACCCGGTCAGGGGAACCATCTGGCCCAATGCACCGTCGATGCTGGAGAACGGCGCGGCGCCGCCCGGGTCGGTGGCCAGGTCAGACGGGAGGGCGTCGGAAAACCGGAAAGTCTTGCCGTCGACCGTGATGCGATCGGCCTTGCGGTCATTGGGTGACGCGAATCCGAAAGAGCCGGCCACGGCAATCAGTTCGTCCGGCGCCAGGTCCTTATCGCTGACGACGGGGTCCAGGGTGTAGAGGCCGTCGGATTCAATACCGATACCGCCAACCGGCACGCCATCGATGTAAAGCGGCATACCACCCGGATCCGCTGACAGCCCCAGGGGAGAGCGCTTGGGTCCGGCGTCAACCGCGCCGGTGAATCGCAGGCTGAAGTCGGAGCAGGGCAGCTGGCTGAACTGGACACCGAACAGCGGGCCGCCGGGCTGCCCGATTTCGCCGGGGTTGAAATGCTCCTGGACGATCTGGCTGGCTGTTCGCGTGGTAAAGCCGTTTCCTTCCGAGGACAGATAAGCGCCGGTGACGGCCTTGGCCACCGCTGACATGGTGCTGGGAATGACCGCAATTTCCTCCAGCCCGCCGATGGCCCCTTTGCCTGATCGGATTGTGGTTGAGCCCGGTGCCCCGTTCATCTGGAACAGGCCGAGCACGTTGCCCACGCGGTCCACCACGGCTATGGTGGCCGGCATGCCCTGGGCATTGGCTTCGGCTGCGGCCTGGGCAATCACCTGCTGCACGTTTGCGGCGCTGAGTCGAGAATTGGCAGTGGCGCAGGAGCCGTCGCAGCCCTGGTCGGCATTGGTCGTTGGTGGTTCCGCTGTGCCCGGCTGCTCGCTGCGGCTGCCGCCGCCACAGCCGGCCGCAATGCTGATCATTGCGACCAGCAGCGCCCTGGCGCTATGCCTCAAAACGCTCATCGACTTCCCCTTTATCTCCCCAGAAACGGCGCCATCAGCCGTCCCGGAACTGGTGTGGTGTCCCATGAATAAGTTGCATTTCAGAGCCGCCAACACACTAGTTCTGGCCGGAACCGGAGGCTCCCGCCAGGTTTAACTCGTCATATATATGATAGCCGTGACAACTGGTGCAGGTAGACGCCACTTTGCCTTTTTCGTGTTCCCCGCCATGGCATTGCCGGCAATTGTCGATGCCCGGGATCAGTACATCGTCACTGGAGCTGGATTGCGGAACGTCGTAATGACAGCCACCGCAGGGCATGGTGGTGTGGGATGCGTGGGTAAACTCCGCTTTGGCGAACCACACGCCGGCGACCCGTACGGGCTGCACTTTCCAGGTCAGTGAATCGCCCGAGCCTTCCCGGTCGACCCGGTGGCAGACCGAGCAGGCCTGGCCTTCAAACAGGTCTTCTCCGACCCGGCGTGACTTGCTGCGCGCCCAGGACAGCGCTTCGTCCCTCTCGGCGCGGCTCAGGCGAGTGCCGGGGCGCCGCCGCTGCCGGACCACCGTCGGGGCGGTCACGTCGCTGTAACCTCCCATCAGGGCCCGGTTGGCGTAGTACTCTTCCAGCATGAACAGCACCTCGGCCACCTTGCCGTGGGGTACCTGGCGGTCCGGTTCCTGGGCTTCGAAACCCAGGGTATGGCATTCCTGGCACATGGGCTCGTATTCCACCTGCAGCATTTTGCCGCCCCCCGGCTCGGGCTGATGACAGGAGCCGCAGTCCAGCACCCGCCGCCCGCTGGGTGCATTGATGCCCTCGGGATTCATGTGCACATCGTGGGGAAACTTCAGGTTGGAATCCTCGGACAGGGTGTCGCTGTCCAGGGGCTCCCGGCGGGGCAGGTAATTGCCCATGCCGTCCCAGCCAGCCAGTTCCACCTTGAACTGGGCGTGGTCATGAGTGAAGTCCGACGCGTTCGCCAGCACCGTTCGTTGCCCGGTGGTCTGGTCCAGGTCCTGGTGGCAGCTGTCGCAGAAACGCTGGTCATGGGATATCAGCCCGTCCAGGCCATTGTGGTCCTTGTGGCAGCTGGCGCAGCGGGTCTCCGTCAGCTCCGGCAGCTCGAAGAACACCGGGTCGGCGTGGGCCGGGGTGGTGGCATGGCAGGCAGTGCAGCTTTCATCCCGGACCATCTGGAATGGTTTGACATGACAGGTTGAGCAGTCTTCGCCAAAGAAATGGTGGGCTGCCTGCAGGGTGCCGCTGATCCACTGGCCGTCGCTGGGCACCACCGGTGTTGCCCGCAGTTTGTCCTGGAGTCCCGGCACGTAATGGCCGGCCACCGGCAGCCCCAGCCCGATGCCTGTGGCCAGCAGGAACAGGGTCCAGGACACGCTGCGCTTGGCCAGCCAGGTGCCTTTGAGTGAGAACGGGCGGTCGGCGAACTTGGCGGCCTTGGATTCGGTGGCCGCCTCGGCCTCGCTGATTTCCACCGCTGCGTCGAAGCCCTGGGGTGGTTTGATGACTCGAATCAGCTGCCCGCCGATTTCAATGCGTGATCCAATGCCGGCACCGGCGGCCTGCTGCAGTTTGCCGTCCACCCGGACCCCTGCAGCGATCAGCGACTCCACCCGAAAGCGGGCGCCCTTGAGCGGGACAATGCGGGCATGTTCCAGGGCGACCCGCAAGTCGGACAGGAACACGCCCTGGCCGGCGGCCCGACCGATGGTCAGGGACTCGCCGCCGTACACCTCGTCGGTGTGGGCGACCGCGCCTTTTTTCTTACGGGTAATGGTTCTGACTAGCCAGCGCATGGTTCGCGTTCCTTACCAGTAAAAGAACACCGAGACCACGTGGGCGGTCAGTGCTCCGATGAGCGCAAAGGTGATGGGGACGTGGAAATACAGCCAGATGTCCATCAGGGCCTGGTACTGGACATCTTTTGCCACTTTGGACGCCAGCGCTTTTTTGCGATGGAGTACGTCCAGCAGCTGGCGCAGGCGTTCAGACTCCTGGCCGCCGGCGCCCGCCAGGAAATCCACCATGGCGAACATGGTGGGCATTTCGGCCGTTTCGGGCCGATCCTGTTTTTTCTCGAGATTGTCAAGCATTCGCTTGGTTTCATCCACCGCCCCCTGGGCGCCGTCCCGGGCAAACAGCTGGTCCATGACGCCACCGCCCAGACGGGTCCGACCAATGGAGCGCAGCACCATCTGGTGGACCTTGGGTCCCAGCTTGTCCGCGAGCCGTACGCTTTCGTCGTCCAGTTCGGCGATCTCTTCCAGCATGGACTCGCGGCTGGTATTGGCGCGGTTCTGGGTCATGAGGGTGGGGTAGCGCAGGTAGGCGAAAACTCCGAAAAAACCGCTGACAATGACCACCACCATCAGTACGTAGGCGATGGTGTGGACGTTCCAGCCGAACTGGAACCCGGTATGCAAAGTGGCGATGAAGATCAGGCAGGTGCCCAGGTAGACGTGGGCGGACAGCCAGCCGCGCAGGGAGCCGACGTTGTTGCGGTAAGTGCGCTTGCGATAGCCAAACAGCATCAGCCACAGGATCAGGGCTGCGCCGATGCCTCCCAGGGTGTAACCCAGCCAGGTGCCGCCGTTGGGGCCGTCGCTGGGGTTGTGCCAGACGTAAGCGACCAGGCTGCCCACCAGCAGTATCAGGGACACCCACAGGTAGCGCAGGCCTTTAAATGTCAGAAACGATTCTTGCATGACTCTCCCTGCTCAACCCACCGAATTGGCAAAGGACGCCAGATCCTCCGGAGATATCCGGATGGCCGCCCCGGTGGGGCAGGACCGGACACAGGCAGGGCCGCCCGAGAGGTCCTTGCACATGTCGCATTTGACCGCCTTTTTCTCACCCTTGGCCTTCTTTTTGGATGTCAGGTCCTGTCCGGGTCCCGGCCCCCGGCCAAACAGCAGCCATTGCAGGATGCCGGGCTTGCCCGGCGGCGTGGCGGACATGTGAATCACGCCATAGGGGCAGTTGCGCTGGCAGTTGCCGCAGCCGATGCAGTTGTCAGCAATGAATACTTCCCCGTCGGGCGCCCGGTGAATGGCATCCGGCGGGCAGTCCTTCATGCAGTGGGGATGCTCGCAGTGCCGGCATGAGGTCGGTACGTGAACCGTTGCGTAGGTCGGCCCGGCTTCCCGGTTCAGCCGGGAGGTTCCGCCGTGGGTTTCGGCACAGGCTTTTTCACAGTTGTCGCAGCGTACGCACAGTGCCTCGTCGATCAGGAGGATGTCGGTGGCCTCGCCAACGCCCTGGGAAACCAGGAATGAAATGAGGTCGCCGCCCTCGGGCTGGGACTGCATGGACAGGTTGGCCGCTGCCCGCTGCCGGTACTCCGCCTGGAGTCTCAGGCGCAGCTCCGGCTCCCGCATCAGCAGCTGCTTGAAGGCGTTACCATCCAGCCGGATGGTTTCGGTTGCGATGGCTGCCCGGGCCGACGCAGAGCGCACGTTGTCACCCAGCAAAGCCATTTCACCCACATAGTTGCCGGCAGGCACATAAGAAAGAATGACTTCGCGGCCGCCGATGCCGCGGGAAATGGTCAGGGAGCCCACGCGCACCAGGTGAATGCAGTCGCCGTTGTCGCCTTCCTCGAACAGGACATCGCCGGCGCGGAAATTCTCGATGGTGGCGGTGGCCACGATGTCCTGCAGCTTGTCTGCGGGCGTGTCTGGCGCAAAGCGGGACTGGATGGCCCGCATGATGAACGCTTCGTCGATCACCCGCTTCACCGCGTCCACCGAGTTGATCAGCTTGTTCATGGACCGCCGCGGCGTTTCGATCAGCACCGTGCCGCTGCCGGCGCGGACCGTGGCTGAGCGCCGGCGCCCTGAGATCAGGCTCATTTCGCCAAAAAACTCGCCGGCGCCCAGGGAAATGGTCTTGCCGGTGGCCTCGTCCACCACAATTTCCACCGTGCCCTCGACGATACTGAAAAAGGTGTTGGTGTAATCGTTGCGGGCGAAAATGGTCTCGTCGGGGGCCGGCGTCCGAATATCGGAATCCAGCATGAACTCGCGCAGCTGCAGCTCAGTAATGGGCGACAGCAGCTTGACGTTTTTCTGTACCTTGACCAGCGCGTTGTGCACCGAGGTAAAGCCCGGCATGTGCTGAAATTTGTCCCGCAGCAGCGGCTCATCGGCGGGCTCAACGTCGTTGCCCATGATGAATTCAACAACCTCGTAGCCCTGGTTCATGGCCTGCTTGATCAGCGGGTAGCCGGCCAGGGCGCCGATGATGTAAAGCCCGGGTACATTGGACTCGTACCTGGGTGTAATCTCGGGTACCGATGCCGGATCGTTGTTGGGAAACTCGATGCCGCAGGATTCCACGAAGCGACGCGGCGGAATGGCGCCCAGCCGGGCGATGACCCGGTCGATTTCCACCTCGGCCTGGCCCTCGGGGGTGTTGAACACGATCAGGCCGGGCTTGTCGCCGCCTTCAAGCGCCTCGACCCGGTCGACATTGGTGCTGTAGTAACACTCGATGGTGCCGTCTTCGATGTTTTTCAGGATGGCGGCTTCGTTGGCGTCCTTGGCCCGGGCAAATTCGTCCCGCCGATTGACGATGATGACGTTGTTCTGCTTGGCCAGGGCAGTGGCATTTTCGATGGCGGCGTCACCGGCACCGATCACCGCAATGGTCTCGTCGGCGAACTCGTCCGGGTCGGCCAGCTGGTACTGGACGAAGGGCAGGTCTTCACCCGCGGTCCCCAGCTTGCGCAGATTGCCCTGCAGTCCAATGGACATGACGACGTTTTCGGCCTTGACTTCGCCGCCGCCCTTGATGGCCAGCCTGAACAGGTTCCCCTGTTTCTCGATGCCGACGACCTCGTTCTTGAAATAGACGTTGGTGCGGTGGGAGGCGATGCCTTTGTCCCAGGCGCCCAGTACCGCCTCCCGAGTGCCGGCGGTGAACTCCAGCGGGCTGCGCAGCGGAAGGATCTCCGGCTCAGCCATCACGTGTTTGCCTTTCTGGTAAAGAAAGATGGTGTTGGAGAGATGGGCTTCGGCTTCAAGCAGTACGTGG
>JAAUYH010179350.1_pt1 | contig 19903 bp, 15 predicted proteins | sample 7278061 | NCBI WGS metagenome assembly JAAUYH01 (sample SAMN14350203, study PRJNA611818) | marine sediment metagenome | isolation source: surface marine sediment (0.6m) | place: French Polynesia: Moorea | collected 2018-08 | reverse complement strand
TGTTCTTTGTCGTGGCGGTTGTGGGTGGTGGGGGGGCTGTTGTTGGGGGGTTTGTGTGGTGGGGGCTGTGGGTGGGGGTTGTGGTGGTGGGGGGGCGTGTCTGTGGGGGGGGGGGGGGTGGGGGCGGGGGGGGGGGGGGGGGGTGCGGCGGGGGGGGCGTGGGGGGGCGCGCGGGGGCAGGCCGGGGGAGAATGGGGAGGATCAAATCCAAAATTCTTCCTAAATCTAAAATCTAAAATCCAAAATTCCCTTGGGGGAGAAGGGGAGGATAGGAAGATATCCCCCCCTTCTTACCGCCTACTTCCTACTACACCTTCCAAAATCCAAAATCCAAAATCTCTGGTGAGAGCATAACCCCCTTCATAGATAATCGGTGAAGGGAGTTTCTTCGCCTAGGGAAGTGTCGACAATTGCGTCGAATAAATGGCTAACTCAACTTAACTAAGACAGAGTCTGCTTCAATTTTTGCCTCAATTTCCCCTAATGGATCAACAGCGGGACCATTCGCTACGCTGCCGTCAGAATTGAAACGAGATCCATGGCAAGGACAGTAGAACAGGGTTGCATCCTCATCCCAATTAACTGAACAGCCTTGATGGGTGCATCTGGAATTGACTGCAATCACCGCCGTTGCATTAGCCGGATCGCGAATGACGGCGACATCAAGGGTCTTATTGGTCAGGGAACCTTGCTCATCCAACTCAGCAACGGTTCCGACAGCGGTAAAGCCATCTTCACGGGGCGGGGGGGCGGCGGCTTCGGTCGGGGCGGCTAACTCGGCTTGGGTTTCTGGGAATTGGGAAGCCGTTTCAGATGAAGTATCCGGTGAGCAGGCGGCTAAGGCAATGGGTAAAGAACTCGCCAAACCGCCTACTCCGACCCAAGTTAAGAATGCACGACGTTTCATCAATCAACTTCTCCTACACAGTTTCTTCCATCGACTCTGATTGTGCGTTAGACCGACCTTGATAGGTAATCAAAGCGATTAGAACAAATAGTAAATCCAAGCCGACAATACTGCCCACAAACAAAACGGAACCGCCTGTACTAAACCCAAAGGTATGGAGTCCAACGCCCAGAACAAAGTTAACCCCATACCAGGCCATTAGAACTGCATTAAAAGAAACAACACTGGCGATACTGACGCCAAAGTCGCCAATCCAGCCCATCAAACGACTGTATAGAGGAGCTAGGTAGCACAGCAGGGCGATTAATGTCCAGGTTTCTTTGGGATCCCAGCCCCAGAAGCGTCCCCAGGAAAAATAGGCCCAGACTCCCCCTAAAATAATTCCGGTAATCAGCAGCAGAACGCCCACCTGGAGGACTCGATAATTCAGCTGCGACAGGGTTTGAATTCGCGGCTTGGCTTGGGGGGTGAAGAGATAATTTCCCAAGGTTACATGGCCTAATCCCATTGCTAGGGCGAAACTTGCATAGCTGAGGGCGATGGTAGGGACATGAATACTCAGCCAAAAATTGTCTCGCAATACAGGGACCAATGGGGCGATGCCGGGGTCTAAAACGGCAGGAAGACTGTCCGCCAATATCAGACAGAGGACAGATAGGGGGGCGGCGGCCAGTAAATAGTAGCGAACCCGATAGGTCAGCTCAAAGGTTAAGGCGAGTACGACAATACCAAACCCAACCCAAACCACCGACTCATACATATTGGTAACGGGCGGTCGACCAGCAATCTGCATTCGCAGCCAGAAACCGTACCCTTGAAATAAAACGCCGGCGACAAAAATGCCGACAACACTCCAATACAACTCTAGCGGCTCCCACCAAATCGCCAGCAGCATCCCCAAAAATGCGATCGCATACAGACAGCAGGCCTTAGCAAATGGATGGAATCGATTAAAGTGGACTTCTCGCCTCAGGTCGCTGTCAGCCGGATAGACTTGGGGGCTAAGAGCCGCTAAATCTTGACGAAGCTGGCTGGCTAACCGCCCCACTTGGGCTAACCGATCCTCAGTCGACGCTGGATCGTCCTTTGACAGGTAAACCTGTCTGAGTAGCTTGAATTGAGCGATTAGCGGCGATATTCGCTCTGGCGGATATCGCGTCTGGGCTTCCGACAACCCCGTCCAAACACCCCGAGGCGTCTCAGGGTGGGGAACCAGCGGCAGGGACGTATCGCCGCCCACGGTCCTAGCCGTCAAATCCAACCGATCCTGGATAGTCAAAGCCTCCCGTTGATCCCGAGTCAACGCTTCGCCATTGAGCATCCGCTGATGGGCCTGCTGGACGATGATGGCTAGTCGATCATTATTAACCAAATCCTCGAAGGCAAAGTATTTCTGCTCTGGGACGAGTCCCAACTGCGCCTTTAAGGGGCGATAGCTAAACAGAATAAAGGGCGTCTCACTCCAATTGCGCTGATTAAACCAGAGGGATAGGTAAGTTTGCAGATAATCCCAGGTTTCATCTTGGGTGGGATGGTAGTAGGTTGACCCATGAATTTTCGCCGTTGTTTCCTTAGCCACGGTGTCTAAGGGCTTTTTACGGCCGTCCAGTTGGACTGCTATCGTTTTCAGCGGCTCCAACGGCGACGCTTGGAACTGGTTGAAAGGCGCAAACACAATCAGCACCCCCAGACAAAAACCAATCAAAAATTTGAGGCGTTTCATCGTCAAATCTTATTCGGCCACAAAGGGAGCAGTCGGAAATGGTTTCGAATACGCGTGCTGATCAACGTGACACTACTTAACTATTGCAGATTAACTGACCGTTAAAGCTTAGATTTTAAGTCTTCTGGTTTTCTCAACGCCACCGCGAGGAGCGTTTTTTCATAAATTTTCAGCCCCATGCACGCACTCAAGCCTGAAGCTTCCCCTCGTTTTTTAGAGGGAGCCCCTCAATATTAAGATAATTTGCATTTTCGGCAATGAAAGAAAATTGACAACACGACCAACCGATGCATTTCAGTATTTACATGCAATGTACTAATTAGGACATGGTTGTCCTACCTGCGATCCCATTTTTCGAGACCCTCTTTTCCCCACAATCCCCCGCTTTGGTTGGAATTGCGAGGGTTAAGGCAGAGTCTCGACAGGACTCCAAATTGTATAGAGGAAAAGCCTACAATAGCGGTTCAACAGGCTCAGTCCGAAAGCCAGAAAAACCGGTTGGACGGTATTTTTCTTGGTAGAAGCGACTTCATAGAGTAATATCAGTATTAACAACTAATGAAGTCAGGATGCTAAGTATAAATCAAAGCAACAAAATCATTGGCAATGATTTTGTTGCTTTCGGTTTCCAAATCTTGTGGCAGAAACCAATGTAGAAAATATACGGAAATCTTACACACCGGTTTGGATTAGGAATATAGCCGTGGCTGCTATATCAGTTCTTATTCAGCAGCTAATTCTCCATCCCACGGCGATTAGCTAGATGAAGGTTTATGGTCCTAAGGAGCCCTTTGAATTACCTTCCAGAGCGACAACGTGGAAAAGGCGACCATGGAAAAGAGACGACCATGGAAAAGAGACGGCCATGGAAAAAGCGACCATGAAAAAGCTGCTGTAGAACTTATCAAAAGCCCTAAAGGGCGCTGGATATTAGGCCCACCAGACCACCGCCGGCAAAAAAGGTCTGCTCGCCGAGAAATCCCTCCAGCAGTCAACAAAATAGCAGCCTAAAGCATTGCTTCATCGGAGGCGTCCATTATGAGTTCAAGCGTGAAAGCCGAAGCCGATAAGCGGCTCAAAGCTTCACCCCATCAGGAGACATCCCCTACACTGCTATCGTTACTCAAGTTTCTCGCAATCAGCCAAGCTGACTTAGCCAATCCTGAACAGGTCCATAAGCTAGAGCAGTTGCTTGAGACCAAACCTTTCAAGCTCGGCGATTCCCTATTTAGCTATCCAGGCTCAGAAACAAATGAGTCCATGGGCCAAGGCGAGCATAATGCCTACGATCTTCACTGGGTGCGCCAGGGACGGGTTAGACTGCTGAGCTATGATCTTGAGCGGCGCCGGGAGGTATCTATTCGAGTTCTGGAAGCAGGGGAGCCCTTTGGGGCGGATCATTTATTTTGCAAACCGTCGCTCGCCTATCGAGCGATCGCAGCCAGCGACGGGCAAATCGCCCAAATTCCTATCTCTAGTCTGCAACAGTGGTTGCAGCAAATCCCTAATTTGAGTGGTTTACTACAGCAACAAACCCAACTGCGCCAACGACTCTTATTTTTTAAGACGGCCACATCTCTGCGATTGTTCCCGAGCCATAAACTCCAGCAGTTGGTCCTCTATATAGTTGACCAGCATATAAGCGCTGGAGACTCTTTGGCCCAGGCCGCATCGGCTAGCGCAGGCCGTTTCTGGCTGCGAAGCGGTCAGGTTAAAAGCCAACACCCCCAAGCCCAGTCGCCTAAAATCGGCGCCAGTTGGGGATATCCTGAGGCCGCCCCGGCCGATTGGACAGCCCAGACAGATTTATTGGTTTATCGGCTGCCGCCTGAGCATTGGAAGGCAGTCAGCGCCGTGATCCCAACCCTGTCGTCAGGCCTGCCTCCACCGCCGAATTCCGCCGCAGCACAGGCCCCGAGCAGTGGGCGGGCGGAGCCTCCAGCCCCAGGGCAGGTTCAGTCGCCCACCCCGACGGGGGGTAAACGATCTTCTCCGGCGATGGATCCGGCCAACTACCGCCAACATCCCGCCAAGTCAGAGGTCGCCCACCCCAGTCGTCAGACTGATCCAGAGCAGATCGCCTTTCCCCAGCCGCAGCCTCATCGCCATCGCCGCCGCCAGTTTTGGCAAGGGTATCCCTTTATCCAGCAGCAAAGTACGGCGGATTGCAGCGCGGCCTGCTTAGCCATGATTGGTCAGTACTGGGGGCGTCGATTTAGTCTGAACGCCTTGCGAGATTTAGCGGGGGTGGGGCGATCGGGGGCTTCCCTGAAAGGATTAGCCCAGGCGGCAGAGCGGTTAGGATTCCAGGCGCGGCCGGTGCGGGCCAGTTTCAATCGCTTGGCGGATCGGCGCAATCCTTGGATCGCCCACTGGCAGGGAGACCACTATGTGGTGGTCTATCGGGTCAGGAAAAACCGGATTGTGATCGCCGATCCCGCCATGGGACGGCGAACGCTCTCAAATTCAGAGTTTCTGACCCATTGGACCGGATACGCTCTGCTGTTGGAGCCGACTGCATATTTACAATCGGCTGAGGTGGAAGAAACGCAGTCTCTCAGCAGACTGATCGGGGTGCTCTCGCCCTACCGCGCTTTGATCTTCCAAATTGTGTTGGCGTCTTTACTGATCCAGATCTTTGGCCTGCTGATTCCCTTTTTCACCCAGGTCATTTTGGACCGGGTGGTGGTGCAGAAAAGCCTGATCACCCTCCATGTATTCGCCTTCGGACTGATTATGTTCGGAGTTTGGCAGGTAGGGCTAACGGCGATCCGACAATATCTGCTGGACTATTTTTCCAATCGGCTAGACTTGACTCTGATCAGCGGGTTTGTCGGCCATGCCTTGCGGCTTCCCCTGCAGTTTTTCGCCTCGCGCCATGTGGGAGATATCACCACGCGAGTTCAAGAAAGCCAAAAACTTCAACGGTTTCTCACCCGCCAGGTGGTGATCGCCTGGTTAGACGCCCTGATGGCGATGGTCTATGTGGGACTCATGGCTTATTACAACTGGCGGCTGACCCTGCTGGTGTTGGGGCTCATTCCTCCCATTGTCATTTTGACCCTTGGGGCCACGCCTCTGCTGCGCAAGGTGTCGCGGGAAATCTTCCGGGAAACCGCCCAGGAACATTCAACCTTGGTGGAAATGTTCACCGGCATCGCTACGATCAAGGCGACGGCGGCGGAGCGCGAGGTGCGCTGGCGCTGGGAAGAGCTCTTAACCAGTATGCTCAATGCTCGATTTCGAGGTCAAAAGCTGGCCAATAACCTACAAATCGCTAGCGGCTTAATCAATTCTCTGGGCAGCACCGCGTTGCTCTGGTATGGCGCAATGTTGGTGATTCAGGACCAACTGACCATTGGCCAATTTGTGGCGTTCAATATGCTGTTGGGCCATGTGATCAACCCGATCTTGTCAGTGGTTAAGTTGTGGGATGAGTATCAAGAAGTGGTGATTTCCGTAGAACGACTCAATGATGTGTTCTCCACTCAACCGGAAGAGAATCCCCAAAAGCCAATGTTGGCGCTACCTTCTCTGAAGGGGGAGGTGCGGCTTGAAAATGTCACCTTTCGCTATGGCGACGACCAGGAGCGCAACACCCTGCAAAATATTTCCTGTCACGTCCGGGCTGGCCAAACCATCGCCATTGTGGGCCGCAGCGGTTCGGGCAAAAGCACTTTAGTGAACTTGCTCCAGGGGTTGTACCATCCCAACAGCGGTCATATTTGGATGGACGGACATGATATCCGCCATGTATCTCCCCAGTCGTTGCGATCGCAGCTCGGGGTCGTTCCCCAGGAATGTTTTTTGTTCTCGGGCACGATTCTAGAAAACATCACGCTGCACCGTCCTGAATTTACTCTGGAGCAAGTGATTGAAGTGGCGAAACTGGCAGAAGCCCATGGATTTATTCAGGCGCTTCCGCTGGGATATCAAACCAAGGTGGGGGAACGGGGCTCGACACTGTCGGGGGGACAGCGTCAACGGATCGCGATCGCCCGAGCCCTCCTCGGCGCGCCGCCAATTCTAGTGTTGGACGAGGCGACTAGTTCGCTAGATACGGAGTCAGAGCGCAGATTTCAGCAAAATCTAGCCCAGATTAGCCGCGATCGCACCACATTTATCATCGCCCATCGCCTCTCAACCGTCCGTCACGCCGACTGCATCCTCGTCCTAGACCGAGGAATTCTGGTTGAACAAGGCTCCCATCAGGAACTAATGTCGAAACAGGGGCTCTATTGTCACTTGGCCCAACAACAGCTTGACCTTTAAGGGATCTGCATCAAAATAAAGTCCCAGTAAAAGGCAGTGGATGGGTAGATGGGTGGATGGGTGGATGGGATGTTAAGTACCTAGGCATTGAAAATTTCACAGAGGCTAAGTGTCATTCCGAGAGAAGCGAGGAATCTCAATCTTCCGCTAAAGTCTGAGATGTCTCGATTCCGCTTTGCTCCACTCGACATGACATCCTGGTCTTACCACGCATCGACTGTGTAATTAATTTTGCGTAACCACTTCTTTATCTACAGCCTTCCTAAGGTCATGCTTTATTGAACCATCTTTGAAGCGTGGTGAGCGCCTTGCCTCAGGCCAATAGCAGAGTCTGCCATCCCTGTTGAGGCGCCTCCAGTTCAAGTAACAGGTTGTTGACAAAAGTTTGTAATAAAGGTGCCATTTTGGCCCTAATAAGTGAAGTCAAAAGAACTAGTATGTGAACGGGAGGTAAGCGCCTAATCAATACAATCACTCAACGTATATTAATCGATCTCAAAAGAGCGACTAACCGAGTCTAAAAAAGTTATCTATGATACCAAAACCCAAGTCAAAGTCAAAGTATGATTAAGTATACTTTTTAACGCGTTCTAATTCAGTGACGACGCCAAGGCATAAAGGTATAATCAACTTGCTAGTCAACAACTTGCTAGTTATGACTTGTCGTAAAAGTATTCATCGATAAGCCTCCTCCCAACCCTCCCAGTAAACTCTCCTAGCCTTTCCAGCAACTCTTCGAACGTTTTCGCACAACTCGCAATTCAGGTTAAAATCGGCGCCCGTAGGTTCCCATCAAGTAGACATAACCAAACATTTTCAAACCTATCGTTGTAATGATGTGGACTGAACGCCGAGTAGGCCTTTTTGAATCAGGGTGGTTCATACATCGTCTTCCGTGTTAATTTGACGTTTTTGATTTGTTGCTTGGGTGATTATGGCCTGTATTGGCGCCTATGTTGGCGGTTGCCCAACGCGGAAGTCTTTCGGTTCTTGCGAGTGCTCCACCAGCCACAACGAATGAGTTAACAGCCAATCAAGAGCCGCAAAATTAACACTGTTTCAACCAGCGCTAAATCCTTGCTCAGGATTGATGAACTAGCGCTTCAGATGCAAATTAGTGGAGTGAAGTTATGCCCCCCCTTTTACTGGCATCCATAACGTCAGCGGCGGCTATTTCAAAACCCCCTGACCTAGCTGTTTCAAGGCTGGCGTCGAACCCCGCCCCGATTGAACAGCCGTCTCACCAGCCCAATCATATCGGTGCGCCCACCCCCCAGTCCTTGCCTGTTTCATCGCCTGAATGGCTGAAAGTGGGCCCAGGTATTGGCCCCCGTCTGTCGAAAATCCATCCAAATCGAGCGGGACTGACGGCCGCCTCATCAACCTCAAATTCACAAGTTGCCCTCCAACGATATATCGTCCAACCGGGCGACACCATTTGGGAAATTGCGCAACGTCACAACCTTTCCGCCCAAGCCATTCTAGCGGCCAATCCAGGGGTGGAGCCTAAGCGGCTGCAAATCAACCAAACCCTGACCTTACCCCTGTTCGACGATGCAGACGGAGCCCTCGCGCCTGAACAGTTTAGGCGACATGTAGTGCGCGCTGGCGAAACCATTTGGGAAATCGCCCAAGACTACAACCTGTCATTTCAAGCAATGCTAGCGGCTAATCCTGGCGTGAACCCCCAAAAATTGCATGTCGGACAAATCCTAATGGCGCCGATTCCTCGGTCTCAAAGCGCGGAGTCAATGGTCGCCAGCGCCCCGACGCCAGAACCAGATAGCCAGCCAGCCTTTACGCCCCCGGTTGCAGCGCAGGAGAACGTCGAAAAGACTCCCGACCCCGCCGCTCAACCGCCGGACGCCCGTATCCATCAATTAGATTGGATCGTGGGACATGGCCCCAAATTAGGCATTAGCGCAGCGATAGGCGCCGCCGCCTTGTTAGCCTTTTGGTATTGGCGGCGAGAGTTGGCCTATGCAGGAGTCGCGAGTCCTGATCTGATTGCATCAGCCCCGCCCACGTCGTTTCAACCGGAGTCAAAGACTGAGGCAACGGCAACGGCAACCACCCTTGAGACGGCGGCCTGGTCTTCATTTATGCAAACGGTGCTGGATCAACCCCCCTCCAGTCTCCCCCATCGATGGCTTTCGGGCGGCGTTGTGTTCTGTCTGGTGTTTGGCGCTTGGGCTTGGGTCGGAAAAATTGAAGAGATTGGTCGCGCCCAAGGACAGTTAGCGCCGCAAGGAAATGTCTATAAGGTCGAATTTGTTGACCTTGGCAAGGTGAGCAACATTGTCGTTGAGGAAGGACAGCAGGTGGAAGCCGGACAGGTGCTGGTCGAGCTGGATACTCAGACGGCGGCGGCTGAAGTAGCCCGGTTGCAGCAGACATTAGCCGCCCTGCAAACTAAATTGGAGCAACAGCAAGCCCTGATTGCGAAAACCCGTTTGGAGGCGGAAAGTCGAGCTGCGATCGCGCAGGCGGATTATCAAGCGCAGGCGGTTGCGATCTCCCAGTCCGAGGCCAGGGCCCAGACCGCCCAGACCCTAATCACCCAACTGGAAGGAGACGCCGACGCTCATAAGGTCCGGCTGGAACGGCTGAAACCGCTATTGGAGGCTGGCGCCATCTCGCGGGAAGAGGTCTTTGGGGCGGAGCAGACCCTACGTGAGCGTCAGCGCGCCATCACCCAAAGCGCTGGAGAGCAGCGACAGGCGCTGGGGGAGGCCGAACGCTTGCGGGCGGGCCTGGCTCAAAAGCAGGCTGAAGGTCAACGGGCTCAGTTACAGGCCCAGCAAGAGATTCAACAGTTAGAAGCAGAAGCGACTCAGATCAGCGCCAAAATTGATGAAACGAACAATCTGCTGGACATCGCCAACGTAGAACTGGAGCGTCGACACCTCCGCGCGCCGGTGACCGGCGTGCTGTTGTCCCTTGAGGTCGACCATGTCGGTGAAGTGGTTGAGCCCGGTGAAACTATCGCTGAAATCGCCCCCCTGGACGCCCCCCTCGTTTTAGCCGCTAAGCTGCCGAACCAGGAAGCGGGGTTTATCGAGGCAGGCATGCCCGTGCAAGTGAAAATGGACGCTTACCCATACCAAGACTTTGGGGTGGTGTCCGGTCGAGTCACTGCTATTTCCCCAGATGCTGAAATAGATGAACGGTTAGGAAAAGTCTATGAAGTTGAAATTGCCTTAGAGCGAGACCATGTCGCCACCCCTGACCAATTGATTCACTTCAAGCCCGGTCAGACAGCAAGCGCCGATATTATCATCCGCCATCGACGAATCGCCGATGTGCTGCTGGATCCCATTCGGCAGTTGCAACAGGACGGCATTAATTTGTAAGACGTTCAGGTTTCTCAACGCAGTCTCTTCAAAATGGACAACAAATCTAGTTTTATTTCATCCGAACGGGGAATTACCATGGATATGGCCTTTAAAAGCGCATTAAATAGTAGCAAACTTGACAAAATCATGAGTCCCGAGCAATTTGACCAGGTGGTTGAAGCGATCCTGGCGGGTAAGTATTCTTGGGCTTGCGTATTAATCCTCAGATTTGCTGGCTATAATCCCTTACATTACATTCCATATCGAACCTACAACCGCTTGATGAAAGACCACCGCCAAGGCGGTCGACTCAAGAAGAAAACCTCTTCTCCAGACCCTAAGCAAGCCCCCTCGCCGATCAAAGCAGGTCAAGCCGCTTCAGTCAGACAGTCAAGGCAAATTACTGACCTCACCTATTTAGAACCGGTTAATCACCATACTCCCCAGGTCCAAGGCGGTTCCGCCCATCCGCTGCTGGCGGACCTCCATCCCCTGATGAGGGAATTGGAGCCGGAGACGGCTCCGGAGGACTCCTATTTGATCCGATTAGCTCTGGAGCAATTAACGCGTTAACCCTTAGCTAACCCCCGTTCAACTTAAAAGCTGGCGATTTCAGCCCTCATCCCCAACCCCTTCTCCCTGAGAGCTACCGTGTACACAGATCTCGGTTTGGAAGCGGCAAACCTGGTTTACCCACCTTAGTCCCCCCTTGGCAAAGGAGAAACTCTAGTCCTCCCCCTTGCCAAAGGGGGAGTTAGAGGGGGGAAAGCCCACTTCGGGACATCTAAAAATGTACACAGCAGCCCTGAGGGAGAAGGGGAGCCAGATTCAACTAAAATTAGGAACATTCCAACCTATACGCTCGCAGTGTGATGAGTGACAAAATCAAGCCGGACTGGGCTGGGGAAGACTGGCTTTCCCGATTTGTAAACCTGCTGATTCAAACTAAGCCGATTTATGCGGTGATGAAGCGCCAAGCCAGACAGGTGCTGATCAAAACCGCTGAAAAAAATGGGATTCCCTGGCGGCAAACCTATCAGGATTTGGAAGCCTCCGGCGCGAAGGGCCGACTGGCGGAGATGACCAATGAACATGTCGTCTACCCCGACTACTACAAAATGCCCTTCCATGCCTACAGCGAAGGCAACCTCTGCTGGCCCGCCGCCTTTGAAGCAGAATCCGCCACCCACTCTATGGGACTGAGGGTTTGGCCCAAAGAAGACCTGACCTGGGAAGCGGCCCAAAATCGGTTACGGTCAAGCTTCCATCAAGTTCTGGCGCAACATGGACCTGATCAGGTGCGGAATATTTTGGATATTGGCTGCTCTGTAGGCATTTCCACCCTAGCGCTGCACCGCTTTTATGCAAACGCCCAAACGGCGCAAGTTCACACCGTGGGCTTGGATTTATCGCCCTACATGCTGACAGTGGCGGAGATGAGGGACATGAAGGGGGAAATTGCAGAGTGGCGCCACGCCAAAGGTGAAGACACGGGCTTACCGGATGCGACTTTCGATCTGGTAGCGCTCCAGTTTGTGATTCATGAACTGCCCGATCAGGCCTCCCGGTCTATTTTCCAAGAAGCCTGGCGGCTCTTGCGGCCAGGCGGCGCTCTGGCGATTGTGGACAACAACCCCAAATCACCGGTGATTCAGAACCTGCCGCCGGTTCTCTTTACCCTGATGAAAAGCACGGAACCCTGGAGCGATCAGTACTATACCTTTGATGTGGAGGCGGCGCTGCAGGAAACCGGATTTGAGGGTATCGTCACGATGGCCAGCGACCCGCGTCATCGGACGATCATTGGGAAAAAAGGCGGGTGAGGCGACTCTGTAACTATGACTGAACCAAAATCATTCATACCGTTGCAAATCGCAGTCATGACTGTGTCTGACAGTCGCACCGAGGCGACAGACACCTCGGGCAAGCTGCTGGCGGATCGGTTGACAGCGGCGGGGCATTACCTGGCGGAAAAAGTGATTATCCCCGACAACATTTATCAAATTCGGGCGGTGGTCTCCCGCTGGATCGCTAGTGATGATGTGCAAGTCGTGGTGACTACGGGGGGAACAGGAGTCACCGGGCGAGACGGCACGCCTGAGGCGATTAAACCCTTGCTGGATAAGGAAATCGAAGGCTTTGGCGAGGTGTTTCGGATGATTTCTTATCAGGAGATTAAGACTTCCACAATTCAATCCCGCGCTCTTGCGGGGGTTGCGAATGGAACCTATATCTTCTGCTTGCCGGGGTCTTCTGGCGCTTGTCGCACGGGGTGGGATCAGATTCTTAAGGATCAGTTGGATGCGCGGAATCGCCCGTGCAATTTTGCTGAGTTGATTCCGCGATTGAGGGAGAAATAGCCCTCGCCCCCGGCCCCTCTCCCAAGTTTGGGAGAGGGGGGAAGACTGGAAGGCCGCGCCTTCTCTCCTTTTCTCAAGTTTGGGAGAGGGGGGAAGACTGGGAGAGGGGGAAAACTGAAAATCCTCGCCTCTGGTCCCTTTCTCAACCTTGGGAGAGGTGAGGAAATCCAGTTCCCCTTCTCCCAAACCTGGGAGAAGGGGTTAGGGGATGAGGGCCAGAAGAACGTTACGAGACTCTATGAGCGATTGAGTGTGGAGAGGCGGTGATTGCCGTTTTGACACAGCAGATCGATTCTTTTTCGTCAAGATAGGCGCTGCACCCGATCATGAGGAAAGAACCGAGCGGTTCAGAGGACAGTTGAAAAGCTGTCCACTAAGTTCGGGATCAAACTGTTTTGTCGCGTAGTCATTAACAGCAATCCTGGAAATCGTTGCAAAACAACACATTTGGGAGAAGTTGCAATGATCCGCACGACTTTGTTTGGCCTTGCCTCTGACCAGTTGACTGAACCGTTACCACCGCGTCTAAACCCCATTGAAGAATGGATTCAAGAATCTGTTTGCGATCGCTGGGGGAAACCGCCCTCGACAGCTGAAGCAATTCTGCTGGCGGATAGTCCTGAGATTCGACAGACGTTGGCGGCAGCAAAGGCTCAGGCATGTAGTATTCTATCTGAACAGCGATATGGCAAGCCCAGACGCTTGCACCGCCGTCGTCCCCCGATGCGAAAGCAAGCTGATTGAGTGGAGGGCTGTAGAAGGCAAAAGAGCAACGCCAGAACAATATGTCATGCTGAGTGGAGCGAAGCGAAATCGAGACATCTCAGACTTTAGCGGGAGATTGAGATTCCTCGCTTCTCTCGGAATGACACCTGGTATTTGTGAAATTTTCAATGCCCAGGTACTTATCTCTATAATTCTAGAATCTGCTGCAGTCCTCTCTTGACAGGTTCGTATTCTTCTGAGGTTAATGAACCCAGGTATGAAATCACTCTCCGAACGTCAACTGATCTTATTTGATCTAACAGTGCGGCTGACGCTTGGGAAATCCCGCCAACTCCTGCCGCTAGCTGAGGATAAAGACGGGGATTTTCGTTAACCCATTCACCGATCTGAGTCGTCAAAGGAACAACGAGCAACACTGGATAACGAACAAGCCCTTTTGGAACACAAACAACCAACAACAATTGCAGGACGCTTACCTTCTTGCTCACGCCCTCTGGGTTGATGTGAAGGGAGACTGAGTAGAACGATATCACCTTGTTTAAGTATTTTCGGCAAGTGTGGGTTCCTCGTCGATAACTAAACCTACTTCTGGTAGATAGTGTACTGCCTGTCCTTTAGGGATACCCTCAGTTCCCCAGTCATAGGGGGGAAGTTCCTCTCCAAGATCAGCATCTAACCAAGCTCCTGTTTCGAAATCAGGGTCGGTGATAGGCTGTCTTAGCTCTGTAGTAAGCGCAGACAGCACGGCCTGCTTGTCCTCTATGGACAGTTGAGTAACGAGTTCGATGACTTGTTCAATGGTTAATTCCAGTTGAGGCATAGGTGAGAGATCTAAGGGGTTTGATGGGGATTGGATAGTTGATGCTATTCTGTTTTATACTATTCCCAATGTAGTCTATCCTTGTAGCCTACTGGGTTTGCGTGATGGTGCGTTCCAGATATTAGGCAACTGTCAAGATAGATATTGGGTGGAGAAATGCACCTTACGACTGGGGGAAACCGCCCTCGACGGCTGAAACGATTCTGCTGGCGGATAGTCCTGAGATTCGCCAGACGTTGGCGGCGGCTAGGGCACAGGCATGTAGTATTCTTTCTGAACAGCGATACGGCAAGCCAAGACGATTGCACCTTCGTAGAGTTCCAATGCGAAAACTGCCTAATCGGGTAGATGGTTAAGGGCAATATCCATCCATAAATTTCTGGCTGGGCCGGGATTCAACTCCTATCCATCCACCCGGCCTTTTCTCCTACTCTGGAAGCTGGAGGTTGTACAACTGACATGTCCAAACTGGAGCTTAGACACGAGGAACTCTTCATCAAGTAATATTCAAAAGAAAATGGGTAGTAGAAAAGCGGTCTGGCGGAGAAGATTGCTAAGGGCTCTATCCATCCATAAATTGTTGACTGGGACTGGGTTTCAACTCCCAGACAACAGATCGATTCGCAACAGCAACCCAGGATGAGCAAAATACAGCGAAATTTCTCTTTTTCTTAAGCTCCAACTTAGGGATCTCACTAGTAAGAAGCTCCAGATTCCTTACCACCGGAAAGTGGAAGCAAGATCACGCAGTCATTGCAAACCCCGCTACATCAACTTTTTTTGGCGAAAGATATGACGGAAGCGAAGGTCATTCCTCCATACACAGCACCGCCCACAGCACCGCCCACAGCCCCACCGATAGCCAAGGGCACAAGCCCGTCCCTCCAGCCCAAAGCAACAGTCACAGCAAAGACTACAGCCCCCGCCACAGCTCCCGCCACAGCCCCCGCCCTAACCCAGCTCTCAGCATTACCCGAATAAGAATTGAGAATCTTATTTCTGAGACGCCACCATTGTGTTATGCCCATCATAGCCCCGAACGCAGACCCGAACACAGCCAAGGTTACAATCCCAACTACAGTCCAGACAACAACTTCGGCCAGAGTCCCGGCCATAGCCCCGCCTATAACCTCGGTTACAGACCTGCCCACAACCTTAACTACAGTCCAGGCAACAACTTCAACTACAGTCCAGGCAACAACTTCGGCCATAGCCCCCGCCATAGCCCCCGCCATAGCCCCCGCCACAGCCCAGCTTTCAGCATTGCCCGAACAAGAATTGAGTATCTTATTTCTGAGCCACCACCATTGTGTTTTGTCCATCATAGCCCCAAACACAGTCCCTCCCATAGCCCCGGCCACAGCCCCGGCCACAGCCCCGGCCATAATCAAACCCACAGCCCCGGCCCCTCCCACAGCCCAACCCACAGCCCAGCCCATAGCCCAGCCCACAATGTTTATCCCTACCCACTGAATCCACTTTTTTGACACTACCAATGAACGTCTAACTCGCCCAGGAGCTGTGGTGCCCTCTTCTCGATTCAGAACTTCACGAATTTCGTCAGGTAGTTTCACTGCTAGCGTCTGACCATTGCGCTCTAACAGGAAATCCATAAAGATATAGTCTTTCAATGCGCTGTTGGTCGGCGATTGCTTTGATAAGCGCTGCATCATCGATTTCGCTAATTGAGATACCAGATTAGAGTGTTGATGCACAATCTCTAGCTGAAATCCGCCTGCTTCCTCTCCTTGAACAGCAGTGAGTAATAATTCCTGCAATTTATGACGAATGGTTTGTTCTTTCTCTGGGGTGAGAGTGGCAATTAGATGAGTTCTTAACCAGTCAGGCATGTAGCCATAGCGAAACCAGGGTAGACGAGCTAAATCAGTTATAGAGCTGGCTTCCAGCAATGGAAGTCCAGTCTCCGTTTTTAAGACATTGCCTAAGAATACCGTTAAATTCCAGTGTAGTTTAGGAAAGATAGCGCAAGCGCTTAACCAATAAAACCCCCCTGAACCAAGGTATTGTTGGAGAGTCAACAGCACTGTGTAGATCTGCTCTGAGGGGGGGGATTTCGAGCAATCCAGCGCCGGGGGTGCAAGCGTAAGGGGGGCGGTAGGGGCGCACGGCAAGAATCCTCTTGGGTTAAAGTGGTTTTACCTTGTTGCAGACTTTGAACAAAGTCTTGCAATCCCTGAACGGTGGCAGGAAGCACCACAAATTGTTCGGTGAGTTCGGTTTCTAGATAGCCCCACTGTTCGATCGCCTTGGGGGTAAGGATCACTCGATCCCGCCATCGAGTGAGGGGCTCAATCCAGGGGGCAATGTGTCCTGTATCGGATCGGAAAAGCTGATCCGCTTCCACAAAGAGCAACAAACGATGCTGGCTATATTTGGCTGCTAATTCGGCCAGACGTTGAGGAGAGTCTTTGCCGTGAAAAGGTAAGCAAATTCGTGGATCCCCATCAAAAGTGTAGCAGGTAATAAACACATCATTTTGCCGCAACCGGGCGATCGCCTCTTGCACAAATCGAGCCTGATGATCTCGATAGCTGCTGCGATCGATCAAAAAGAGATACTCCGGCGGCACTTTTCGATTGCCATATATAGGCGACAACCACCCTCCATGCCGCAGTGATGCATGGAGTGTTTTTTCGATATCAATTTCGTTAGAGGGAATGGAGATGCGTTGCCGCAGTAGATGGGCAATCTGCACAAACAGGGCCGATGGAAATAGACTTTGATCTGAATCAGGAATGGTGATTTTGTCTAGTTCAGGCGGTTGATGGACTGCACGTCGCTGCAAAAATAATTTCGCTTGCCGCTGCCACCAAAACTGCCATGCCAAACGTACTAATCCAGGAGTGAGGACGATTAGCGCAATAGAACTTGCGGGAAAATTGGGTGTTTGCCTCGGCCTTGAAATTACTGTTGGCGATGTATTCTCTGGGTTTGGAAATTCTGGTAGCGGTGTCTCCTCCGGGATTGAAGATTCTACTGGCGGTAGTTCCCCAGAACTTGAGATTTCTAGTTCCGATGTGCCTAACAACCAATGATTGAGCAGCACTGACGCTAGAAAACCGACCAAGAACAAAGCGGAGTAGACAAGAATTCGTTGCATGCGTTGAGTTCGCCGCTCAACTTGTTGTAACTCCTCCTCCAACGGTTCTGGTTTAACTGGCTTAGCTGTGGGGTCAATCAACCGAATCCAAACATCGAAGCGACGCTGAAAATCTTCTTGTTCAAAAGGCGTACTACAAAGAATTGGCCCCAGTAGGGTTTTGAGCCGATGGGGTTGATCCACAACACCATCTTGAGTAGAGATCGCCAGAACCAAATCCTGCGCCGCAATATACTGAGACAAGCCAATGTTGTATCCGGCTTCGCGCAACCCGTCGATAAAATCAACCAGCGCTTCGGGAGTCAGCCAGCTTAGGTCGGACGAGTCTGCGCTTGTAACCATTTCTCCACCACGGTTCTAGCTTTAGCCTGATCTTCAGCAGTTTTAATCAGGCTGCTGAGGGTCTTGTGTACCATATCAGGATTGTTTAGGGGATTCTCGGTGTTGGGCGAGATCGCCTTGAGGCTGGTGAGCCAGCCCAACAGTTCCGCCGTTGCGGGCTTTTTCCTCAAACCACTTTTTCTCAACTGATAAAACAAATCCAAGGCGGCCTGAAGAAACTCACTACTGGTCCCGGTATGCATGCCCAATCGATTGGCGACAATTTCGCTCAACCGGGCATGATCGGGAAACGGAATGTGATAGTAAATGCAGCGCCGCAGAAAGGCGTCTGGCAAGTCCTTTTCGGAATTGCTAGTGATAATCACAATCGGCTGCAAGTCAGGATCCGCTTCGACTCTATCATTTCCCAATTCTGGAATGCGAAAATACATCTGATCCAGCTCATTCAGCAGATCATTGGGAAAATCCCGGGGCGCTTTGTCAATTTCATCAATCAGAACCACCGACCGCTGTTGCTCAAAGGGAGGAAATCCGTCAGGTAAGAGGTGTTGGACAGTTTCCGGCGGGTTGGCCTGCAAAATTGCTAAGCCCAACGCCTGATACTTCAGGTAACTCAGCGGTTCGGTAGATCGCCCTCGATTTTGACCGCCTTGACTTTGAATATCTTGAAAGCGCTTCAGCGCATCGTAGACATAAAACAAATCCCGAGCGGCGCTATTAGATTTGGTTTCAAACTTGAGGGGCGGTTGAAAGCTAAGCTCCCAGGCTAAACTTGACGCAAATTGGGTTTTCCCAGTGCCGGGTTCTCCCGTCAGGAGGAGGGGTTGGTTCAGCAGCAGGGCCACATTGCAGGCGTCCTTGAGCCCCTCATCGGCAATGTAATTCTCCGGAGTTAGGAGTTTCGACCGCTGCGACCGAGGCAGTTTAGCAGGGGCGTCTCGCTCCTCACGGGCGCCTTTGCCTTGATAGAAAGGAAACCTCATGCCGCTTTGCCCGCCTCATCGAAATCTGACTTGAGAAATTTGATCAGTTGATTAGATAACTCTTCCATGGATAGGGTCGCCTCATTCTCGCTACTTTGCTCATCTAGCGCGTCATACATATCCCTGACCGCGCCCATGAGTATCGCCAGGTTAGCTTCTCCCAAAAACTCCTTGGCTTCGCTGCGAACCCAATCTTCCACATGACTGCGCCTGACTCCCGTTAACTTTGGTAAGACAATACCAAAGAGTCGATCAAAGCGCTCAAAATTTGAGGCTGCGATCGCATCAATTCCCTTACCGATCTCAGCGTTAATTTGCTGGCAATGCTTCCGCCGCCGCCAGGCTTTCCAGCATTTCCAGAAATTAAACAGCCAGCTTAAGCCAAATTTCCCGCTGGGTCTTGACCGCATCAGTTGATATTTCACGGAAATGCAAACAATCAGCTTTTGATCGGGCATTAATGGCGGCCACTGTTGCCAAAACTCCAGTAACTTTTCTAAAACATTGACCCTGCAATCCTTCCATTCGGAGGTCAGTAGTGTGGTGGAAATCATCTTAATACCGGGAAAGCGATAAAAAGCTTGATTGATCTCCCCTAAAGAGGCATAGGGATCATCCAGTACAGTTTCAGCCAGATCCACCTGCAACCGTTCTGATAGGTCGCTCAACTCTTTGAGGCCCGATGGCCAATCCAGCTGATGCTCTTGAATCACAATCTCATCGGGATCGGCGCTGTAGTACTTGGCCAGAATGCGCGGTAGAGATAGCGTCTTCAATCGCTCCATAAATTTGAGATGGCACTGGAACTCATCCCCATGAATGAGAATAACCAATGGCCCCGGTGGAATTTCTCCTTGCAGCGTCCGAATAAATTTGCCTAACGCGTATTCTTGGTCGCTACGATCCGCCAGGTAAGGCAGGAGTGAAGGGGTTTCCCGGTCTACTGCCGCAGCCGATAATGGGACATTCCCGGAAAAGTAGGCATTTTCGATATAAGCGCCATCGCCAATTGATGTCGCCCGACTATTTTCCATTTGGGCGATCGCCTGCCCGGAATTATCTTTAATGCCCACCTCAATCTGGTTAGTGGGGCGAGGGGGGCGATTCGAAGGTGATGGGGCGGGATCAGGCCGGGGCGATTGCGTCATTAACCAAATAAGCAAACGATCGTCTTAGGGAAGGAAAAGCGCCATAAGCAGGGCTAGAAGTCAGACACCCCCGGCAAAGCCGGTGGCTTAATGAATGTGACCGCCTCAAAGGCGGATGTCCTTGCCGGGGGTGTCTCAATCAGTCTCTAGAATTGTCCCCCTTTAT
>JAAUYH010165258.1_pt1 | contig 19905 bp, 15 predicted proteins | sample 7278061 | NCBI WGS metagenome assembly JAAUYH01 (sample SAMN14350203, study PRJNA611818) | marine sediment metagenome | isolation source: surface marine sediment (0.6m) | place: French Polynesia: Moorea | collected 2018-08 | reverse complement strand
TTCTGACCTAATTGACCTGATTACACCGCTTGAAAAGCCTACAATTCCCTTCCAGAAGTATTTTCAGGATTATTAAGAAAGATGCGATTAATGGATAGCTTGCAAAGGGGGGAAAGTTTGGTCCTCCCCTTTTACAAGGGGGAGTTAGAGGGGGTAAAACTCGCTTCGGGAGATCTTAGATAACTTGTGCATACACGGTAGGCTGAACCTGGGAGGCGTGTACCCGTGGAAACTTCAGAGCGGCAACCCCAAAACCAGGAAGAAAATCACACCCTGACGCGGGTTCCGGGCGTATGGGTCGGTCACTGGACCGATAAATCGGGGAGCACCGGGACAACGGTGATTCTTTTTCCTGCGGGAGCCCAAGGGGGCGCGATGATCTTGGGTCCGGCATCAGGCACACGGCAGACCGGGGTATTCGATCCGGCGTCTTTGCCCAGAGATATCCATGGGGTGTGTTTTTCCGGCGGTTCGGCGTTTGGCCTGAGGGCGGCGGATGGAGTGATGGCGTTTTTAGAAAGTCGGGGGATTGGGTTTGATTCCGGGCATGGTTATGTGCCCATTGTGCCGACGGCGATTTTGTTCGATTTGCCAGTCGCCCACACCCGACCCGATGCTGACGCGGGGTGGGCCGCATCAGCCGCCGCCAATCAAGGCATCGTGCCGCAAGGACGGGTTGGGGCCGGAGCCGGGGCGACGGTGGCCAAATGGACAGGGGGGCGACTGCCAGGGGGCGTTGGAACCTGCGCGGCCGACCTGGAAGACTGGACCGTCGGCGCCCTGGCGGTGGTCAACGCCGTCGGCGCCGTGAAAGATCCCGACACGGGGACCTGGGTTGCGGGCAAGACTGAACCGGGCGCGGCATCCCTAAACACGGCGGGGGATTGGGGGGACAATACAACCCTGGTTATTGTCGCCGCCAGCGCACCATTGGATCGCAATCAAGCCACTATCCTGGCCAGAATGTCGAGCGCCGGAATCGCCAGAACCCTTTTCCCAGCATTCACCCCCTTCGACGGCGACGTGGTGTTTGCCTTTTCCACCGGCAAAGGCCCCTCTGTCTCCTCAAATCACCTCGCCCGCCTAGGAGAGCTAGCCGCCAGCTTAGTCGCCCAATCAATCGTGCAAGCCGTCAAGCACCCATGAACTCCGTCAGCAAATCACACCCATCCACCCATCCACCCATCCACCCATCCACCCCCTTACCCCAAAACATTATTTCCAACACTACCCCCCCGACAAAACAGCCCCATTCGACTGAATCACCCGCCGATACCAATGGGCGGACTCCTTCAGAATGCGCTTTTGCGTGGGATAGTCGACGTAAATAATGCCAAATCTTTGTCGATAACCGAAGGCCCACTCGAAGTTATCCATAATGGACCAAAGGAAGTAGCCCTTCGCCTCTACCCCTTCCTCGATGGCGCGGCCATAGGATTGCAAGTAGCGACTGAGAAAGTCAATTCGCTGTGGGTCGTAAACCTTGCCGTCCTGGTGGATCCAATCGCAGTTCGCCATACCGTTTTCGGTCACGACAATGGGCAACTTATAGCGCTCATACAGGAACCGGGGGGCCCAATAAAGGGCGTCGGGGGTGATCTGCCACAGCATAGTGGTCAGGGCATGGCCATCGTCGCTCGGGGTGGGAGCCCACCCGCCCTTTTTAGTGGCGTGGACCGTCTGGCCTTGATAGATATTGACGCCGTAGAAATCCAGCAGCTGACAGATGGTCGCCAGATCCTCGGGTTGGATCGGCGGCATCTCATTTTTGAACAGGGTCATTCCATCCTTTGGATATTCGCCCAAGATCATCGGGTCAGCGAACCAGGTGTTATTCCAGCAATCTTTCCCGGTGATGGAAAACGTGCCAGACCGGGCGGCCTCAACCGTTTCAGGATCGTCGGAGACTGGAATTTTCACAAACCCCACTGGGGCGGCGCCAATCGTGGGTTGGCGTTTGGCGTGGGCGCGGATGGTCTGGACCGCCTTACCATGGGCCAAGAGCGAGTGGTGAATAGCGAGAAGAATATCGGCAAACCCTAACTTCAGGCCAGGGGCGTGTTCGCCTGTTTGGTGGCCCAGGCCGATAAAACACTGGGGCTCGTTTAGGGTCATCCAGTGGGACACCCGATCCGAAAGCCGATCGACAATGACGGCGGTATACTCCGCGAACCAGTCGGCGCTGTCCCGATTTAACCAACCGCCTCGACAATACAGAGCATAGGGGAAATCCCAATGGAACAGGGTGACCCAGGGCTGCACGCCATTTTCCAGCAGGGCGTCAATCAATCGATCATAGAAGGCTAACCCGGTTTCATTGACTTGGCCGACGCCGTCTGGCAAAACACGGGGCCAGGAAATCGACAGGCGGTAGGCGTTAAGCCCGATATCGCCCATGAGTCGGGCGTCTTCTGCATATCTGTGATAGTGATCGCAGGCGGTGTCCCCCGTGTTGCCCGACCAGATTTTTCCGGGGGTGCGGCACATCATATCCCATACAGAAAGTCCTTTGCCCCCCTCAAACGCCCCCCCTTCAATCTGGTAACTCGCCGCCGCGGCCCCCCAGACAAAATCCTTTGGAAAAGCCATGCACGCCTCCTAGAAAAACAACCTGCATAACCTATAAGGGACAAGCTATGCATGGGAAAAAACACAGAATACAGAAGTCAAAATTAAGAATACGCATTATAGCCGACTTCTAAGCCGACAGGCTTAGCACCGGAATGTCTCTCCCAGCAACCCATTTCGGCTTAAGCCACAGTCTCTTTTTCTGGCTTCCATGTAAGAAATCCCTGACTTTGGTGAAGACGTTTGCACTATTATCAAAATTCCGAATCTACTGACACCTGAATGCCTTGCGCCATCTGCCATTGGAAACAACCCAAGTGAGTTAATTTAGGATGGGCCAAATTGCTCAAGCCCAGGGTATTGGGGGATAGCTAGAATTGTTCCCAGATGAGCATACGTAAACCTCCAACAACCCTGCAAATTCCTAGCAGATCGTTGGGCAGTATTTTTCCGATTAGCCAATTTTTTCATTTTTCCCCGAGCTAACCAACCCAATCGGGTTGAGCCTTTTGTTTGGGAGCTATCAATCAGCCACTGCCGCCAAACCATTCATATTGAGGAATCCCTGCAATGAGTCCATCGATAATCGCAGATATAGAACTCACTCTAAGTGAATTATGCATATTAATTGCGTCTGCTGAGGGCATCTATTCTGGTTTATCTCCACAAAAACAAATCAAGATGCTCAGGGGGGTTCACAATCGGTTATCAGAAATGGTGAGTGAGGAAACTGAAGTGCGGCCAGAACTTCATCCCATTGAAAGCAAACGCCCAAATCGAAAAGCCTTTCGTATTTCTCACCAACCGGTTGTCTAGATGAAAACAGCCTATGGGCTTATCCCCATTTCATTCCTTTAATTTTGGAATTTATTGATGGACATAAAGGCGTGTAATTTAGGGCGGGAAACATGCCTGAATTGAGCAAGACTTCCCAGCTTAAACTACACGCCAGCCTAAAGTAAAATCTGTTAGTTTAGATCGCCAATTTCGGGGTGTTCATACCACCTGATAAACAAAACTCAGGGTCGCCCATGCATCAACATCCAGAGCGTATGCATCGAGTGAGGGAGGATCGTCTTTGGAAATGGCGGCGCTGGCCCGATTTAGATCAGATAGAACTGCTTGAGCGACGGTCAGCGGTTTGGGTAGAGGACTTATACGCTGAGTGTTGGCGGCGGCGTTCGGCAAGCTTAGTAGGGCGTCAATCGTTCGAGATAAAGGCGCAATACTAAAAACTAGATGGGTTTCTATCCAACGGCTGGTATTGCCCACCATCCAATCGGCCGCTGCTTGGGGAACAATGACCTCAGCCCCGGGTTGAATGCTATTCCCCTCTGAAAGGAGGGGGGGTCCCTCGTCAGACTGTTCATCCGACGGCAGGTCAGGGTAGAATACGACCGCTCGACCCGCACTGTCAAATCCAATTAGGGCCACATAGAGAAGCCGATCGCTAAAGTTATTCAGTCGAAATCGAATCCGACTGCCAGGAGAAAGTTGAGGGGTTTGGCCGCCTTTGGGAATGGGGGACGGTAGGGCAAGGTCAGGAATGGGGTTGCGCGATCGCACCGTTTGCTGTTTCATCAGCACGCTTTCCTCAGGGGCGAGCCTCTCTAGAGTGGCCCGAACCGCCAAACGGGAAGAGCCCTGATTGTGAGTCAGACGCAGCAGCTTCGCCGCCAGCAGCGTTTGCAATTGAGGGTTTAAACGATGAACCGCAGTTTTGATCGCCTCGTCCTCATTGGCTAAGGACCCCGGAATCAATTTACGAGCGGGGGAAAAGAGTCCGTATCCTTTCTTGCTGGGAGATTCCGCCTTAGGAGACGTCAGAACACCGTTATCAAGGGTTTCCCCATCCGTGGGCAAAGAGGCGGTCAAGGTCTGCCCGCCCGTATCCTGCACTTTTCCCAAAAGACAATCCGCCGACTGTTCCCCGGCCGTGATGTAAGACACAAAGGAAAGGCCAGAGAGGGCGCTGGTGGCGTCAACTCGTTCGATCCGCTCCAGACTGCTGTCTAAGGCGACAACCAGATCAATATTTCGAGGAAGACTGCGGACAGATTCATATACTCGCTGGCCAACCTGAGGCGTCCAGCCGTCTGACAGCTCCAACCGGGCTTGGGCGGTCAACCCATTCCGACCGCGAATCTGCAGCGTTCTATAGGGGGCGGATCGCCCAGGCGGAGATGAAGCCTGATTGGGCGCTGCGAACGGCGCTTCTTGCAGCGCAATCTTCAGCCGAGAATTAGGGCCTAGGAACCTTAAGACGTCTCCAGATAATCCTCCCAGCCACAGTAGAAAAGATTTCCCCTCTTCTCCAACCTCTGATACGATGCCGTCCGCAGTGGTCCCTGCTGGCAATATCGAATCATAAACCGGCAATGAAACATCTTCTCGTCGCTGCCCCTTAAGCTGAGGCTGCAGGTTAGGACCGACCCATTGCTGGATCGTTTCGGTCGTTCGCCCCAAAGCAACTTGTAGCGTTGTTGCAGGCGTCGCGTGCCACAGATGCTGAGTCAGCGCATAGGTCAACACTCCGGCGCTAAACCCTTGCCACTGACCCTCCACGGCAATTCCCTCAGGGGTCGCCGCCGCGATCACAGTCCCCGGCAGGCTGACCGGTTGCTTGACAATACCGGTTTGAACCGTTTTAGTGCGGGTTCGTAAGGTGGTTTGCAAAGCTAACTCTCTGGGCCCCAATTGGCCCGTCGGGATGTTAGGTCGAGAGCGCACCCGTAGATTACCCCAAAGCGTTTTTCCTAAATCCGCATGTCCCAGATCCAACACCGTGGTGACCTGTTGGGTCTTCAGCAGCTTCAGCAGCAGCGCCAGGGTATCCTCAAGCAAATCGCTGATAATCGGGTTATCTTCAGTGGGCAAATACCCATCCACCGGCACCAAACTATTGCGCAGCGCCTCAGGTTGACTGTCTAGCCGGATCTGACTGCCGTAACCACTGAAGTGGAACACCACCACATCCCCAAACCTAGCTTGTTCAGCCAGATGGCTCTGAAAGGCGTCGGTAATTCCCTGACGCGTGGCTTGCTGGTTGGTCAGCGTCAGAATATCAGCGGGTTGGAAGCCAAATCGATGAATTAGCAATTCTTGTTGTAAGGCTACATCCGTAACGCAGCCTTGGAGAGCAACACCCTGACCGGCGGTAAAATCACACACTAGGTCAGGGTATTGATCAATTCCGACGAGTAAAGCAAGCTTACGACGAGTGGGTTGGGCTAACGCTTGGTGATAGTGATCAGCCCAACTCAGAAAGCTGGCCTCGCTGACGCCAAAAGCAGCTAAAGCAAGGCCAGTACGCTGTAAAAAGGCTCGTCGTCCTAGTCTCACGAGGTTCCAATTCCCTCCTATACTGCCTGGGGAACCTTCATCGCCTTAGCTAACTCAGCAGCCACTTCTGGCCGAGAGAACTCAGGCGGCGGCAATTCTCCCCGTCGTAACATCTCTCGAACTTTGGTCCCAGATAAGTGGATACGCTCCTCTTTGCTACTGGGGCTTGTCTTGGTGGTCGCCATTGTACCGGTGCGGGTGCAATAAAACGCATGCTCAAATCTCATCGGCGTGATTCCAAGTTCACCCGGCTCAAACTCGTCAAAAATATATTGAGCATCGTAAGTGCCATAGTAATCGCCCACACCTGCATGATCTCGTCCCACGATAAAGTGGGTGCAACCATAATTCTTGCGAATCAGCGCATGAAAGATTGCTTCCCTAGGACCAGCGTAGCGCATTGCGGAGGGGTTGATCGCCAGAATTACCCGATCAGTGGGGAAGTAATGCTCCATCATGATTTCATAGCAGCGCATGCGTACATCCGCTGGGATATCATCACTCTTTGTCGCCCCGACTAATGGGTGTAGGAATAGGCCGTCAACGGTCTCCAGCGCACATTTTTGAATGTATTCATGGGCCCGATGAATGGGGTTCCGGGTTTGAAATCCCACAACAGTTTTCCAGCCCCTTTGCTTGAACGCCTCCCGGGATTTAGCAGGATCAATCTGATAGGTTGGGAATAGAGGATGGGGATCCCTCTCGAGCAAACAAACGGGACCCGCTAAGTTAATGGGGCCCTGGTCATAAACAACCTTGACGCCGGGATGCTTCTCTTCGTCTGTGCGATAAACATTAACGGCTTCCCGAACCTTGTCGTAGGTATACTTTTCGGTTAGCTCTAGTACGCCAATAAACCGACCCGTCGGATCGTCTAAACGCACCAGTCCCCCAATTTCCAGGGGCGCAGCAACCTCCTCAGACACCGATAGAGTAACGGGTACAGCCCAGGGTAACCCACTAGCAAGCCGCATATCGGTTACAACCGGGTCATAATCAGCTTTGCCCATGAATCCAATCAAGGGGCTAAACCCACCAATTGCAATCATGACCAGGTCTGAAGTTGCTCGCTTATCCAAGGTGACGCGAGGTAAGAAATCTGCTTTTTCCTGGAAGAGTTGCTTCTGCTCAGACGACGCAATGCGATTAATTAGAACGCCGCCGTGGGGTGCAATCCCCTCTTGAAATTGACTCAAGATACCATCCTCTATCAACTAACTGCAAACTGAATTTGGCCGACTCGTCCAACCTAGGTTTTCAGGGTAAACATTACTGTTCAAGGGCGCCCCAATTCCGATCCAGTGAGCTCACTGAAAATAAACCGCTCCATACAACGAGTTACTGAGGATCAAATTTAGACTTGGCGGGCTCAATCAGACCGCCTCCCAAAACTCTCTCCTGGTCATACCAAACGGCGGCCTGCCCTGGGGTAACCCCAAACTGAGGTTCTTCGAACACCAGTTTTATCCGGGCGGCGTCTAGGTTGGCGTCAGTGGGCTCAAGCGGTATCACCGTAGCCGCTACCGCAGGGGAGCGATAGCGAATTTGCACCATTACTTTGATCGGACTGCTGGGAGGCTCGATAGAGACCCAGTTAACCCGACTAACGGTGCAATCTAACTGGTGAGCACTGGTGCGATCGCCCACAATCACTTGATTGCGAGCGGTATCGAGGCCTAGTACGTAAAGGGGATGGGGCGAAGCGACGCCAAGCCCTTTACGTTGGCCAATGGTGTAATGATGGATGCCATTGTGATGTCCCAGGATTTGCCCCGAGGTATCGACAATGTCGCCCGGTTTTGCCCCCAGGTATTTATCCAGGAAAGCGTTCATAGAGCCATGATGCTCAATTAAACACAGATCCTGGCTTTCTGGCTTATCGGCGGTGTGCAATCCAAATTCGGCGGCGATCCGTCGGGTTTCCGTTTTTGTTTGGTCCCCTAATGGGAATTGGACCGCAGCCAGTAAGTTCTGGGTCAAATCGTATAGAAAATAAGATTGGTCTTTGGTGCGATCAATGGCTCGCAGCAACTGGTAGCGTTTTGAGACGGGATCATAATCGATCCGAGCATAATGACCGGTGGCGATACGGTCAACGCCCAATTCTTGCCGGGCGTATTGCAGCATCGGCCCAAACTTAACTGTTTTATTACATTGAGAACACGGCAACGGGGTGATTCCGGACCCATAGCCCGACACCAGATAGTCCACAATATGATTTTGAAAGACTTCTCGGCTATCTACGATATGGTGCGGAATTTCCAAGTCTTCACAAAGCTGAGCGGCGTCGACCATCCCTTCCGAGCAGCATTGCCCCTTACCCTTCATAAGCCAAAGCGTAAGGCCAATAACTTCGTAGCCTTGACGGCTTAGGATAGCGGCGGCGACAGAACTGTCAACACCTCCGGAGAGACCCACTACAACTTTGTTCATCGAGATACTTATCGAGATCCGAAATAAATCTGGATTTTTCTGCAAGATTATCCACTTCTTAGGCTAGCACTCCAAATGCGGTTAAGGAGTCATCAGATGAATGACGCAAAAATCTCTTCATCAATTCCTTAGATTTAGCCAATTTCTTCTTAGGAAATATTTCCTTTGTCCCCACTCCATGCTTTCTAACCCCAGATTTTGAGGAAATGTTCAGAGTTCTGTCTTGGGCGAGGTAGGGCTTTTGAAGCATCAACGGCTTACAACTTAAAGCGGAAAACTTTCCCAGAGAGGGAATACAGGAGTCAGAATCCAGTTCCTGACTGACTTCTACATTCTGTATTCCTTATGCACCAGATTGTCCGGCTTAAATTACAAGCTTTGCAACTTAACTTTTCTTTAAAATTATAGCCTTGTCTTTTTCTGATTTTGAGCTATTCTCTCTAGCCAAGTTACTAAAGGTAGAAGGGTGAGTGGGCGGAGGTTCGCTCTGCCCTAGGCTTGCCTTAGAATTTTGACGTTTGCGCCAGCTGTATTGAAGTTGGTTAAGTGCATGGTTTCCCTCGCTTGCACGTTTGCCCAATGGGCTCAAGTTAATTGTTGTGAGATGACGCCAAGGCGATTTTTAGCGACTTCAGTGGGTTTGATGGGGTGGTTTTGTATAGCGCCTCAAGCGATCGCTGGGGAAATGCCTCGGACCGAAGCGGTCTCCATCGCTCAAGTGTTCGACGCCCTGCCGCCGCCGCCTAGTGAGGGGGGCTTTCCGGCCTCCTTGCCTGCAGAAGTTTTTAGTCAGCGCTACTTAGTCTTTGTCAACGGCGATAGCCCTTTGCTGCTAGAGCAGGTTCAACGGGTGGAGCCCGGGGCTTTTCGGCGCAAACACGAAGGCCGCACGGTGATTCAGGCGGGGCTTTTTTCGCTGCCGCAGAATGCCCAGCAGCAGAGGGCTCAACTGGCTTCTCAAGGCATTGGAGCAGAGATCGAAGAGGTGGAAGTCGCAGTGGCCCCACCTGCGGCAGTGGGGCCGCCTGTGGCTCAACCCACCTCTCTGCCGCCTACGCCGACAGATTTCCCGAGTGACGCTATCCCCATCCCGGTGATGGCGGCTCCAGACAATAGTGTGGAGTTCGGACAGCCGCCGGATTTTGCCGCCACCGCGATACCGCCGCCGCCCTCTGGCGCTTTCAGCAACAATTCCCCTTATTATGTGGTGATTCCAGGGGCTTCCCATCAATTAGACGTCATCCGCAACCAGGTTCTTCAGTTGGGCGGCGCGGCCTATAACGTTCAGATTCGGGAGCGGCCTCGGGGCCCCCACGTTTCAGTGGGTCCCTTTGAAAGTCGTAGAACAGCAGAGAACTGGAATGATTACCTAAGGGAGTCCGGTTTGAACTCAAGGGTCTTTTTTGACCGATAGGAATGAATTCAAGACAAGCGCAAATTCAGCGCATCGTTGTAACGGCTGAGCAGATGCGGCGGATTGAAGGCCGAGTCTTTGAGGCGGGTATGCCCGTAGCGGCGCTGATGGAGAAAGTAGGCGAGTTATTAGCCCGACGGATCCAGGCGCTCTATCCATTGGGGCAAGTCGCTAAAGTTGGTGTGCTGGTGGGGCCAGGGCACAATGGCGGGGATGCATTGGTGATAGCGCGGGAACTCCATTTTCGAGGCTATGGGGTGATTTTGTTTCGCCCATTCGCCAGGCTCAAAGACTTAACCGCACACCATGCTCACTACGCGGACAGTTTAGGCGTCCCTAGCGTCACAGAAATCGAGGCGCTGTCAGACTGTGATTTTTTCGTAGACGGGTTGTTTGGCTTTGGGCTGGAGCGCCCGCTGACTGGGCCGATCGCGACCGCCGTTAACCACATCAATCAATTACCTCAGCCCATTTTCAGCATTGACTTACCCTCCGGCGTCCATACCGATACGGGTGCGGTGCTGGGGACAGCTATTCGGGCTACGCATACGGCCTGCCTGGGGCTTTGGAAACGCGCTTTTCTACAGGATCAGGCGCTGGACTCTATCGGCAGAGCAGAACTGATTGACTTTGATCTGCCCATAGCCGATATTCAGGCCGTCCTGGGGGATCCGCCGACCGTTCAGCGGATTACGCCGGAGGCCGCGATCGCGCGTCTCCCCCTACCCCGACCCGCCGCAACCCACAAATATAAGGTGGGGCATTTGCTGTTGGTGTGCGGCTCTCAGCAGTATATGGGCGCAGCGATTTTAGCAGGACTGGGGGCTAGCGCCAGCGGCGTCGGCATGCTCACTCTGGCCGCGCCCGCTTTCCTCAAGTCCGTCCTGATCGCCCAACTGCCTGAAGCGTTAATTCTGGGTTGTCCAGAAACGGACCAGGGCGCCATCGCCCAACTGCCCGAAGGCCTCGATCTGGACGCCTATAGCGCGATCGCGTGCGGCCCTGGTCTAACCCGCGAGGCGCAGGCGGCGGTTAGGGCCGTATTGTCGAGCGAGCGACCGCTGCTGCTAGACGCTGACGGACTGAATATTCTGGCGGATCTGAATCCAGTTCAAACCCTCCCACAGCGCGCAGCCCCCACTGTGTTAACGCCCCATCCAGGAGAGTTTAAGCGCCTCTTCCCTGAAATCACAAACCGCGAAATGGATCCGGGGCAAATGGCCCAAACCGCCGCTCAAAACAGTCGAGCGGTGGTGGTGTTGAAAGGAGCCAGGGTTGCGATCGCTCATCCCCAAGGCCAGCTTTGGTTTAATCCAGAAAGCACTCCAGCCCTCGCCCGAGGCGGTAGCGGAGATGTCTTAACTGGACTGATCGGTGGACTGATGGCTCAGAAAAGTGTTGGCGCTGAGGTAGATTTGCTGCTATCTAGCGCCTTTGATGCAGCTTTGAGTGGCGTTTGGCTGCACGCTCAAGCCGGTCTGCTAGCGGCGCAGGAGAGGACGGTGCTGGGGGTCGATCCGCGGACTTTGGCGGGATATATCAATAAAATTCCACTCGGCTCAAACAATTAAATAGGTAAGCTGTAGGGGTATGACTGAATGATTAGCCATGCAAGCACAAGAGCAGCGAGACTATCTCCCAGAAGAATACTTGGCGCTAGAAATCGCCTCAGACGAACGACATGAGTATATTGACGGGCAAATCTTTCCAATGACGGGTGGGACTCCGAACCATAACCAAATTGCCGTTAATCTGGGCTCCACCCTAAATTTTGAACTCAAACGCCAGCCCTATCGAGTGTTTATCACCGATCAACGGTTATGGATTTCTAAAAGACGCCTCTACACATATCCAGACATCATGGTGGTTAAAGGCCCATTAGAGTTTCAGGAAGGGCGGAAAGACACCCTCGTCAATCCCCTAATCATCGCTGAAGTGCTGTCAACATCGACAAAAAACTACGATCGGGATGAGAAATTTTCAGCCTATCGGACCATTGAAAGTTTTCAAGAATATGTTCTGATCGATCAATATAAGATTCATGTAGAAAAATACTTCAAGGCGTCGGAGAACAAGTGGATTTTCTCTGAATATGAGGGCGCAGAAACAACTTTATATTTAGACTCGATTCCGTTTCAAATATCATTGGCGGATATCTACGACAAAGTTGATTTTGATATTGAAATTCAATAATAAAAAGAATATTCCTCGTTGCAAGGCTCCGCCTTGTCAATGCCCGCTTGAGGCTCTGCCTCTTAGTTTAGTGGCAGAGCCACTCTAAGGGATTCCGAGGTAGAAACTGGGAACCAGAAAATAACAATCGAGGCTTATCCGAACAGTATTGCGCTCCCCGCAAGTCAAATGATGGGAATCAGATCGCAGGGTTCTAGGGAATCAGATCGCAGGGTTCATTTATCAGACCCATCAAAAGTATTTTGCCCTATGCCGAGAACCCTGGGATCTTCGACCCCCACTAGTCAAATGGCGAGAACAGATCCCAGGGTTCTTTTATCAGCCCTATGAAAAGGATTTCGCTCTATGCTAAGAACCCTGGGATCTTTGACCCCCGTAAGTCAAACGGTGTGGGATCTCAAACGCCATAATGAAAGGAATTTTAAGCACGAAGTATGCTTTAGGGGCTTGACTGATCATTAGCCATGCACGTACAAAAGCAGCGAGACCACCTCCCAAATGACAAATGACAAGTAAGCAGCCAGGTCCCGGTTCACAATGGTTAGAAGAAGCCAAAAAGCTGATCAATCAGACAGTCGTCAGCTGGGGGGTTCCGGGGGCATTTGTTTCTTTAGCGATTCACTTTGCCAGAAAACCGGATCCGAATTGGCTAGCAGTTGTCCTCTGTCTAATCGCAGCGGGGAGCCTTGCCCTGCTGATTCGCTTTTTCAACAAGCTCAACCCCAGACTCGATAAATTATTCGAGTGGTTGGCCAACAACTTTGAGAATACGGTGGTCAGACTGTGGTGGCAAGCAACCGCTAACTTCCAAGGCAAATATTACCAGAGCCTAATTTACAGTTATCGAGACTTTCGCACCCAGGGCTTAAAAACCAAAGGTCCATTTGCACTGGATTTAGAAAAGGTTTTTGTGCCGCTGCGAGTGGCGCCAGAAAGCATTAACCAAACCACCTCCGCCATGCTCAGGGCGGCAAAAGCGGAGAAAGAGAGCCTGAAAATCTGGGATTTTATCGCCAGGCTGAAAAATCAACCCGCGTTTCAGCGCATTGTGGTGTTGGGTCCGCCTGGGTCTGGCAAGACGACGATGCTGGAGCATATCGCCCTCACCTACGCCCAAAATAAACAGCGCAAACAACACCGCAAAGCCCCGCCTCTGATTCCTGTGCTTCTTTATTTGCGGGATATTTGGGAAGAGATTGTAACGGCGGAAGAAATTGATTTAGTCACCCTAATTCGACAACAAGAAAGTCTACAAACCCTTAACCCGCCCCCCAACTGGTTTGCCGACAGATTGCGTCAGGGAAAGTGCCTGGTCATTTTGGATGGGTTGGATGAGGTGGCGGATGCTGGCTTTCGGCGGCAAGTCAGCCGATGGGTCGATAAGCAAATGACAGCATACCCCAAAACTCCCTTTTTGCTCACTTCTCGACCCTTTGGCTATCGCAGCGCCCCTCTGAACGAAGTCAAAACCGTCCTGGAAGTGCAGCCCTTCAGCTTGTCACAGATGGAGCAGTTTATTGGCAACTGGTATCTGCAGAACGAAATTATGCGGCGGTTGGGTAAAGAGGACCCGGGGGTGCGGCAGACGGCCCAAGCCCAAGCCAATGACTTAATCCGACGTGTCAAGGAGACGCCAGCCTTAGCCTCAATGGCGCTGAATCCGCTGCTATTGACCATGATCGCCACCGTCCACTGCTACCGGGGCGCGTTGCCGGGACGCCGAGTGGAACTCTACGCCGAAATCTGCGATGTGCTGTTGGGTCGCCGCCAGGAAGCCAAAGGCATCCCAAACAAACTAACCGCAGCCCAGAAGAAATCGGTGTTGCAAAAACTGGCCCTCAACCGCATGGCCAAAAAAACGCTGGAGTTCAAGACCGTCACGGGAATGTTGCTAATCCGCGACAAGCTGGATACCGTCTCTGGCGGTGAAGCCGACCCCGAACGCTTTATCAAGCACATCGAAAACGTCAGCGGTCTGCTGATCGAACAACAAGAGGGGGTCTACAAATTTGCCCACAAAAGCTTCCAGGAATACCTGGCCGCCGTCGAAATCAAAGAACGCAACCAGGAATACACCCTCATCCGCAACATCGACAACCCTTGGTGGGATGAAACCATCCGCCTCTACTGCGCACAAAGCGACGCCAGCAACCTGATCTGGGCCGCTCTAGACAAACCCACTGTCAGTGCGCTTACCCTCGCTTACGACTGCTTAGAAGAAGGACTCAGCGTCCAAGCCGACATTCGGAAAAAACTAGAAGAGACCCTGGCACGAGGACTAGAGTCCACCGAGCCTGAGGTGTTCAAACTGGCGGCTGAAGTCAAACTGACTCGCCGTCTGAACAAACTGCTGCGAATTGATGAGCGACTGGAAATTGACACCAGTCTAATCACCTGTGCTGAGTATCAGTTGTTTATCGATCAGAAACGGCAAGCAGGTGATAACCGACAGCCTGATCATTGGAGCGATTATCGCTTTCCACCGGGGAACGCCCAAAAGCCGATTACTGGGGTAAGGGCGAGCGATGCAGAAGAATTTTGCGCCTGGCTCACCCAATCCAGAAATTTCTTGGGTGATACCTTTATCGAACGAGATATGCCTGTCTTTGTGGGTGATTTCAAAGTGAGGTTGCCAAGTGCGAAAGAAGAAGCGGACTATCCCCTGGATTCTAAGCACGCTGGTTATTGGGGGAGCAATGGAGCACAAACTCTAATCCTTGGTCTTTCGTCTCAGCAATGGTCAGTTTGGCAAGAAGATTTTAGAGCAATTCTTGCTCGTGCCCGTGACCATGCCCGTGTCCTTGACCGTGCCCGTACCCGTGCCCGTGCTCGTGTCCTTACCCGCGCCCTTGACCATGCTCTTGCCCTTGACCATGCCCTTGCCCTTGCCCTTGACCATGCCCATGCCCGTGCCCGCGCCCGCACCCGTGTCCTTGACTTTGACCGTGCCCGCGCCCGCGCCCTTGACCTTGACCTTGCTCGCGCCCTTGACCTTGACCTTGACCTTGACCTTGCCCGTTCCCTTGCCCGTGACCATGCCCTTGCCCTTGCCCTTGACCATACCCGTGCCCGTGCTCATGAAATTCAAGAAATTCAAGAAATTCAAGAAATTCGTGAAATTTTACTCATTTTTGCCAGTTTATGGCTGGTCTTGTCGGAAATTCACTTGAAAGCAGCGACCCATCGAAAGATCCTACAGGCTCAAAATCTTACTCGGTCAGAGTGTGAAGCAAAGGGGCAGGACTATGAACAGAATGCCGGGGAAATCCTCGGGGTCTTCGCCTTTTTTGTCTTGATTGAAGCGAGACGTGCAGGGGAGATGCCTGCTTGGGAGGGGATTCGGATTGTGAGGGAGCGGGTTAGGCGGGAGGGATGATCGGAGATCATATTTCCATCATGAAGTGATAGCCTGCGATTTTCATGCCCTGGTTAAGATAGAACTTGTGGGCTCCATGGCGAATGACGCTTGAATCGAGATGTAACATCCCACAACCATGGGCTTTGCCATAGACAACCAGCCAATCCAAGAGTTGTTGACCATATCCCTTTGAACGAGAGGCTTCGTCCGTTGACAAATCATCCAGGTAAAGGTAATTTCCCCAACCGAGATTTTCTGCTAACCGAAATCCTGCAACAGACTTGACTGAATCGCTATCTGTTAGATAGGCGAGTTGGAAACCGGCCTGTTGTTGTCTGCGCACTCTATCCACAAAATCTTCTGCTTGCAAATGCGGGCGAAGTTGAAACATCACTGGGTAGCAGTTCTGTATCTCTTCAACTGACTCCGCTAAGGCTATGGTTATCATTGATTTTCACCAAATTTCTAATCCTGAATTGAGCAAGGTTCTACAACTCGCATTAGCTCAAATTAGCTCACAAATTGAAGGTGAATCTATACCTATCCCTCATAACACACCAACCACTGGATAGCGGCGCATTGCGGTAACGTGTGCGATGCCCGTCCTGCCAAACCTCACTTAAAGCGACACATAGGATGCATAGACCAATATGAGTGTGCCGAGTAGAGAAAACAATGCGCCAGTGACATTACCGATAAAGACAACCTTGTTGGACCATACTCCCGACCAAGATAACCCCCTATCTCCCACAAATGGCTCAATCGTCAGAGCAATGCAGAATCCATAGCCTGAAACAATAAAGGTGATTGCAAACACCCACTGAATGAATACATCAACTTGTAAGAAGGAAAGGATCGCCGCCATTGCAATCATTGTGGTTGCTCCCAATGATAATGCGCCATGGGCCAATTTCCACGCCCTGATGGCTTCATCACTTTTTTTCTTTACGATTGCCTGTCCGTAGGGGGCGCCGCACAGCAATCCAATCAAGAGAACAATTGAAGCATGAAACAAAAGGCGCCACTTCAGGTAGTTCTAGTTTCCCTGAGTGTAGAAAAAGAAATAGCCTGCTAGATAGAAGAGGTTAATGGCAATAAGCATGCCTTTCCCAAACTTAGAGTGAAGGATGCGGAAAACGTACACGCTGCTGATGAGAACGAGTGACACTTCAAAAAAAGCGGCGATCGCGCCGTAGTGATCCGGATCCCAATAGGAAATTGGGCTTTCGAAACGAAAGTTGCTGAAGGGGAGGAAATGGCGATGGGCGTCATCATTATGCAGGGGCAGGTCGAAGAGGCAGTGGAGGAAAATACTAGCGAAGAGGGCGGCGATCGCAGGGCGCCGATAATAAACTGCGATCGCAACCCCCAACAGGGCTAGCGGAATGGAATTGCCCACATCAAATACATCTTGCCAAATTGGGTCGTAATAAAGCTCACCCCAAATTTTGCCATCTGGCAATCTTTGCACTCCCCGAGTCCAGAAATAAAACCAAAACATGGCCAGATCCGGCAAAAGGCTGCCAATCACAATCGGCAGATTTAGCTTTGGCCGTCCCTTCCGACTTAAAATCGCTAGATTGAGAACAGTGTGGCTAGGCGTATTCACTCAAAGGCATCCTCAACTAATGGCCAAAAGATGGGATTACTCTCTATAGACGAAATAGTTGCGCTCTAGAATACTTTAACGAGTATCCACTGGAATAGGAGACAGGAGACAGTGACTTAGGGTGAGCAAAATCATCACAGATTACGCTACACAAATAGCAGAAGATTCATATTACCCACTATTTTCGATAAGGCGGTTGGGCATCCGCAACTTTTTATTCGGCAGCGAAAGTTGGGCCTTAAAATGCTGGTTATACTGGCATCAATCATGGTCTCGCCCAAAACGACAGGCATTGCTTAATCCCTGTGCAGTTTCCCAACCATTCCTGCGCCTATGCCTCCATCCGACCTCACCTCATCTGCTTCACCCGTCAGCGTTTTCATCGCTTACTCCCATAAAGATGAAGCCCTGTGGGAAGAGCTAGAAGTGCATTTGGCGAGCCTGAAAAGGCAGGGAAAAATTAAGGCCTGGCATGCCGGGGCGATTGTAGCAGGCGCTGAACGGGACGCCGAAATCAAACTGCAGCTCGAAACCGCCCAAGTGATCTTGCTGCTTATTAGTCACCACTTCATGGCCTCAGACAACTGCTACGACCAAGAAATGCAAAAGGCCGTAGAGCGCCATAACGCAGGCTCCGCACGAGTCATTCCGATTATCTTCAGACCCTGCAATTGGCAAGGCGCCCCCTTTAGCAAACTCCAGGCCCTACCCAAAGACGCTAAACCCATTACCAAATGGGACAACCAAAATGAAGCTTTCCTAAACGTAATCCAAGGCATCCAAAAAGCCATCCAAACCCTCCCCATCCCCTCATCCCCCCAATCCTCCCCATCTCCCCATCCCCCTATCTCCCCATCTCCCCATCCCCCTATCTCCCCATCCCCCCAATTCTCCACCTACACCCCCCAAACCTTCACTGGCCGCGCCGCCGAAATCACCCGCCTCACCACTCTCCTCAGCGATGACTGTCGAGTCCTCGCCATCCTAGGCATGACTGGCATTGGCAAAACCGCCCTGGCGGAACGGGTGGTCGCTAACCTGATGGACGCCGCGACGGGCTCCACTCAAACCAGCTCCCTACTCTACTACCGCTTCAGTCTGGACGATCGCAGCCTCACTCCTGACTTTTCCAGTAGTGGGGCTGCTTTGCTGCGCACCCTGGGGGAGGAGCACACTCGGGCGGACCAAACAGACCCGGCCAACTTACTCACCCACATCGTCACCCGCCTGGACAGTCATCCTTGTCGTCTGCAAATCGACTCCCTGGAGCGGTTGCTCCAAGGCGATGACGAAACAGGGTGGAGCGAATTTTGCGATCCGCTCTGGCTAGATCTGCTGCAAAAGGTTATGTCGGAGACTCATTTTCCCAGCCAACTGCTGTTGACCAGTCAAGACATCCCCGCCGACCTGGATACCGTAGCCTCTCGCTATCCCCAGTTTTGGCATTGCCAAACCCTCCATGGCTTAAACGCCGACGAACAGCAGGCGCTGTTTCAAAATTTGGGGTTAGATACTGGCGACACTAATCAAGACCATCTCAGCCGCATCGGCGCTTTCTACGATGGACATCCGTTGGTGTTGCGGGTGATTGCCGAGGAGATTCTCCAGCCTCCCTTTCAGGGCGATGTCGCTCGCTACTGGCGCCGCTACGAAGCCGAATTTGTTGATGCTGCTAAGCCTAAATCCAACAAACTTGCCCGCAGTCGGCAATTTCGTCGCCGCGTCCGCCAGCGAGTAGAGCAATCTCTGCAACGGTTACCCGAGACTGCCCGGCAGATGCTCTGCGCCAGCGCCGTTTTTCGTCGTCCGGTGTCGGAGGCTTTCTGGCATGCGATGCTTGCCGACGGGGATGCTCAAGCCGCCTTTGAGACGCTACAAGACCGCCATCTGGTGGAATACGCTCCGGCCAATGATGACCAGGCTCCCCTGCAGGTACGCCAGCACAACCTAATCCGCGCCGTCGCTTACGACCTGCTCAAGGCTGCCCCGGAAAGCTGGCGCCAGGCCGAACGTCTAGCCGCCCAGCTCTGGCTGACTGATTACGAACCCACCCTCAACGCCACTAATCTAGAAACCGTGCGCGGCTACCTGGAAGCGTTTGAGCACTACTACACCCTTAAAGATTGGCAAGCGGCCAAAGACTTACCTGACACCCAACTGGAAACGGGCAACCCACTGCACTGGCAACTTTTTGTTTGGAGTTATTACCCAGAACTGATTGCATTACAAAATAAGTCACTGACAATTGCGCGGGAGATGAGCAATCGCCGGGGTGAAGGCAATGCCCTATGTGTTTTGGGGAATACGTGCAACAATCTGGGGCAGTATGAGCAGGCCATTAACCACTATCAGCAGTATCTGACGATTGCCCGGGAGATCAGCGATCGCCAGGGTGAAGGCAATGCACTGGGCAATCTGGGGGTTGCATACTACTATCTGGGGCAGTATGAGCAGGCCATCGATCACCATCAGCAACAGCTAACCATTGCGTGGGAGGTTGGCGATCGCCAGGGTGAAGGCAAAGCTCTAGGCAATCTGGGGCTTGCACACCACTATCTGGGGCAGTATGAGCAGGCAATTGACCTATATCATCAACAACTAACCATTGTGCGGGAGATTAGCTATCGTCATGGTGAAGGTAGAGCCCTGGGCAATATGGGGTTTGCGCACCACTATCTGGGGCAATATGAGCAGGCCATCGACCTATATCATCAACAACTAACCATTGCACAGGAGATTAGCTATCGTCGGGGTGAAGGTATTGCTCTCTTAAACATGGGAGCCACTTTCCTCAAAATCGGCCAGTATCCAGTGTCCCTGACCCACAACCGGTCGGCGTTAGAGATTTTTCGAGAGATTGGTGATAGAGCCAACGAAGCCGAAGCCCTGAAAAATTTGGCGGAGCTGCATCAAGCGCTGGGTGAGGTTGAGACGGCGCGGCAGTATTGTCGGCAGGCGTTGGCGTTGGCGTTGGCGTTGGGCATCCCC
>JAAUYH010096630.1_pt1 | contig 19919 bp, 18 predicted proteins | sample 7278061 | NCBI WGS metagenome assembly JAAUYH01 (sample SAMN14350203, study PRJNA611818) | marine sediment metagenome | isolation source: surface marine sediment (0.6m) | place: French Polynesia: Moorea | collected 2018-08 | reverse complement strand
TCCCTGGGCGTATGCATGTGGGAAGCCTTGACTGGGCGCTCACTGTTTCGCGGCGATAGCGATGCGGCCACGCTCTTGGCCCTGACCGTGGGCACGGTTCCTCCGCCATCGCAAATCTCGGCCGAAATCCCATCGGACTTTGATGCTGTTATCGCCCACTGCTTGAGCCGCGATCCGCGTGAGCGCTACGCTTCTGCGGGCATGGTGGCGGATGCACTGTGGCGCATTCTCCAAGTGCACGGTCGCGAGGTCGATGCCGAGTCCTTGGCCGCGCTGGTGAATCGGCCCCAGAGCGGTGAGTCCCATCCGGTCGGTGCGGTGGCATCACTGCCCCACATCCACACGCAGCAGCGATTTGCCAATACCAGCAGCATCCCACGTCAGGCCGCTGGTGCCCGCTTGCAGCGGCGCAATTCGCTGATGCTCGGCGTATTGAGTGGGCTCTTGGCCATGGTGACGGTGGCGGGCGCATGGCTTTGGCAAAGTCGTTCGAGCGATCCGGTGCTGCCGGGATATGAAGCCTCGCGGGTGGCCCTCCTCGACGATGAGGCCGCGCTGCAGGCGACGGTGTCCGGGTCTTTGCGCAATGAGCGTGCACCGGATGAAACTCCGCCAGAAGATCCGGCCGAAGAGCGGAACGTCCGCGAGGATGCTGGGGATGAGGACTCGGCGATCGATGTGTCTATTAACCGGGCCGAGGAGGCCATTGCCGAGGGGGCCATTGCCGGTGAGCCGGCCGGCCATCGAGATGTCGATACTGGCGGCAATGCTGGCGCCGATATCGTTGCCGATACAATAGACGAGACTGCGTCATCAGCGGCGCTTGCGGGAACGATGGCCTTGGCGGCAAGTGCCCAACTAGACGGTGACGCAGGCGATGATATGAGCGTAGACGACGGCGACGAGGAAGCCAAGTCCAGCCGCCGCCGTCGCAGCAGTCGCGCCAGTCGCGCTGATCGCGCCAGCCGGCGTCGGGCCTCAGCCGACCGCAGCCAAAGCTCTACCCACTTACTCGACGTGGCGTACGCGGAGCCCAATGCCGCGGCTGGGGTCAATGCGTCTCGGTCCCGATCGGGGGCGAATACCTCGGCGACCAGGTCATCGGTAACGTCGTCGTCTGGGTCGTCGTCTGGGTCGTCGTCTGGGTCGTCGTCTGGGTCGTCACTGGCTGGGTTGGGGGCGTCACAATCTCCGCCCCTTCGTCGAGTCGCCCCAGTTGTCAATCTGCCGCGATCGCAGGCGCCAGCGCCCGCTCCGGAACCCCGCCGTGCGCCGCCGCCGAGTGAGAGTGCGGCCAAAGATGCACGTGCGGCGATTTCCAATCTGGAAGTGCAAGGCGGTGTGCCCCGCGGCGATATCAAACGGGCCCTCGAGCGTGCGCTGCCCGGTTTCCGCCGCTGCTATATCTCTTCTTCGGGCCGAGTTGGTCGCAGTCCCACGGGAACGGCTTCGATACGCCTGGAAATCGATGAGGCCAATCGCGCCCAGGTAACCCAGCTCGATGATGCGCCATTGCCGGGCATGAACGGATGTCTGCGCCAGGCCGCTGCGCGTATCAAGAGCCGCACGCCGCCCGATGTGGGACGGGTGCGGGTTTCCTTTGCCGTCAGTTTTACCCCGAAGCGCTGACGTGAGCGTATTTGCCATCGCGTACATGGTTCTCGGTAATAGATGATGTCGTGTAATAAGGTTTTCTCGCGCTATCGTTGGGCTCTGCTAGGGGTTGTATGGACGGCCGTCCTCCTCGGCCCGCTGTCTTTGTCCACGTCCTGTGTGGTAGACGAATTCGCCCCCGAGGTGGGCGAGCAGCTCGTCGACGATTGTGTAAACGAAGATAGCGACCCCGGTACTCCTGTGGACTTTCAGCGCGATATCGTGGAGCGCATCTTTATGCGCGATACGGTTGGCTGCCTGCAGTGCCATGCCCCCGATGCGCCCAGCCCCATCGGTTTTCAAATTGGCCAGCTCGACTTGAGTTCGTACGAAGCCCTGCGCGAGGGTGGTTTGATTGGGCGTACGCAAATCGTGGTACCCGAGTTCCCCTGCGACAGTATTCTGTTGCAGAAAGTATCGCCCAGCCCGCCCTTTAACGCGCGTATGCCGCAAAATGGACCCCCGTATTTGGCCGATGAAGAGATACAGCTCATTCACGATTGGATCGCCGAAGGTGCGCGCAGCAATTAACAAGCGAGGGCGCGGTGGCGGGATGCTCTCGCTTATCGTTGCCGTGCTCATGATGACGCTATGGGCGTGCGGCAGTGCCGGCAAAGGAGAGCGCAAGCCGACGCGCAGTACGCGTGCCGATTTTGCCTACCACAGCTATCCCGGCACTATCCGTTCTGACTGCGAAGTGGTGGCCCGGCGCTGCAATAAGTGCCACACCCTGGATCGCGTCCTCATTGCCCGGGTCGAGAGTCGCCAGCATTGGACCCTATATGTCGAACGCATGCGTCGCATGTCGGGCAGCGGGATCAGTCGCACCGATGCCACATCTGCCATCAACTGCCTATCGTATCGCTCTCAGCTCCTCTTTCCAAGTCCGCGAGACACACCGCTCGGCAACCAATCGCAGGAATGACCGATGAACGCAAAACGATCTGCTAGGACAGATATTGGTGCCGTCGCCGCGCTTCTTGCCGGCTCTATCCTTGCGTTGGCATTGCCGTGGTCGACCTCGGCGCAAGAAGTACACCGCAACTTTGTCGGCTCGATTCAGCTCGATTACCTCTACTTGCACGACCAAGATGATTTGGGCGACGACACCTTCGACAGTGCCACGGTCGAGCTGTCGCTCAAGATGGCGGTCGATTTTAGTGAACGGGTATCGTCGAACGTCAAGGTCTGCTTTTCTTGCCATGGTTTTGAATTGGGCATGGCCTACTTCGACATCCGCATCGCCGACCAACTCAATTTGCGCGTGGGCCGATTTGTGCCCGCCTTTGGCGAATTTCCCCTGCGCCACGATCCGGCCAATCACCGCACCAGCGACAAGCCATTGCCGTACGATATGGGGCGGATGGTGCGTCTGCGCGAGTGGAATATGAGCGTGCTGCCGGCCCCGTGGGTCGATAGTGGGATCGAGGTCAACGGCTCACATTATTTTGACGGCGGGTCACAGATTGATTACGCGGCCTATGCAGTTGCCGGTCCCAGTGGTCGCGATGATGCCGTCGACTTCGACTATATCGAACATCGCTCGCTGTACTATGTCGACAATAACTCGCAACCCACGGTAGGCGGACGTCTGGCAGCGACCACTTGGTTGCCGGGCGAGGTGCCATTGTCCGTGGGCGCTTCGGGCATGTACGGCACCCTAGATCCCAGCAATCGCCTCGATTTTCTCATTCTCGGCATCGACGCCAACGTGCGCACGCCGTACGCCACCTTGCGTGGCGAGTATATCTGGCGGCGTAACGAGATGTTTCTCGGCGACGATCCCAGCCGGCGGTTCCGCTACGGGCCCAAGCCCGACGGCACCTACGACGACTTTCAGACCAAAGAGGGCTTTTATCTCGAAGGTGAGGTGCCCTTTGATGATCTCGATGTGGTGCTGCGCTGGGACGGCATGCGCAGGCGCGGCAATGTGCTGCGCTCTTCGGAACTGAGCGACGACAGCCGCATTTGGCGCTATACCGGCGCCATCGCGTATCGCGTATCGCGCTCGCTGCGGCTGAAGGGCAGTTATGAATTCTACAACTTCAACGATTTTGACGATGTCCACGCCATCCATACCGGGCTGGCAGGAGCGTTTTGAGTGGGCCGGCATGGCATAGTGAATCCGCTGTCTTCCTATTGGGCAGCGCTAGTGGCCATATCGATCGCCTTATTGGCCGCTATGTCGGCGTTGGCGGGATGCGAAGCCGCCGACGATGACGGGCCTTTGACCCCGGCTGATGAATTTACCCCGCTCGAATTACAGATGATCACGCGCGGCCTAGGGATCTTGCCCAAAGCGCCGCCGCCATCGCTGTCAAATCGATACGGCGATGATCCGGCTGCGGCCGAATTGGGGCAGAAGTTTTTCTTTGATCTGCGTCTCGGCATTGATAGCCAAACAGGCTGCGTGACCTGTCATGAGCCCGACAGCGGCTTTCAAGACGACCGCGATCAGACGTCACAGGGCGTGGGCGGCTTTACCCGCAGGCACGCCAACACCCTCATCAACGCCGCCTATGGCGATGGCTCGTACGACGGTACACCGTGGCAATTATGGGACGGCCGTGCCGACAGCCTGTGGGCGCAAGCCCTGGCGCCGGCCGAGGATTCGCTGGAGATGGGCAGCAGCCGTACCCGGGCCGCGCTCTTGGTCTACGATCTATATCTCGCGGAGTACGAGGCGGTGTTTGGTCCCATCCCGATTGCCATGCGCGATGGCGGCGGCAACCCGGTGGCCCCCGATGGGGCGCGGCCCAGCGCCGACGATGCTGGCGCCAATGCTGCGTGGCAAGCGCTCGCTCCCTCAGTCCAAGATGGCATTACCGAGATCTATGTCAACTTTGGCAAAGCGCTGGCGGCGTATGAGCGCAGGTTGGTGAGCACCAATTCGCGATTTGACGACTATTACCGCGAACTCGTTAAGGGCAATCTCGACAGCGAGATCCTCAATGCCGAGGAGCGGTGGGGCTTGCGTCTGTTTGTCGGCAAAGGGGAGTGTATTCGCTGTCATAGCGGGCCCAACTTCACCGCGGCCGAGTTTTGGAATATCGCCGTGCCGCAAGAGGGGCGCACCGCCGATGTCGAAGATGTCGGCCGCATTGATGGGGTTGAGCTGGTGCGCGTGAGCGAATTTGGCTGTACAAGCAAGTGGAGCGATGTCGAAGACCCCGGGCTATGTGAGGCCGAGCGGGTGGATACGGAGCCGCGGCTTGTCGGCGCATTCAAAACCCCGGGGCTGCGCGATATCTCCAAGACTGCACCGTACATGCATACCGGTGCCTTTGCCACCCTGGAGGATGTCGTCCGCCACTACAACGACGGCGGCGCCGAGGCCGGGTTTGCCGGGGCTGAGCAAGTGGCGATTCGCGAGCTCAATTTGAGCGAAGAGGAAGAGGCCGCTCTGGTGGCGTTTTTGCTCACCCTCGATGGCGAAGAGCTCGACCCCAGCTTGCTGCAGGCGCCGACGTTGCCGCGATAGGGCCCACCGACACCGTCTGCTGCCCCACCGATGCGTTTGTCTGTGCGCTTATTTTATTGTCAATCCTGCGAAGTGTTTGGGTCGAGCAGTATCATCTGCTGGTTGCGAGTCCGCTTGCGTCGGCGCCGCACCGTTTTTTCCTCATCGGGTTTGTCAGCGCTCTTGCTGGTGCTAGGGACCGATATTTCTACAATACAGGGCGCGGTGTCGGGCACGACCATCACGAGTTCGAACGTGCTCCCGATCTCCGCGAATGCCGATACCAAAATTTCGCGATCCGTGCCCTGGTGCTCCCGTCCCCTTCCTAGGAGAAGAACAGTGCCCGCATCCAGGCACGCGCCGAGCTCTGCAAGCGCAGCTGTCTGCTGCCGTACGTGGCGCCAGTAGCGTTCGCGGACGATCCCGGGGTTGGGATGAGAGCCGAGATGGGGATTACCGAGAGCCGGCATGGGTTTATATTCGACATCCCGTTCTTTAAATAATGCTTTCACCAGCCACGGCAGAAAGCCGCGATTGCGAAATCCGGTAAGCATGCGTATGTCGACTACGCATGTCACGTTCCATTCGGCAATGATTTTTCTCGAAGTCGTCGAAGGTCACGCATTCGAAGCCCACGCTCACGAGTCGCTTGCAGCCGCGATAAACGCCGGGTAGCGATAGCTGTTGCAGCACGCTGGGGCCGGGTTTTTCACCGACTGCCACGAGCGGCGCCCGACCCCGACGCGATGAGCTACTCCCACCGGGCAAAACTCGCAATTGCTTGTCGCTATCACGGCTCATACGCGGTTCTCCGTGTTGTTGACCTTATCGGCGATGACGCGTTCGAAGTCGATGTAAGAGCGCCGAAAGATGGGATCATGGTGCTGTGGCTCATTCTCGATGCTCGGCAACTGGAGCTTGCCGTCTCTCTTCAACTCAGCCCGTTTCTCGAATAACGCCGCGTAACGGCGGGGGGCGACCCCGGAGAAGAGGCGAAAGTACACGCGGCCTTGTGCGACCTTCTCCTTGTCTTTCACGTTGGGCAATTTGGGCAATTTGGGTAAGTCGGGTGCCGTGGTTGCCTCGACGATGGCGTCTCTGTGGAGGGCAAGGGCACGGCTCTTGGTGTATGGCTCGATGTACACCACATCGCGGATGCCGGCCGCGACAATATGGCGCGCGCAGTTATGGCATGGATACGTGGTGCAATAGAGCGACGCCCCGGCGACTTGGCCTCCTCCAGTACGAGCCACGCTGACAAGTGCATCCATCTCTGCGTGGACGGCGCGGGAGGACTCTAGCAGGTCCCTAATAGAGGTTCGCTTGAGCGCCTCAACTACCCGCCCTTCATCAATGCCGACTTGCAGCACCCCGGCGCGTTTGATGGCCTGGACAAGCTCGGTCGAGACGGTGTCGCTTCGCTTGCCGCCACTGGCAGCCAGCACTGACTGGCCAGTCGACGTCGACTGGTCAGTCGGTGTGGACTGGTCAGTCGGTGCCGACTGGTCAGTCGGTGCCGACTGGTCAGTCGGTGTGGACGAGGACGCCGGTGTCGATGAGACCACGGGTAGGCGCTTTGGGGTGTCGTTAGCCATTCGGAATCATCTCATGCAGATTCTGGCATGAGTGTGACCGATGACTCAAGACCAGAGATCGCATACTGGTTTTGATACCGTTAAGGGGCCCGACACAGGACTGGGCCGGGATCTCACGCCCTCGGCGGCGTTCAGGTGCCATAGCCAACGGTCACGAGCGTCAGGTCGTCCTCGATGTTGCCGCCGGAAAATGCCAGTGCGCTGGCGACGAGGGCGTCCTTTTGCTTGCCGGGCGCTTGGCCTGCGGTATCGATGATGGCTTCGCGCATGCGCCGGACGCCGTATTGCACCCCGTGGGGATTGGCGCATTCGAGTATTCCATCGGTATAAAGCAATATCCGATCTCCGGCCTGTAATCTGTGATGAGCAGTGTCAAACGATGAATCGGCGGCATCGCCCAGTCGGTTGCCCCGGGCCACCAGCGAAATCATGGTCGGCTGTCCGTCGACCATGCGTACCAGCCAGGGGAAGTTGTGCCCTGCGTTGGCCAACTCAAGGTCCCCGGATTCTGGATCGATGACCATGGCCAAGCAGGTCATGAGCAGTCGGCGACCGCCAGCATAGTACACGGCTTGGTTCATCATGCTGAGGACCGCGTCGGCGCTGGGGCGATTTTCGTGATGGTCGCAGGCCAGGTCACAGGCCGCCTTGGCCGCTGCGGTAATCATGGCCGCACTGGCGCCGTGGCCGGTGACATCGCCAATGGCGAGCAGTAGCTTGCCGTCGGCGAGATCGCGATACGTCCACCAATCGCCACCGCAAATGCCGGCCGAACGCAGCTCCCCCGCTATGGATAAGGCGCCGCGTTCGACTTCACCCTGGGCGGGCAAGAGCGTGGTCTGAACGGTGTGAACGACTTCGAGGTCGCGGTCCATGCGGGATTTCTCTGCGGTTTCTTGCAGGAGGACCGCCAATTCTCCGGCCATGTCGTTGAGGGCCAGTCCCGCGCCCGGCAGTCGGTTGCTCACTTGCTGTGGCAACGGATGGGCCGGGATCGAGCCAGACGCGGACGGCGCCATCGCCGCTGTCCGGCGTTCGGCGTGGTGTCCGCTGCGGCGCGCGAGGGCAACGATCAAAATAATGGCCACCAACTCGACACCGATACCGATGAGGAGCAGCAGCAGCAGTGAGGTCTTCGACTCGGTACGGCGGTGATGTTCGAGGTCGGCCCGGATCGCGTTCAAAGGCGCAGTGTTATAACCGGTGATGAGATAGTGCCGAGGTTCGTCGCTGCTCCTCTGCGCCCCCGTCGTCGGTGATGGGGCGCCGCGTACGCCGATGGCGGCGACGAAGTACAGGCGAGCCTGTGCCGGGACAGGAACGGCGACGACTGTGCTGGCGGCGGCTGATTCGGCTCGCCAAGATTCGATCAGGTGCGCTGCAATGTCGCTGTCCGACGCAGCCTCTGCGGTGGATGCGCGGTTTGTTCCATCGCTGTCGCTTACACTACTACTGTCGGCTGCGGGGCCTCCATCGGGGCCGGCGATGATATTGCCGCCGTCGTCGAGCACGCCCGCATACGCGAGCTCGCGAAAATGACGCTGGGCCTGCGCGATAGGTTGCGTGTACAATTCTCGCCACGCCAATGTATTGGCTGCACCGCGGCCGTCTCGTGCGCTTGCAGAAGGCGACCCCGGTTGCGACGCCCGTCGCGTATTGAGATCTGCCACCAGTAGCCCAGTCTGTTGACGCCAGCGGGTCTCTTGTTCGTCGGCCAATACCCCGAGGACGAGCGCGGCCGTCTGGGCGCTGGTCTCTACGGTCCGGAAGTAGGCGTATCCGCCGAGCACGGCGATCGCAAGTGCGACCGCGATGGTGACTGAAGCGATGACGTTGGAGCGAGGGAGCATGTGGGAAGCTCCTCTATCCGACCGACGGCAAGGGGAACATGCCGGGGAGCGCAGTCATCGACTTCGGCGAGCTGGTGGTCATAGCGGTACAACAGTGGCACGCATCGCGCGCTTGTCAACCGCACTCTCTTTCCACCCTCTGGCTACCTTATGGCGACCCTCAGGCTACACTTAGGCCGCGCTTAGGCTGTGTTCAGGCCGCGTCTTTGTTCGCCATATGCACCACCCGCTGCGGAAAGGGAATCTCGATATCGGCTTCGTCAAAGGCCTCTTTCAGCTTGCGGTGCATATCGAAATAGACCGGCCAATAGTCGGTGGGCTCAACCCACGGCAGAGCCAGGAGATCGACGCTGGAGTCACCCCAATTGTGGACCACCACCGAGGGCGCGGGCTCGGATAGGACCCGCGGATCTTCGCTCATGATCCGCACCGCTACTTCATGGGCTTTGGCGATGGAGGCTCCGTAGGCGATGCCGATCTTCAGATCGACCCTGCGCTTGTCGTAGCCAAATAGGTTGAGAATGTTGCCGCCCATAATCGCACTGTTGGGAATAATGACTTTGATATTGTCCAGGGTGGCCATCTCGGTGACAAAGAGATGAATGGCCTTGACTTCGCCCTCGCCGCCGCCGGCCTTGATATAGTCTCCAACCTTGAACGGGCGAAAAATCAGAATCAACACCCCCGCGGCGAAGTTCGACAGCGAGCCCTGCAGGGCCAGACCAACGGCAAAGCCGGCGGCGCCTAGTACGGCCACCAGCGAGGTCGTCTGAATGCCGAACTTGGACAGTGCCGCCATCACCGCGACCGTCAGCACCAAGAAATAGACCATGCTAGCGGCAAAGCTGGCCACACTGTCGTCAATGTGGCGTATACTCAGTACTCGCTCGACCATGCGCTTCGCCAGATTGGCGGCAAAGCGGCCGATGAGCAGGATCAGGACCGCGCCCAGAATTTGCAGGCCATATTCGGTCACGAAGGTAAGGATTTGATTCAGTATTGGTTCCATGCCAAGTGCCTCATGCGGCCATGGTCAGGCCGTCAATTCAATCGGGATACATCTAGTGTGCAGTAGTTGGATTGGCACTGGCAACTTGCGTTATGGCAAAAGTGTTATCGGGCAATGTTCCTATTGCAGAGCCAACCACGGCAGACAGTAAACAACACCGAATCGTTGAAGCTAGGTACGGTTGGGGTACGAGCGGCAGGTAGCGGCAGGGTACGAGTGGCAGCCATGATACTCGCTGTCGCGGCGATCGCTTGTTCGGGATCGGCCCCGGTTCGGATCGAGGAGTCCAGCATGTATTATCAGGATGCGATCGAACGCACTAAACCCACAGAAGAGCAGCGACTAGTACCGGGTAGTGAGGAAGAGCAGGCCGCAATTGCGCGGGTCAAGGATTTTTTATCCGATCTATCCTCACCCGAACGGGTGCGCAAATTGGCATATGAGGTCTATGCCGACGATGTGTATTTCAACGATACCTTGAAGGAGCTGCGCGGTGCGGATGCGGTGGCGTCGCATTTTGCCGCCTCGGCCGAAGCTGTGGTGTCCGCGTTGGTCACCTTTGACGATGTCGTGGCCAGTGGTGGTGAATATTATTTTCGCTGGGTGATGGAGATCGAGTTCAAGCGGCTCAAGCCGGGAACGGTGACTCGCTCCATCGGCATGACCCATATTCGCTTTAACCGCGAGGGCAAAGTAATTTTGCATCAAGATTATTGGGACGCGAGCACCGGCTTTTTCCAGCACGTACCCTTTGTCGGTTGGCTGCTGCGTCGGGTGAGGGCGCGGCTGTAGCGGGCCTAACGCAAGGGCTCGCCGCGCAAGGGCTCTGCTCAGATCAGGCGGATATCGACGACCGATAGGCAGGAGCGGACGCGGGTTTCCAAACTGCTGAACTGGTCCATAAACGTGGCCTCGGCCAGGGTCTTGGCAAAGTTCATGACCCGGATGAGATACGAAAAGAGATTGCCCTCTTCGTGGGCCAAATCGTGCTTTTCGATGAAGTCGAGAAAGTGCATGCTCTCGTCTTCGATCTGGGCCCAAATGTTTTTATAGGTTTTGCCGCCGTGGAGTTGCGGATGCGGAATTTCGGCGCAAAAGCGCTGATGTACTTGCTCGATGCGGCTGAGTTCACGGGGAAATTCGCGCTCGTATTCCTCTTCGACATCCTCCCAACTGACCAATGGATTTTCTCGGCGGCGCTCGCGCAGCCGTTCGCGGATCCACTCGCGCCGCTTCTCGTTCGCCTTGCGATCGAGTAGATACTGGATGGTACTATGGTCGACCAGAAATTCGACCATTTCGCGGCAATCCTCGTAGTCAAACTGCTCATTCATGAGCGTGTAATAGACAAATAATCCGTCCAGGCCGTGGAGCTTGCGGATCATATCGCCGGCCACTTGTTGACCTTGTTCGTCGATGATGCCAACGGCATGCAGATTCTGCGTGATTTGTGCCAGGACTTTATGGGCGTGGGTCTTGGCCCGCTCGCTCAAAAGTAAGTTGTCGACCACGGTGATGATGTTGAGATTCATGAATGCCGGAACGTCCAGAAGCGGCGGCGCCACCACGGGCGTCACCGACTGAGGTTCCGAGCCGTTTGCCTTGGATGCTGCCTTTGTGTCCTCGGTTTGGGCTTCGGTTTTGGCTGCGGGCTTGTCCTCGGCTGTGGCCTCGGGTTCGCTTGCGGGCTTGTCTTCAGCAGGCGTGGCTTCCTTAGCTGCTGCGAGTTTGAGTTCGCCGATTTGCAAACCGAGACTGACGCCAAAGCCTGTGCCGCCGGTGCCGCCGGTGCCGCCGGTGCCGCCGGTGCCGCCGGTTTTGCCGTCGTCGCTCTTGGGGTCGCTTTTGTCGCCGCCGCTGTCACCGCCATTTGCTTCCTTTGGTTGCTCGCCAGCTTTCTCGTCGACTTGTTCAGAAGGAGCCTGGCCTTCGGTGGCGGTCTCGGCCTGCTTGGCAGACGCGTCCGGTGTCGCTGCCGAATCGGCGGGGACCGCGACTGCCGCGATGTGGCCGCCCTCGCTAAACATGGCCAATCCCGGCAGAGATTGCTGCGATAGATCGGGCAGGCCGATGGCGAGTACCTGCTCGGCAGTGATCTTGGTCTTGCTGCGCAACTCGGCCGGCTCGCCCTGAACCAACTGCTGATGAGCCGTCTCGTCCCAGATGACATCGTTGCGGCGCTGGGCATCGGAACGCGCGCGCGCATACGCGGTCTTGCGGATCTTACCCTCGTCTACTTTGTATCCCCGCTTTTTCAGGTTTTTGATCTCCTTGCGCATGTCTTGAACCACCTCTTCCGGCGCCAAGACCAGCGCGAGCCCCTCATTGTCAAATTGCGGTCGGCCGGCGCGGCCCGACATCTGGTGGAACTCTGCCGGCACCACCAGACGGGATTGTTTGTTCACATACTTGCGCAAAGAGGGAAATATGACGGTTTTGGCCGGCAGATTGATCCCGGCCGCGATGGTCTCGGTGCACACGACGAATTTGATCATGCGTTCCAGCGCCAGGGCTTCCACGAGCCGTTTGTAGCGGGGCAGGATGCCGGCGTGATGAATGCCGATGCCGTGGACCAGGAGGGCGCGCAATTCATTGGCTACGCCACCATCGAGCAGGGCCTCGTCGCACATTTTTTCGATGTGGGCGCGCTCTTCGTCCGAGGTGAAGCGGCGACAGCTCTTGATCAGTCGGGCGACTTCAAAACAGCGCTCGCGGCCAAAGATAAAAATGATGGCCGGGACATCGCCGGAGGCATTGAGATCGCGGACAACTTCGATGAGATATTGCTCGCGAAAATCGTGTTGCAGGGGGATGCGTCGCACGCGCGAGTCGACCAGACGCATGGGTATGCGGCGCGTGAGCTCAACCCAATGACAAAAGCGGTCGGGATGGCCCACCGTGGCCGATAGCACCACCAATTGCGTGCGCGGATCGAGTCCGATAATGGATTGCTCCCACACATGGCCGCGTTCGCTATCGTTGAAGTAGTGGCCTTCGTCCATGATGACGACATCGGCGGGGGCGTGAACCCGGTCGCCGAAGATGCGGTTCCACAGGATTTCTGCGACCTCTACCTGAATGGGCGCATCGCGGTTCTGCTTGAAATCACCCGTGGCAAAGCCGACGTTATTGCTGCCAAAGTCGTCGCATAACTCGCGATATTTCTCTTCCGTCAGGGCCCGCAATGGCGTGGTATAAACCGCGGTTTGGCCCTGGGCCAAGGCTTTGAAAATGGCGGCCTTGGCCATCAGCGTCTTGCCAGTTCCGGTGGGAACAGTGACCATGACGCTGTCACCGGCAAAGATCTTGGAGAATGCCTGTTCCTGTACCTCGTAGGGTTCCAGGTTTTTGGAGAAAAAGAAGCGCTCGTAAAAACCGAGCTCGATGTCATCAATAGAGGGCTTGCTCAAGACCTAACCACTGTGGCATCGAAGCGATGTCGCGGGCAACCGGCTGTCGCCGCAACATACTGCGAGCTAGCCACAGGAGTTTGGGGTGCCCGTGTACTCCGGTCGCAGGGTGCCAGGGGTCTCAGGGTGGCCTATAAATGGTTTACAAACCGTAAGGTGCTTCACGCTTAGTCGGGTCGTCACTCCAAGTATCCCGTATCGCTTCGTAGATATCGCAGGCGACGACATCGTCGAACGGGATGCGGTGCCGGCAGGGAACGCCGTCGAGAACCTGTCCCAATTCGACGTGGGTACCTGTGACGATCAGCCAACCTTCATCGACCCAGCCGCTGCGGGTAGCAACGACCACGCGGGCGCCATGGGCCTTGTCGATGCAATGGCGCGCGACTGGAACCGGTGGCGCCAACATACGCGCACAGCGTGTAGTGTCACTGCGAATTTGCACCGAACGGCCGCCAAAAGACACGCCTAATGTGTTAATGTCGCGAATATTCGCCGGAGCTAATGACATAGGCTCTCTGTGATCATCGACTCGGGTAGCGGGCCATGTCCATCAGGGTATGCGCGGGTTACGCTCTTTGACCCTACATGCATCGTGGTGATCTGATGGTATCAGACCCGGCCGCGTAATAGGCGTAATTGTGCCCCCCCATGATATCGCGCACGCGGGTTTCGCGGCCCCGAACGATTCGCAGAGGCACCCTAGGTCAATACGGTACTGTCGTTATCGGTGGTAGCTAAAACCACTGTTCTGCGGCTTCCGGCGGGACGAGTAGCACCGAGGTGGTTGCGTGTCTCAGGACGCGGTCAGCGACGGTGCCGATAATGCGCTCGCTGAAGTTGCGGCTGCCGTGGGCGCCCAGGACCAAGACATCGGCCTGAATCTCATCGACGCGCTCGAGTAGGGCGTCGGGGACATTGCCGCTGGCGATGTATGCGGTGGCCCGGGAGATATCGCGTTCTGCGACAAATGCCTCAAGCCGCTTGGCCTCACTGGCGCGCCCCCGTTCGATGAGTTGATCGACTGTGGGATGTGGCTCGTCGCCGCCGAGTCCGAAATTGAGCGCCGAGAGATACGGCGGAGACCACACGTGTACTATCTCCACTATGCCGTGGGGGACGCAGAGTGCATCAGACACGCGGGTGACGGGTACCGAGAACGCGGAAAAATCGACAGCCGCCAACACCCGATGAAATGGCCGTTTGGGTCGGGCATCATCATCTCTGGCCCGGGTGATGAGGACCGGGCAGGGCGCGTTTCGCGATACTTTATCGGCGATGCTGCCCAGGAGGTAACGGGCGGCACCACTGAGACCACTCGAGCCCATGACGATCAGATCGGCGTGCCAATCTCGGGCATATTCGATAATGCCGTCGACGGGGGCTCCGGTGCGTCTGTCCTTGCTCACTCCTACATCGGCCGATTTGGCCGTGTTGATTAGTTGTTCGACCTCGTCCATGCTGCTGTCAATGCGGCGGTTGTAGTCGGCGTGCAGGCCGGCAAAGAGATCGGGAGGGATATACACCGGCTCAATGGCAACTGCCGCTGCGCCTGGGAATGGGTCGATATGTAAGAGGCGCACCTCTGCGGCAAAGCGAGCGGCGATATCGGCGGCCACAAGACTTGCCTGTTCGGCATGGGCGGAGAAATCGACGGGTACCAATATTCGTTCAAGGCGCATAATCCCAGTCATAGCAATGCATGCGCCATCATGGTGACGAGGGGCGGAGACCGCTGAGAATCGCGGCAAATGTGGCCATCGCTGCGGGCTCCCCAGTTATGACAAGGATCTTGCCGATGACGTCGACGACTGCGACGGTTTCGCCACGTGCCGCGCGCTGTGGAATTCGGCAGTTTCTGCGCCGTGATTGCAGATTTTGCGCGCTTGCGCCAGCATCGCGTGGCAGTGAGGGGGCAGGTGGCCGCCGTGCATGTACGGGGGGAGTGATGTACTGGCACGCCGTATGCTGCTTGGTACATTACCATGGTCACCACGCCGCAAATGCTGCGCGAACAACTGCTCGCACTCTTTCCCGATCACGAAATCTCTGCTCTGGCACCGATGGGGCCCGATGCTGCGTCCGATGCTGCGGCTGACGCTGCGGCCGGGGCCAATGCCGGCGCCGAGATCTTCGCCGACAGCACCGCCAAGGGCATCGGCTATGGCGTTCCCTGGCGTATTGTGCTGCGACGAGCCGATGGCGTTGAGCGTGAACTGGTATGGCATACCGCGGTGGCCGACGAGTTCGGTCACGACCGGCGCTCAGATCGCGCCCAAGAGATGTTGCTCGGATTTGATACCTTTGCCGCTGTGCCCGCCCACGTGCGAGCCGTCGATGTCGGTGCCATTGCCGCCGATGGGACCCTGCACTCGCTGCGGGATAGTGGCGAATTCTACTTACTCACCGAATATGCGCCCGGTCAGATCTATGCCGCCGATTTGCGCCGCATCGCCCGCGACAGTGCCTTGCTCGATGGCGATCGCGCGCGCTGCGAACGCCTGGCCCACCACTTGGCTGTGCTGCATAAGCGGCGCCCGCCGAGCGCTGCCGCCGCCGATGAGCGCGCCGCGCGCAAAGCATATGGTCGCGCGATTCGCGATCTGGTTGGTCACGGTGAGGGGATATTTGGCATTGTCGATAGCTATCCCCGCGATATCAGTGACGATATTCATGCGCGCCTGCGCGCAATTGAGGCCCGCTGCGTGGATTGGCGTTGGCGACTGCGCGACCGCCATCATCGGCTGCGGGTCACCCACGGCGACTTTCACCCCTTCAACATTGTCTTTAGCGAGAGCAATGAATTGGCATTGCTAGATGCGAGCCGCGGATGTCAGGGCGATCCGGCCGATGATGTCACGTGCTTGGCGATCAATTACATATTCTTTGCTCTCGGTCATCCCGGGGCCTGGGCGGGGGCCTTTGCCGCGTTATGGCACTGCTTCTGGGATAGCTATTTGCGTGAGAGCGCCGATCGTGAACTGCTAGAAGTCGCGGCCCCCTTCCTCGCCTGGCGGGCTTTGGTATTGGCCAATCCCATATGGTATCCTGCACTGGCGCCCGAATGCCGAGACGTGCTTCTGGGACTGGCCGAAGATGCCGTTGATCGATGCGTTTTCGAGCCCGAATCGGCAGAGAGACTGTTTTCATGAACTTCGACCAAGGGGTGGTCATTTGGTTTACCGGTCGGCCCGCGGCGGGCAAAACCACGTTGGCGCGTGCTGTATGCGAGCACGTGCGCTCACTCGGGCATCCGGCGTGCGTGCTCGATAGCGACGAGGTTCGAGAGCGCATGAAGCCCGCGCCTGGGTATGGCGAAGAGGCGCGGGCGTCTTTTTATGCGACGCTGGCTCAGTTCGCGGCGTATTTGGCCGCACAGGGCTTTTGGGTACTGGTTGCGGCCACTGCCCATCGGCGGGCTTTCCGCCAATACGCCCGCGGTGCGGCAGAGATCTTTGTCGAAGTGCACGTGGATACTGATGTGGCGATATGCGCCCAGCGCGATCCCAAAGGGCTATATCGGCGAGCGGCCCGCGGCGAAATCGCCTCCTTGCCCGGCATAGATGTCGCCTATGAACCACCGATGCAGGCCGATGTCACGGCCCACGGGGGCGTCGAACCCGGGGGCATTGATCGCATCGTGAACCGAACATTCGATATCATAAAGCGTCACCGGCAAGGGCCAGCAAAGGGCGTCATCGATACCGTGAACACAAAAGATACAGACGGGCGTGAGCACTAATTCGCGCGGCTCTCAAAATGGACGGTGCTCAGCAGAGGATATAGCGGATATATCGTTCGGGCGCCGCCAATGGGCCAAGGGGCCTTACAGACCGAATAGGCACTGTTGATGATCTCGGCGCTGACATAGCCCATCTCAACAGGTTGGGATACAAACATTTTCTTACCTCACAACTGCGTCCTTGACGTTGAGCCCGTGTATCTGCAGAATTAACCATGCACGCGCCTTTATCCGCCAATTGCCATCTATAGTCGTTATCGGAGTCGTTATTGGAGTCGCAATTGGCGTCGCTATTGATGCCATGGGTTGCCATTCGCTGGCGGAGACGGGCGCAATCACGAGCTCTGTCGAGGTCCCTGTTGAGGTAAGTGATGATGGGTCGCATAATCGGGAACGTCGCCACCAAGGCATCCACTATCTGCCGCTCCATGTCCGTTTGTGCGGCTATCGCGCTCGCCGGGGTGCTGGGAGGGATGGGCTGTGGCGTTCCGCAAGCGCCGCCGCCGGCCGGGCCTCCCCCGGCACCGGCGGCTCCCAATCCGATCCCCGGTATCATCCTGGCGTCGGCCACGGAGGATATCGGTGCGCTTGAGCGCGCGGTGGCTCTGGAACTCAATCGCATGCGGGAAAATCCCGCCGTCTATGGCGGCCGGATCTTGCGCACGTATCGACACTTCTATGATGGCCTGTGGGTGCGCACGCCGGGCAGTTACTTCACGCTGCAGACGCGTGAGGGAACCAGTGCGGTGGACGAAGCCATGGAGGAGATCGGCGGCTTTGGTCGCCTGCATGGACTGTGGCTGTCGCCGGGGTTGAGTCGGGCGGCGCGAGATCACGCCCGCGATATCGGCGCCCATGGCAGCCTGGATCACTTCGGTTCGCAAAATACCACCCCCCACGAGCGCATGAGTCGCTACGGCACCGTGCGAGGCCTGTTTGCCGAGAGCATCGCCGCTGGCTACGACGCACCGGTCTTGATCATGGCCCAGTTGCTCGTCGATGATGCCGTCTCAAGTCGATTCAATCGCCACAACTTATTGTCGCCGGATTTTCGCTCGGTGGGCGTCGGTTGCGCGCCCCATGCCGAGTATGTAGTCGTATGTGTTCTATCATTCGCTGAACAATACAAGGGATAGGATTACCCAGCCCGGGCAGCTCGTTGCGTCTTCGTGGTATTACACAGCACTGGAGAACGTACTTATCCGCACACGACGTTGACACTGAAGGTGGAGGGCCGCACCCTTGCGCCCATGGCTCAGAAGCACGTTGTAATTGCCGTGATGGCGGCGAGCGCGTTGGCCGTTGTGCTCGCTGCGCTTCCAGACGCGATCGCGCAAAGCCCAGCGGGCGCGTCCGCGCCTGACGAGGAAGTCGGCGCGGGCGGAAAATTTGGCCCTGAAGGAGTGGAGGGCCAGGACCTGACCTCCATGCCACCGCCCGAGGGCGTGAGGCAAATGAGTTTGGCTGATGTACTGACCGCCAGCGTGCGTCAGGAGCCGAGCTTACTTCGCGCCACCATCGACACCCGCATCGCCGGGGCCGCAGTGCTCGAAGCTGCCGGGCTCGACGATTGGGCGCTGTCGGCGGTGCTCAGCGGTTCGCGCTCGCAATCCTCCTTTGGTACCGATCAGTCGGAATCTGATTCAGTCCTATTCTCCGCCGACCTCAGCCGGTCGATTTTTACCGGAGGCACGTTCATCTTGCACACCGATGGCAACTATCAGCGTCAGGATGGGTTTGACGGCCTGGGCGGCTTTGGCGGTGGCACCACGTACAGTAGCAATGTGGAGGCTCGCTTCGTGCAGCCGCTCTTGCGCGGTCGCGGTGAGGCCATAGCCCGCAGCGCCCAGACCCGGGCGGCATTGGGATTGAGCGCCGCGGAGCTCGATCGCCGGGTGGCGGCGACCGCGGCGGTGCAGCAAGTCATTGGCGCCTATTGGGAGCTGGCATTTTCCTGGCGCGATCTCGAAATTCGTCGCGCCAGCATGGATCTCGCCCAGGCCCAGTTGCGCAACACCCGGGCGCGCATTCGCGCAGGCGCGGTGGCGCCCACCGAGGCGCTGGCGGTGGAGCAAATCATTGCCACGCGCGAAGAGGAGATTCTCAATGCCCAGCTCGCAGTCACCGATCGCTCGCTGGCGCTACGCGCACGGGCGGGCATGGATTTGGGTCCTGGCGATATCGATGTATGGGCCAGCGCGCCGCTGGCAGTGGCAGCGCGCCAATTCGATATCGCAGCGTTGGTGGCCTTAACCTACGAGCAGAGCCCGCAGTTGGCGTCGCTGTCGGTGCGGCGCGACCAACTGGCCTTGGACATCCGCGTGGCCGAGGACGGCGGCAAGCCGGCGGTGGATCTCGATGTGGCCGTTGGCTCCTCGGGGTTTGACGACAACGCGGCCGACACCTTATCCACCATGGCTCGCCTGGAAGATTTGACCTTCAGTGCCGCGCTGCGCCTCGACCACACCTTTGGTCAGCGGCAGGTGCGGGGGCGGGCCATGAGTGCGCGAGAGCAGCTTGAGCGCCTCAAGGTCGATATCGGCGAGATTCGCGCTGACTTGGCCCGCAACGTGGTGCTGTCAGTGCGTCAGGCCGAGGCCGCCGAGAAACGGATTGCCATCGCTCGTCGGGTCATCAGTTTGGCTGAGCAGAACATCGAAGCCGAGCAGGCCCGCTTTGAGCTGGGCCGCTCGACCAACTTCGATGTGCTGGAGCGTCAGGACGAACTCAAACAGGCCCAGCTGCGCGAAGCCCGCGCCATCATCGACTATTTGCAGGCGGTGACGGCGCTGGATGCCGCCACCGGAGAGCTCTTGGGCCGCTACGGCGTGCGTCTGGAAGAGTGAGGTACTCCTCTTCAAAGCCATCTCGCCAATAGGATAGCGAGGGGCAGGCTCATGGCGGTGCGCATCAGGAAGATGGCGAGCAAATGGCGCAATCGAAGCGGGATTTCGCAGCGGAGGAGCAGAATCCCGACTTCCGACATGTAGATGAGCTGGGTGACTGAGACCACGCCGATCACGAAGCGGGTTGTTTCTGCATCGACATTGGCGACCAGCAGCGCGGGCAAGAACATATCGAGAAAGCCGGCGATCAGGGCCGGAGCGGCGGCCTCGGCCTCTGCCATACCAAAGAGTTTGAGGACCGGCAAGAGCGGCAGCGTGAGCCAGCTGAGGATGGGGGTGAATTCCGCCAGCATG
>JAAUYH010226560.1_pt1 | contig 19922 bp, 12 predicted proteins | sample 7278061 | NCBI WGS metagenome assembly JAAUYH01 (sample SAMN14350203, study PRJNA611818) | marine sediment metagenome | isolation source: surface marine sediment (0.6m) | place: French Polynesia: Moorea | collected 2018-08 | reverse complement strand
TTTAACTCCCTGCTGGGTTTTGACCAGATATCTTGTCAGTATTTTTAGCTCTTGAAAATATCATTTCTAACCTAGTGTGTCAAGTATTTCAATGCCTTTTCCGTATCCCTGTACTGCGAATGCATTCAGTTTGCTCTTCCTATTTTTTAAATTGGTTTTTGTCCGCAGAATTATGTAAACCTGACTTCAAATTGCAATAACTCGCTTATCTTTGTCAGAAATTTGATCAAATTCTTTTCCTAAATCCATTACTTACAGCCCCAACAAAATTAAATAACGTACGATACACAAAAAACTGTCATAATTTACCACGAAACTCGATCTCGAACATGAATTATGTGAGCTAGTTGGAGCCTGTTATAGTGTCGTGGTTATGCCATTGAGATATGCTGTGGGTTCATGTGAGGCATGGGGGTGGAGTAAAGTTCTGTTCGTAAAATAAATTTACTGTTCGATTCCTCAGATTTTTCTTGAGTGTTCTACTGCTTTGAAATATATTAAAAATCGATACTTAGACAGGTGTGCACAGTTGCGCACATATTTTCAGTTTACTGCATAGTCATTTGATGTTTGGCAGGGCTGCACGTGTTCTAAGAACTGAACATGACACGTTTACGCATCAGAGTCGGTGGTATGAGGGCACAGCGCTGAACTCAACACGCGGTCTATTTCTGAAGCAGAGCACTAAGACAGCAGACGAAAAAATAAGATGAAGTATCAGCCAGAAAAACGAGGGATCCAATGGCGAGGCGACCAGTTTGTGGATTTGGTGTGAAGATCTTTTTGCTCGCGCACAATTATTGGCGGTTGTATCTGGTTGCGATATGACTGCGCTGACGCCACTGAACTTTGACGCTTGAGAGGGGAGATTCCGGTAGCGAGGTGCTACCCTCAAAGCGCCGTGTACTGCGGCGTGTTGAATTTCTGCCTTATACACACGCGCCCTCCACCCGTTCGATACTCCCGCCCCTCGCTTGCACGCTGGTAAGAAGCATGGGCGTGCTATGTACGGCGTTCATCGCGACAGGTAGCAGTGCGTTTCTTGGGCGCCCGGTATACGGTACCACCACCCCGCGTCGGCCGCGCCGAACCGCCCTCCCCCTGCGTACGCCGCGCGCCACACTCGCGGGCGACCGCCCGGCCTTGCAGGACGTGAACGAGGCTGTGGTGAAAGCCGTGGAGCGCGTACGCGGCAATGGGCGCGTCACCCCGTCCGACGTGGCCGTCTCCTCTGGCTTGTCTGTACCGGAAGCAGAGACCGAACTCGCACGCCTCGCGGGGCTCACGGGCGCTGCGGTGGACGTGACGGACGCAGGCGACCTGGCGTACCGATTTTCCGACGTCCGCGCGAAGCTGCGGAACGCCTCGCTACGCGCGTCGCTGCGCATGGCGTGGGACCGTGCGTTCCCCTACCTGTTCACGGGTGTGCGCATCGCGTTCGGCTCCCTGCTCATCCTCAGCATCATCGTGACATTCCTGGCAATCACGGCGCTGATGGCGGCGAGCCGCAGCAGCGACGAGCGCGAGAACCGCTCGCCTTCGGGCTTCTTCGCGATGCGGATGTTCACGCCGAACATTTTCGACGTGATCCTGTACACGCGCATGAACCAGCAGTACGGCTACTATGACGACCGGCGCGCGTACCACGACGAGCCGCAGGAGATGTCGTTCCTGGAGTCGGTGTACTCGTTCGTGTTCGGGGACGGCGACCCGAACGCCGACGCGGAGCAGCGGCAGTGGAAGGCGATAGCGGCGCTGATCACGGCGAACGACGGCGCGGTGACCGCGGAGCAGCTGCGCCCCTTCGTCCTGGGCGCGCAGACGCCGAGCGGCGGCGGCGCGGGCTACGTGGACGAGAGCGACGTGCTGCCCGTGCTGACGCGCTTCAACGGCCGCCCCGAGGTCACCGCCGACGGCGACATCATCTACGTGTTCCCGGAATTCGCCACCACCGCGCGCCGCGTGGAGTTCGCGGGCGCCGCCGCCACGCACCTTGCCGAGCGCACGTCGCCGTTCTCGCGCGCCACGGGCGGACAGCGCGCGCTCACGATCGGACTGGGCATTCTGAACGTGGTGGGCGCGGTGACGCTCGGCAGCCTGCTGGGCGGCGCCACGGCGGTGACGCCCGACGCCGAGGCCCTGCTGTCGCTCATCAAGGCGGTGTACCCCGCGATTGCGGCGTACGCCATGACGTTCGTCCTCGTCCCCATCGCACGCCTGTTCTGGATTCGCCGCCGCAACAGCGAGATCGAGCGCCGCAACGAGATCCGCCTGCGCGCCGCCGCAGAGGTCGCGCGCCCCCGGCGCGGCCTGCGCGAGAAGCTGTCAAAGGCGAGAGACTACCGCGTGGAGCGACGCACGGTCAGCGAGCGCGACGTTGTCTACAGCAGTGACATGGACAGTCAGGAGGTCGAGCGCAGGAGACTCAAGGAACTCGCAGACGATTTTGACCGCCGTGTGGAGGGCCGGTAGGTGTAAAGTGTTGTTTTGTGTGATGTGCTTATGGGTTCGAATGTCTGTCGCGTGGTGTGGTTGCGTGTTTTCGGTAGATGGTACGCAGGGGTAGCATCGGTGTGGGTGGGACGATGGAGTGCTAGTTAGTGAATTCGTGTGGAAAAGTGGTTAGTTGGGCCTCGGTGCTGCACAGTGTCAGCACCATTACATTCTCGGTTATACAGATGCAACATCTATCGTACACAGCGGAAACCACGCTGGAGTACCGTAGTCTCGTGTGTAGCGCGATTACGCAGAACGGCCGCCGTGGTGCATTTTGCTCGATGCAGTAATTATTTGGGTGGCTGATAGAAAAAATTTAGGAGCGTGTGTTGGCTGGTTTTCTGGCTGGAGCAGATCACCAAGTTCGACGTACGACCGGACACGACAGAGTTCTTCGGAATAATTCCTCTTTCCCACAGGCCATTTACAGGAATACTGTTCTCTGCTCCTAATTCCAGTTTTGTGGTAGAATTCAGCACTGGAGCAGTAAATTCAGAGAAGATCAACTATGCTAGATCCATGACTAAATAAGGTAGGTGAGCCATGTGGCCCATTCATTTTCGGATTTCCTCTTGATAGGGCCATGCCGCCGACCTGCACCGTGCAACATTGAAGGAAACAGTAGCACTCATCTATCAGTTGGCTGTAAAGGCGGCGGGATGTGAGACCGTTTCCTGGGGTGGGTGAGGAAAACTGGGCACACGTTACGAGTGGAAAGGGAAACGTTACGTCATACGAGCACTTCAGGGCACTGTACAGCGCCCAGATTGGGAATATCGCCAAAGTGCGCGCGAAATCATGTTGTGCACCACTTGGCGCACGCACACTCGCCGCACGCCGCCCTGACAGGGCCGAACACCGCATTGCTTCCGTGTCACTCGCCACAGAAGCGGCGCGAGAAAGTTCCGGGCGTGTCATTGCCGTACACGACTCGACACCACCGGACGATGGGGATTAACACCGACGACGAGGACGTGCTGAGCGAGACGCGCCCGCTGTCGGCACCCGAGCCCAACGGGGAGCCGCTCGCCGAGGCGCCCCAGCCCACCGAGTGGCGCCCGCCACGCCCGCCCCGCAGGGGCCGCCGCCCACCCACGTTGCCCGCGGGCCAGGTGAACGAGGTGCACTTCGCCTTCCTCGATGGCGCCCCGGAGACCCCCAACGCGCTTCTGCGCGGCTCCCCGCCCGCGGCCGGCGCCGCGAACCCCACATTCGCCGAGCGCACCCGCTGGCAGCGTAGCGAGTTGTTCGGACCATTGCAACATCTCGCGGGCGCGGGGGCGCCCTCATCGGTGCCCAACATTCTGCGTGTGTGCATTTTCTTCATCCTGCTCGGCATCATTCCCTCGCTAATCATTTTCCTTGTCGACATCTCCGTGCACAACCTATTCGCCGCCCGCGAGCGTCTCGCCGAGATGAAGCAGGTCTTGGGCTTCGTGACCTACGTCGCATCCGGCGCATTCTTGTGTCTATGCGCTACCGCGGCGTGCCACCTGTGGTCGAAGGAGGCCGAGGGCAGCGGGATTCCCGCGATGAAAGCGATTATGAGCGGGTTCTACGACAAGATGAAGCCGGCCCTCTCGGCATGGACGTTGCTCGCCAAGGGCGTGGGCCTCGTGTGCGCGATTGGGGGCGGACTGCCGGTCGGTTGGGAGGGTCCCAACGTCCACATCTCGTGTATCGTGGCGCACCACCTGTCCCGATTGCCACTGTTTCGATCCATGCGAAGAGATCGTGCCCTCCGTATGCAGATCATGGCGTGCGCATGCGCGGTGGGACTGGCCTCGTCCTTCGGCACGCCCATCGGGGGCGTGTTGTACGCGCTGGAGACCACTAGCTCGTTCTATCTGGTGCCCACGTTTTGGAAATGTATCGTGGCCACGCTCGCCGGCACACTCGTGTACGAGGTGCTGTACAAGACACCGCTCGTGGAGGCGTTCGACAACACCGCGTTCGCGCCTGGCGATTACACTCGTGAACAGATCATCTTCTTCGCGTTGATGGGCGCCATCCTTGGCGTGCTTGGCGCGTTCTTCGTGAGATGTGTTCATTGGGTGTACTTGATAAGGAAGAGGAAGTTGCCTGGTACCAGCCGATACTTCATGTTGTTCATGGTGGGCGTAGTAGGCGCCATTATTCAGTATCCCATGCACCTGTTTCGACTCGACCCGAGATCGGCTATCAACGAGCTGTTCAGCGCGGCCAACTTGCAGGAGTTGTCCCCAATGGATGTTGGATTGCTGGTGTTGATTAAGTTTCCGCTCATCGTGGTCTGCATCGGACTGCCCATTCCGGCCGGTGTGTTTATTCCATGCTTCCTGCTGGGCTCCGGCATGGGTCGGCTCTATGGCGAGTTGTTGAAAGTGGTGTTTGGAAATTACATCGTGCCGGGTGGGTACGCTGTTGTGGGTGCGGCGGCGTTCACTGCGGGCGTCACACGAGCGCTGTCCGTGGCGGTGGTCATTTTTGAGGTCACCGGTCAGCTGAAGCACATGATGCCCATGCTGTCGGCGGTACTGGTGTCGGTGATTGTTGCGAATGGCATCAATCGGTCGCTGTACGATACGCTGATTATTATGAAGGAGCTGCCCTACATGCCCCATATGAGGAGGGATAGGACACCCGCGCAACGTGTGTACCAGGTGATGCGTACGGACGTGGTGGCGCTGGGACAATTCATCAGACCCGAAGAGGTGCAGGAGGCGCTCGATCAAAACCCCAACTTTGAGAGCTTCCCGATTGTATCGAATGGGGGCGGCTACCTACTGGGTAGTCTAAGGAGGAAGACGTTGTGTAGTATGCTTGAGCAGCGGAAGCTCAACATGAAGGAGGTGTCATTGGAGTTCGACGAGAAAGACCGTGATCCCAAGGGCCCCGTGCTGGACGTTAGCCAAACGTCGATGGATGGCAGCCCATTCGCCGCTGGCCCTGGCAATGACATGATGCTGGTGGACACAAGCTCGGATGTGGTAGACATCGACGAGCCCGCACCCGAGCCCGCGCCAGTTATGGTGCGTGGTGGAAAGACAGAACCCGAGAAGAGCGAAATGCACCTCGTCCCCGACCTCAGCCCGCTTGTGGTTACGAACAACACCACGCTGAGCCAGCTGCACTTTATGTTCGTCATGCTCATGCCCAGCCACGCGTTCGTCATCAATCGCGGCGTGCTGGAGGGCATCATCACTAGGGAAGACCTCGTGCAAAGCGGGGAGCTGTGGAAGCTCCAGGGACAGGCGCGCATGCTGCCCGACAGAGAGTAAAGCCCCACCGCTTTTCGGGCGTTTTTGTGTTTTAGTGCGGTGCTTGGCTTTGTGTAGCTTTGTTTGCCGGATGCACTGTACAGAACGACGATACGAAGCGTGTTTTGGGGCGAGAGCGAAGGTGCTTCTTCGGTTCGTGTGCGATTCGTTGTGGAAGTGCCACCACAATGAGATTGGTTGTGGAACACTGGCGGGTATGGGATTGCTGGTAGCGGGAATGCCTGTGTGCTTAGCCATGTATTCGAGCGTTACATCATGAACAATGTGTCTGAAGCAGTCACAGCTTCCGTGTTATCTCAAATCTAAGAATTCTTCGTTATTTTCGGCATTTTTGTTCGACTCGTGCTAACTAAAAGTGAAATGAACGTTTTATGCATTTATTCTACAATTGCGCCTCCTGTATTAGTAAATCCATGTTCGCCTCATTATCCGCGTCATTTCCCCCAGCGTCCTGTAAACGCAGTTGCAAGCTTTCGAGTTCTGTCATGTAATCGTCTTCCTCTTCCGTTTTCGCAGCCATGTTTCGATCACGGATCGCACGATATCGCAGCTCGCACATCAATGCGGATACGCCTGTGAACAGATCCTTCACCTGGTTCCACGGAATCATCGTGAAGTCTTGGTCGTACACCGCTTGCTCCAGGTCGCGTCCCTTGATCAGGCCGAGTTCACGCAGCACCCCGTCCACGTGCCTCAACAACTTGTGCGTGTTCTCACGTGTCCATGAGTCGCGACACAATGACTCGATCTTTCGTTGACAACACGCTATCGAACGTCCAAGCATGGGGTCTTTCACCATTTTCCAGTCCACCGGCGCGTCTAGCGACTCCTGCCTCGTCACCTCGGCTACCAGCTTGCCCACCTCCTCATCCGTCCACGGCGACGTAAGCCCGTGGGCTCGTACCCTGTCCCTCTGTCTCCTCAGAACTCGGTAGAACTTGTGCTGGGAGTCATACAACAGCTGCGACTTCGCCAGGATGTTGAACACTGTCTTGATGTCGAAGTCGTACAGAAGCAGCAGCTCCTGCATGTCGTTGTCCTCTTCGCGGCTCATGCGTTCCCACTCCTGGCCCTGCTTAGCCCATCTGCGTGCCACAATACGTCGCATCTTCCACGAAGTAGTCGACGGAAAATTCGGGTCTATTTGCAGCAGCCTCCTCACCAACACCTGCAAGTTCTCCGCTTTCTCCACATCCGCACGACTCGCGCCGCTGTTCACGTAATCTTCGATGACTGCTCGCACCTTCTCTGGGAACGTGTACATAAGCATGCCCTGCTGCCTCAGCGCAGCTCGTTTTATTCGCCTTTCCACCTTGTCCCGAGACCTTGATGAACGGATCTGTCTCAGCTCGGCCATCACTTGCTCGTGCACATCGTCAAACTCCTTTCCGTAGTACTTGCTAAGCACTGCTTCCTCTTCTTCGGTCCATTGGTTCATCAGTCGGCACCTTCTTGCTGGTTGGAGAGACTCTAGCTTTTCTTTCACTAGTTTCACGGATTTATCACTACCGATGTTTCGCATCTGTGCCATCAATTCCTGCTTGACCACATTAAACGAAAAACCTTTGTAACGCGACAAAAGTTCAACTTCCTGGTCTGACCATGTAACAACCGTGAGAGGCGTTCGTTGCTTTGTTATCACCCGAAGAAGGTCGAGCTCTTTTTCATGTGCAGTTTTCCTTCTCCTACGCGGACATGGATTCCGCGACGAGCCCGCTACAGCACCTGCGTCTTCAGGTGGCGCCGAATTTCCGAACAGATCGTTCTGGGCTTGCTCGATTTGCGTGATTTCTTGAGCCTCCGGTTGATACTCCTCAAAAAGATTTGGGAACGATTCACCGAACGCATCTGCTGGTGCTGCCTCAGTGTCGACCGGTAGAACGGCGTTTGTGTACGGATCTAATACGTCATCGAGGGGCACTTGCGGTTGCAACGGATTATTGTCTAGATACCTTGCGCTCTGTTGATTCAGATTCGTTATTGCATCGAATAGTGGGTGTGCAGATTGTTGCTGTCCTGGATTCGATGCCAACAGTCTTTGATATGATCGGTTTAGATTTGCAATTGCTGCGATCAGCTCCGCATTAGGATCTTGCGGCGCCGGAGCTATTGCTCCTGAACCAACAGCTGGCGCTTGTTCAAGTTGTTCTTGAGCTGCCGGAACAACTAGATACTCGGGCTGCTCCTGTACCAGATTTGGAGCTAGATATCCTTGCTGTTCTTGCACCGGATTAGGAATTAGATATTCTGGCTGCCCGTGCTCTTGATTCAGACCTTGATATTCTGGTTGTGCCTGTACCGGATTCGGAACTAAATACGCGGGCTGCTCCTGTTCAGAATTCAAAACTTGATTTTGTGGCTGGCCTAGGACCAGATCCGGAGCCAAGTTTGTAGGAGGTTGATTTGGATCTTGTAGAAGATCTAGGCTCACATTTAGATCTCCAAGGCCTTGGAAAACTTCGAATTCATTTGTTTGATTATTATTATTGGGATCGAGGGGATTCAACTCGTCATCCATTTTTGCACTAGAATTGCACGCTTTCTCTTCCAATCGATCAACTGTACGGCATGTAAGGCGCTACATTTTCAATCCCGCTCACAACCGCCTACATTAAAATGATTCAATGTCTGCCTCTAACCGGTCTTTATAAGACTGCAGATTTTAGTGATAAGATGTTTGTGTATCACGGGTTTGCAGACTTGGTTTCCTGTATCACAACTGATTTGGAGATTGCACTTTATTAATTTTGGCTAGGATTTGTTGGAATGAAGTCTAATTTACTGTTTCAAACGGTAAAGAGTTTGGGTGCAGCTTTAGCATGTACCCACTTTTCATCACAGCGATAAAAATCGGTAGATTTGGTATGAATAGAAGGAATAGGGTGGAAGAAGAAGAATATGGAAATTGGGTCTGTAATATTTTTATCGATATGATAATACGTCAGGTTCAGTGGATGAAGCTGTACGCGAGAGTCTTTGTCCAGCAGAAAACTGAAATCGGTCCTTTGGGATGAGAAGGCCTCTTAAGAGACTCGTACTCGAATACTTGTTATAAATCATGATGGCAATAGAATCTAACTTCAACAACTTAGCGCTTTAAATCAGTCATTTGCTATGCAGGACAACTGAACAACAATAAAAGTCGGGTGTACGGTCTAGATTCCTTCAGGCAATAGTCGAATTTACTGAAGTTTTGAAAAAAAGGATCGACTAGCCACTTTACTGATTAATAAATTAATACGCATTCACTCTGCTTGAAACTGCAGTTTTCGAAGAGTTCCCACCGGATTTTTGGGTCGAAATAGTATCAAGCAAGATCCATCTTAGCCATCTGCACAAGAGAATATGTTAGTAAATAATTGGTCTGTTCAAAGTGGAGAATAAAAGTTAGTCAGTTAAAACATTCTGGATGATCATCACACCCTTCTCCCCGGGTGGACCGTGTCCTAAAGAACTCCAAGAATAGTTGACTCTGAAGGGGCAGGACTCCAAAGACGCGGCCACACAGGAGCTAGACTTCAAGAATTGGCATCCACTCTGGGACCCTTGTAGGCGGTACTCGTCACCCGATTTGGGACCCATGTCTCAGCGAGTGCCAGGTCTTGACGCTCTTTTCCATGGTGGACGCGTCCTTCGCTCGTACGGGACGAGCAAGGTTCAGCAGCGCTGCTAGAATTGTTGAAGCGTCGGTTCAGGCAGCGCAAAGGGCAAAACACGAAAAGCTCGTCACGAGCAGTGGCCGATCGTTGGTTTTTTCTGACCAAGTAGTGCATAATACAATACTACACGAATTGAAGTCCAAACAAAGGGACAATGAATTGCAATGGATCACCAAATTGAAGGCGCTAATAGAGAATGGTAATGTGTCGAGTAGTTAGTCAGTTTGGTTGAATCTGGCAGCGAGAGATAGTTAGTTCTGATTCTCCATCACAAATACTAAAAAACGATATAAATTTCGGCGTTCGATAGTCAATAGTTAGTCAGTTTGACAATGAATTTGGAACCAATCTAGTTAGTCAACTGTGATTTTTCGATGCATTACCATTCCCTAGCTCTAAAAATGTCCAGAGTTGGCGTAACCAGTCAAAAAAGCGCACATATTAGTGTACAGAACAGCAGAGGAATGTGAGAACAAGCAACTGCACCAAATAAGAGCACAGTGAAATTTTCAACCAAAATGCAACTAATAATCGTGTCGCAATGATCAAGATGATAGTCTGAACATCTTCTTTGTGCGCGAAGACCCTTAACATTGCAAGAATCGAGTTAGTTGGGTGAGATGTTTACTGGTTGAAGGTCTTGATCTACCTGAAGGTGAACGAATCTTTAGCTACTTATACTACTAGAACAATTTGAACACATTCTGACGCCATATTGTAGTGGCGGTGCTAGGAGGCAAGTTTGAAATCTGACGCCAACTCACAATTCTTGTTCCAAGCACATGAGAACTACGTCAGAATGATAGTGATGGACGTCAGCATAATTCGCGGCAGCAGTGGTCGAAAACTCGGCGAGTTATTCCGAGAAGTCTGTATTTCGTGGTCGCAACACCCTAACATTTGTTTTCTAAACGGCTTGTGCCAAAGTTCGATGCGCCGTCACCACTATCATTCCTTATGCTTGTTGCATGAAAATAGATAGTTCTCTGGAAGAACTATTCTAGATTTCATGAAGTCTCCTATTAATGTACTCTACTATTGTTCGATTCGATGGTCAGACATGACCCGTATTTGCAGTGAGATGGAACAAACTCTATGCTATTCTGTTTGATGTAATGAAATGCATCTACACCCCGAAATCGACCTGTTTCATGCAATTTACAGATTTAGGAGCAAATTGCACTGTTCTATCCGATTGTGCACCAGAAAAATCAGGTCATGTCGATTTTCGTGCCGGCAATCTCCATGAGATGGATACTCGAAATAGTGGTTTAAATTTAATCGTTTCGCGTTCTGCGCTACACTTTAGGAACAAATTTGATCTAGATAGAGCACAGTTTAAAATAAAACCGAAAAAGAAAAACGAAACGATCTTTCGCTGAAGAGAATAATCGATGAGTTTGACCTATTTATGTAGATGCATCGATATACCATTCACAGTTCACTTCTGATTGTTTTTTGAAGAATCTTGTCCTCGCCAGTCGAGAACCAGGAGGAGGCGAAGGAGCATGGAAGTGGCACTAGGCGATATTTCTTTGAATTCATTTCGCCGCACTATCTCTGCTCGGTCGCACACAAGTGCATCATTACATTCGAAAATCAAACCTTATAGTTTTCTGTTTCTTCAGAAATTTTATCACCCATCACAGTTCAAGAAATCTATTCCGTAATAACATTATCTCGGAGCTTGTTTTTTGGAACTGTATCAACCTTCGGATCTCCATATACGGAAATTTCGCGATCTAAAAAAAGAAAAAAATTGCATCGAGTACTGCCCAGTTCTGATTTTCAGCAAATTAGAGCAGTTTTTGAAGTTACGTGATATGTGCTTGTACTTTTATAGCTTCACTATGAATGATTCCAGACAAAAATTATTTTGACAGGACTGTCAAGATAAATCAGCCAATTTTTGGTCATGCTTAGCTGAATCTGTACCAACTTCATCAATTCAATTTGATGCTCATGAAACCCGCGAAACTGAACAATTCAGATCCATATACTCTACTGCCCCATTTTGATTTTTTGGCAGGAAAACTTTCCAGAGCAATACCTGATCAGGTTTTACCTACAAATCGCAGCACAGTTCCTGTCATTCCTAGAATTGTTTCAGCTAAATCATAAATACTCAAGTCAATAATAAGTAAGATTCAGAATGTAGGAAACCAAATGCGAATGTATGCCTCTCTGGAATATTTTTAAATCACTAAACAAATTTCTTTTGATCAATTTTGACGTCTCGGAAACAATCATTATGAGCTGTAGGCTACAAGATTGTTCTTTTTGTTTTAAAATACAATCTTACTCTTTGGTTGTTGATTTTGAGAGCTCGACTTTTCTTAACCCAGATTGAATTGCGTATTTGCTATATTTTGATCATGATGTTTTACCAACTTGCCACATGCTTTTGCTACAAGATAATTATTTCCATAACAAAATTTACACAACATTCTATGGTCAAAGTTCATCAGAAATCTTTTCATTGCAATGTTGAGCGACAATATCAGTACATGTGTCATTTGATTGCAATTTCAGAGGCGGGCACTAGTGGCCAGACCAAGTCTACAGTGTTTGCAAATCGGAGTAATAATTTCAGTACACCTAGCAATTACTTGCAATTTCGAAGGCGGCCACTAGTGGCCAAATCGAACCTTCATTGTTTGCAGATCAGAACGACAATTTCATTACACGCGGCAATTGCTTGCGATTTCGAAGGGTGGTCACTAGTGGCCAGCTGTAAGCATTTATGCCATTAGCCTCCACATATAGCACAGAGTCACAACTGAGCTAAGTTATTGATTTCTATGTGTTTGAGCTCAGGGACTTGCATCACTGAGGAGAATTCACTTCTCAGCATCCCTTCCGGTTCGACTCACTACTGAGTGCCTGTGAAGGTCGGTCTACAAACCTGACATAGGTAGCTCTGTGGTGCCGTTTCCGTGCTTCGGGTTCCAAATTGTCACGGCGTAGGCCTACTAGCAACGGGACGTACGTGACAGAGTTGTGGCGTATCGTTGAACTCTGGTCCTTATCCAGCCCAATCTCTGGGTATATTTACGACCGCGCCAGGTCGTACAGCACCATTAAATAGGCGCAATTTGAAATTCGAAGCAAATTTTTTTCCGAAAGATTATGCTTTTACAGGAACTCCTTGTGAAATCGATCAAATTCGGGAATTGAAAGGTAGCAATACTGTAGTCAGTTTTTGACGCAAAGCGAAAAACAAACTTCTAAAAGCGAAAAGGTTGAAATTTTACTCGGGGTGAGCTAGCTACTCTTTTTTCTACAATTATCTTCATACATACTTAAATGTCCAAAATATCGGACCGCGGGTGGAGCTATCTAAAGTTCTAGGCCATGAAATTTTTTCTGTGCGGTTGAATCAGAAAGATATTATTTCTTAGAGGGTTTTTTATGAATTTTCCATTTCTATATTTTTCGAATTCGAAAATTGCCTCAACATCGCCCACACATACTAACAGGAACGTCTTCGTTCCCGAATTTGCCAAGAGTCAACATTAGAAAGACAGCTTCGGTCTGGCAGTGTTAGCGATTCGGATATAAATATTTCGCGCGTTGGGCGCAAGTGGCCCAGTAGCCGAGCGGTAACGCTCGAAACTTCAGCAGTGGAGACCGTCAGAAAAACACGGGTTAGATTCTCTGTGAAGTCGACTGTCCTGGCTGGACCTGCTATTCTTTTTCCACCCGGCGCGGCTCAGTCCGATGCATGGTATTCTTCAGGATCCGTTCGCGGGTTAGTTTCGAGTGTCTAGCTTGATTATTTTTGATCTCTTCTTAACGTAGGTATAGAAATTTTCTTTGTAGGAATATTCTTTCCGGTGTATACGGGAGCTTTGTATGCATATTCTTGTACAGACGAGAGTGTCGTATGCATATTCGTGTATAGATGAGAGTGTCATATGCATACTTTTGTATAGATGAGAATGTCGTATGCATATTCTTGTATAGACGAGTGTGTCATATTTATTTATCTCCACCGCCATATCCCAATCGTCAACGTCGCACCCTCAGACAACACCATCAACACCACTACAATCGTGCAAACTCATCCGCGTCGAAGTGCGCTCAAGCGCAAGCGGATTAAGCTGATCCAGAAAAACAGGAAACCAGCGTATATGTATGTGGATCCTACCACCCTGTGTTCACTGAGCGCTCAAGCGCGTGGGAATGGTAGCGCTCAAGCGCAACGCCAGGTCTTACCTAAGGAGCAACTGACGACAGAGAATATCGCCCGTGTCACTACCTTGGTGTTGCTACGTGAGCGAGCTAAGACAGTTCGTGCTGATTACAAACGGCACTGGGAATGCTTACAAGGGGTTAAGCCGGACAATTTCGACTGTAAATCGCCGGAGGGCGATGGTGACGCTGCGGACCGTCAACTGCGCTTACGTCAATACATCGACCATCATTTGGTCCTGATTGAATCGTACGGAAAGAAAATTCGCGTGAGCGAGTCTGCGATGAAGCGATGGGAACAAGCGAACAGAAGCGGAGGGCCACGTCACAAGGGATGGACCAGGTTGAATAAGGCGATAGCTGATGAGTTATCACGAAGGGAGAAGGAAATGTCAATTGCCGCTCAAGCGGATGCCGGTGTTAGCGCTCAAGCCCATAAATATCCGGTGCAATTCACGCGTGATGTGGAGCGCGTGGAGCGGGAGTGCCCAGCTGAAGATATTAGTGTCCAGAAGCCGACGGTTAAGTACAAAATGAAGGCCGCTATTACTAACGCTTACAACAGCGGTGATTTGGAAGAAGCTAAGCGCAGGAAGGATCAGCTTGACAGGAAATTCGCGCTTGAGCGCGCTAAACGTCGCGAGAGAAAAGCCCGGAAGCGTCGTATGCAGCATTGCCGTGTGGACATGGACACGCGTCCACAAGGATTCGAGCCGAACTCGGATAATGAAGAAAACGGAGTTATCTCCCATGAGTAACACCTTCTTGAGCGTATACCTAGGTAGATTTGTAAATCTCGCTTGAGGGGTTGGGAATAATCGACAAATAGGTGGCGGATTGCTTGTGCTATTACGCCTTCGATATACTGACACATTTCGTACAGGTTCGCATTTCCAATTCGTTGTTCATCCCCGCGCCGACTCTATTGTTTTCTACTCCGGTTGTGGTTTATAGTATCTTCCCCTGGTATTAAATCTCCGTTGCTTACATTTGAGCTTCGTTTCTTCTCTCTCCACTTCATTTCGCGTCTTCTCTGGATTGGCATCCTACTTCTTGATACGCACCTTACCACTGGAAAGGGAACTCGCGTTCTGCTGCCACGTCAGTGTACAGGCCATCACGAATAGTCTTGTCGCGCCTAAGCGCATTGTTCAACTAATTCTTATTCCATCTTCTGCAATTCTTCGTTGTGCCAGGCTCATTATTCTGTTATTCAAGGATTTGTCACGCTCGAGCGTGTGTGGTGCTTTTTTGTAAGCGCTCAAGCGCATTGAGTTTTCTCATCTTTTCCGTGTTCGTGCCTACGTTTGTGGGATACTGCAGTTGTCCTTGGGTTTTTCCTAATTCGCACACATCCCAAGATCACGTCATGGATTCGGTAATAGAACAGCTGGTTGCTAACATGGGCATTGACGTGCGTGGAATTTTCCTTAATCCTGTCGAGCGTAAATCTATTTTGTGGAACTGAAAGCCCAGTCTCTGTGAAGCAGGCAGTAGTGCACAGCCACAGCAGTTCAAGCGGAATCTACCGAAAACTGGAACGTCGCTTCAGTTCTCCGTGGTGATGGTAAATTCCATATCTCAATTAACTCTTACTTCGGTTCTAGTTCTCTTGACAGTTATGTTTTCGGTTTATGGCCTCTTATCTGGGACTCGTTGAGGATTACTTGGGCACGCAAAATTTATCACCATTTCGTCGACTGGCCTTACCGTGCAGTTTTCAGGAGGCACGTCTTCTGCATCGGAAGGGTAAGGGTCCTGCCAGGCCTTACATGAACACCGAGGTGTATCCAAAACACATTGCTTTGGTTCTAATCATAGACATGCTCAAGCGATGGCTTCGAGAGAACCCAGAATTCTGTATGTTGATCAGTGGTCCTGGCGCTCGGCACCTAACGTTCATGTCACAAAGTACTACATTAGATGCTTTGGAGAGGTGAGATTCCGGAACTCTGGTCGTAGTTGCTTAGTTGATGCAGCTTGTAAAGCAGGTTTCCTGTTGCACGGTGAGTCTAGAGCTCTATCGATGAGCAGTCGCTTTAGCGAAGTTGCATGGCGAGCCTTGCAGAGATGTCTTCTCTATGATGAAGGGAAAGCAGAAATAAGTGACGTCACTAGTGTGGGCCATCTTGGACCTGTTTTTCAGGGGCTCGGAGGTGATTTGGATCTGAAAATGGTGAAGAACCTATCACCGCATGGCCACCGTGAGTCTGCCCATGTTCGATTCAATTCGTTATTTGGTAAGCGGATCCATGGTCATATTTATATCGCTCGGTTATGTGAAGCATATATCGTTGATCACCTCGTTGACATAGATCCAAGGCGATGGCCGAGTCTTGTCTATGATTCTTGTAACATATATGCTCTAATACTATCTTCATTTTCTCTGTTCCAATGCGGTAGACCTGATTCCGATAAGGTCAAAATAATTCAATTGTACGAAGTAATTTGTAATCGTCGCTCGGGCGAGAAACAAAGGATCTGAAAAGAAAGTTGCTATCGATGCCTCCTAGAGCGAAGCGATCGAGGAATGGCGCATCGTCTTCCAAAATAAACGCTGGCGGTTTATAACTCGTATTCTTGGAGTACTCAAGATCTTCAGACGCACCAAGATCCAATTAAAGATTATTGGAATCTCTTTTTCTCGGACGGGCCGGTTCAGGCTGAAACCCTATGGGTGCGTGGCTCATATATCGGCTGTTCCGCCTCCATCTTGTTGCATTTGTATATGCGATTGCGCCTCCTCTTCGAGATGGCATTCACTTCCTCCCCTGTGGAATTCTCGAGCAGCCATAACGGTGCGATACCCTTGCCCAACACTCCCGTTTCTGGAGGTATTGATCTTGAAGTGTCCATTGAACCCGCTCACGCCGTGCATGCGCACCAGGTCCTGCTTCTCCTCTTAACCCTGATGATTTAGAACCTGACGTTGAGATATTGCAATCATTCTTCGCAACTCTTCCTAGTTGCTGACGCTTCTGTTCACTATTTAGAAGCTTCGCGCGAAATAATAATCTCTCAATCAGGTCGCCAACGCTTTTTGCTTGTGTTTGAAGATCGCCAGATTATTACACGCGTTGTGAATTATCTTCGGTCAATATCGGATTCATTTGCTCGTTCACAGACACATTCAGTTCTTTGCTCATGTTTACGCCTGATGGTTGAAGTATCAGAAGCTTACGAATATATGGAAGCACTCATACACGAAGGTCCAGTGATATTTGGATCGCTGCTAGATATGTTCTTCCAAATTCGCTGCTAACGCATAGATGAGCGTCGCGAACTATAATTGCATACTGTTCTAGAGACCATCACGGATTCGCTCCACCCTGAGCATCTTTATTAAGAAGAAAGTCTTACTATTCTCGTTTTGTTTGCACTTATCAGTAAATAGTATTATGTGGGGGATCGAATTAAAATTTCTAGAGTTTTCTATTTCGATTACAGAAAATCTTCCGATGTTTCAGCACTTTTCGAGTTTGTGCAAACCCTATACCTGCCCTTTGATGATTCATAATTCGAGTAATCTGAAGACGTCGAACTTCCAAATGCGTCATCCTGAGGGAACAGAACCAGCAGATATCCATCTCATGCAAGCTCCTCATTCACCTGGTAGCGATGATTCTTCTATACCTGAAGGCGCGTTCTCTTGTGTCGACGCCAGGCGACTAACATACTAACCTTTCCATGTTCCATTCCATTAATAATTGAGCCAGTCGCTCCAACCATTGCTGCAATAACTGAGGCCGCGGTCGGGCCAGCGGCAGAACACGCCGGAATAGCACCAACAGAAGGTCATCATGGCGAGAATCCTGCATACCCGCTTTGTGCCCGTGATCGCGTTATAATTAACGGAATGGCAAACTTTCTGGAGAGCCTACGAAATCCTTTCACTCGCGCTCAAGCGAATGCCATGCTCCGGTCTATTCTTATCCTCATGCTAACGGTTCCTAATTCAGGTGTTTTCTAGATTTGAACGATCATCTCGGGCTCAGTCTATTCGTTGCAATGTTAGACATGGCCGGGAACATTCGTAACGTACCGGACGAGAAGCGTCGTCGGGCATATCTTTCCACTGTCTTTTGCGCCATCGTTGCTCATCTCGAGCCCGGGTATGCAGATGACCTGCGCGCCTTCCATATAGCGCAGTTTTTTTGAGTTCTCAGTTTGTAATATGTGGAACCACGTCCGTATCCCTCCAGTTTCTTCCAGGGGTTAGTAAAATTGAAGGAGTTGAGTATCAACTAAGCTCCGATTTCAGAGGCGTAGAAGTCCATCTCAACAACCTTGTTCGAAAGATCTGCTAGCAGCGCATCTAGAGTATTATAAGACGGTCGGCGACTTCACGCTTACTTCATGAACGCCACATAATCTTGGGTACTCCGGTTGTGTCCGAGAGGTACTGCAGACGATAATTCAGGAGCTAAGGAAGGGCCGGTTAAACACGAAGCCAACAATACCTTTGTACATCTCGTGCGCTCATCGTACTCGGTATTTAAATTTTTTCACACCCACCAACAGAAGATCCAATCTGATCTAATCTAATTACTTATGATGCCTGGATTTCTGCTTAGGGCGTCCCAGTTCTTGGATTGATCCGGATACAGTGCATAACATCGGTAACTGTTCCTTTGTGTCCAACGTCGCCATAAAAAAGGCTTCATCAACTGAATTTGGACGATGACCTGAAACTGGATGTTCGTGATTCAATCCTCGGCGTACTCTTCTCTTATGGGATGCATTTCCTTCTCTAGAAATTTGAATTTCTCGGACTGACTTGACTTCCAGTCGATATCTTACCGCAGCGCAAGCGGTACACAAGACGTGCAGTCTAGAAATCAGGCGCACGTTTCGAGCACCTGAACTTCCATATTCATCACACTTTTGCCGGTGCCATGCCTTATGTTCACATTTATTGCAAACCAAATTGCTACTGGGCAAGTTGAAAGAATCTCCGATCTTCCACTTTCCGCAGCTTGCACACGTCTTTGAATTCTTCGCAATGAAAATTGGTCGTCCTGCTGGTCTTCCGTTTGATCTCCTTGTGCTCATAGTTGTTTGCTCCTGATTGAATTCTTGAGATGGGGGACCGGGTTATATGCTCTACGCACGTTTTCCCATTGGTTGTCGGACATTGGTGTAAGACTCTCGCGTGAATGTTCTTTGTCTTCAATAATTGGTGCCTTTGGCAATATCACATATCTATACGCCGTCGTGCCTCGCTACCATTACGCCTGATTCAATCTCGACCAACCAAGCTTTCATCCCGGTAAGCATCATGCCAGGTGACTACCGACGAAATCCGAGGAATCTTCTTGCACCAGGTTCATCATCAAGACACGTACCGACATACGCTCGAGCGGCTCGTGTCGTTTTAGTTCTCGGCCGAGTTGGTGCGGAACTTGTTCGAATAATATCTGAAGAAGAAGCTGATAGAGCCTCCTTCATAACTGGCTTTCACTAGAATACATAGTATTGCAATTGTCGCGTCTGCCACGAGGGTCTACCCGCACCGCCGGAACACTCGATTTTTTTTTCGATTTCCAGATTTTGGTTGGGGATATACGAATGACATGGTTGTCTTCGATCGTTAGCTACCATTGCAGGGACAGACTCATCGATCTGTCCAACCGGATGCATGAATCAGCTTCTTTGGCGCGTGAAATGATGATAGTTATCTTCTTGGCAATAAGCGACACAAAAATTTGACACACGTTGATTGATTTCTAATCCATTTTGTTGTATTTTTCTTTAGGTCTAGAAATTCATGCTGAGTGCAAGAGCCTGTTCTGTTACCATGCGATTATTCAAGCGAGTAAAACAAGGGCGTCTAGCAACTATTTTCATCTTCGTGATGTAATCCAACCCAGACCTGGTATTGCCTCAAACGTCTGAAGTGCACTGATTTTCTAGACTCCCTTCCTAGAGAATTCTGCGATACATAACGAGGGTGATGTGCGGATATAACCTTGTAAGGGCCTAGCCACATGCGAGCTTGAAATTTAGATCCCTCCGGTAGCCTCCCACGTCTTAATAGTACCATGGCGCCTATTTGGTAACGGGTGTCTCCATGGACGGTGTGAGGTACTAAACGCTCAACACTATTAATCAGCGCCATCGCTAGCTCGAAAAATCGAGCAAGGGACAGAACCTCAGCTCCAGGTGTACGTACAGACGGCTCAATTGAAAATCTCGGCTTAACCCCGAGCAATATTTCGAACGGCGCGATTCCGTCCGTTCTGAGTCTACGCCTGTACCCGTACAGTACATCTTCAAGAGATTCATTACATTCCTTAGACTCATTTCGGGTCAC
>JAAUYH010047129.1_pt1 | contig 19930 bp, 14 predicted proteins | sample 7278061 | NCBI WGS metagenome assembly JAAUYH01 (sample SAMN14350203, study PRJNA611818) | marine sediment metagenome | isolation source: surface marine sediment (0.6m) | place: French Polynesia: Moorea | collected 2018-08 | reverse complement strand
TATTATTTCGAACTTCAATGAGTTCCCAAGACAACTGATTAATTACCTGCCTAATTAATATCAGCCGGAATTAATTACTAAGTCAATTAATCATCTGTATTAGCTTATATCTTAAATAGAACCTGTATTAGACCATCTCTATCGTGTATTCTATCATACATTTCTAATTGGTATTGGAAACCGCATAGAATGGAAACGTTACCTTCATTTCCGACAGAAATGGCCACGTATGTTGTCAACAAGTTTCTTACTGTTGACTGATTCAATCCTTGTCAGCCATCTACAAGGCATTGTCATGCATTGACAGAGGTCCACAATGCTCCATCATGCATTGTAGACATTCCATCATGCACAACGAGGCACAACGAGGTGTAATCAGTCACACACCCTGTGCATCCAGCACACCCTATAATCTACTGACACTTCAATCCCTTATCGATCTAGGTGTGCTGTCATCTTCCCGTTGCACCCTGACACCGCAGTCAGTACCGTAGAAAATTGATAGTCCATATAATCCTCTAGAACCGCTGAAGGAAACTCACCAATTTCCACCAGCTCTCAAACACCCATCTATCCTCAACAGAGAGCAGTTCACTTTTCCAGTTTTCAAGAACGTGAAAGATGCCAGCAAAGCTTCTCCGGAGCACCGGAGTATTTGATTACCGCATGGCATCTTGGTATAATGGCACACAGTAAGCTGCTCACCTCGAATTTTACCGCATGCTTCTCGGTGAAGTAAATTGAATAGCAATCGCAGTTGGCGCAGACTTCGAATTGTGTATCAATTATTTTTCATTAGGCACCAAATTCTCCGAGGGCTTATCTAGGTTGTAAACAGCGTTGTATTCCCGAGTGAATGCGTATTGTCTGGAGTTACTGAGTAATGAGTACGGGTGACTAATCATGCCATGTAGTGAATAGCTGTGTGGAATTTTGAGACTTGGGACGTTCAAATTGTATTAGCTGGCGAGTTGCGAGTGGATGTACATAATTGAGTGAGAAATGAACGAGTATTGAAGACTCATGATGCGTATTGAGTGAACATATGTACTTCTACCCACTCGTAAATACGACTTTAGTAGTGAACATTTCTCAAGAAGATGCGGTAAATGTCAAATGAACAAAATCAATCGCACGCACTGGACGATCTGTGCACTTTTTCTAGATTTGCTTCTTGCTTCCAAGATTATTTATGTATCAGATAAATTAGTTTCGTAGACTGCGAATCGAGTTTCGAAAGCGATGGAAACGAAAATTCGAATATTCGACGACGCCTAAGGAGGCCGGCAGATATTGCAAAAAATACGGAACTCTAGGTCGAAAACTTCACAAATCTAGGAAGGCAAAAGCCATCTCTACAAAGATTCGTCGAGTTGGGACTCATAACGTTGCCGACAATGAACCGAGCAGTCATCGAACACAGCGAAAATCGCGAATCGGTCTAAAGTTTGCGATTTTGAGAACCGAATATCAGATGTTGTATTATAGCGCTCTTGGTCTATCAAAGGCAGGTCATAGATTAATAAGTGCTGTTCTAGTGTGTGATCATTATAAATTACTGCGTTTGCAGTGCAATTTCGTTACGTCACTACGATTTTGATGCTTTGATAACTTGAATTTGTCTTGAAAATGATTTTTATATTTTATTGTAAATGACTAACCGAGAATATTTTCTTAACATCGAGCTAAAATGCATTCAACAATCCGCCCGAGTACTGTCGCCTTGATTTTCTGAATGAGCATTCGTCTAAATAACTCTGCAGTAAAGGGCCTGCGCCTCGAGCTCGTTTCTTCCAAATTTTTACATCAACCCAGGCTATTTTCATAGCCTGGGTGTGGAATCCAGTTTTCGGATTAGCGAAATTTCGAGAGAGGTTGACAGTTTGTCAGCGATATCCAGATTCCTTCAGTCTGCAATATGCAAGCCACTCATCTGATACAATATAGCTATTACGCTCAATATGGCTTTCAATGAGTGGCAATAGAGTGGAAGTAGCACGGTCTTCTAGAATATGGAATCGAACACCGTCAATGTCCTTGTACAATACAAATACTGAAGGCCCTTGAACTCTTTGACCCCGATTTGAATTTTCTTTGATATTGGGCGTTCACAAGAAAACTTTTTGACATTTTTCCTCTTTTGAATCTCGTCCTCCGGCTTTCTGTCAACCATTCAAAGCCTTCCACCATTGTATTCCCGCTTTCTTGGCATTAAGACTCATCAACATGTATTGGCTGATTAATAGTTACCTTCACTTTCTCTCAAGTTGCAAAGACAAGCTACAGATTTACCGACATAAATTCACCTAGTTGGCAATCGTAGCTCTTACATGTCCGGTTTTAGGCATAATTCGTTCGACTATATCAGTCAAATGTAACCGAAAGTAAATGAAAGTAACAATTCTTGATAGTGGAAGATTATTGAATGTTCGCTTATCTTTGCCTGCAAAGGTGAAAAAAGGAATTGTTCGTATAGATTATTATGCTTGGCAGGTTCTTACTGTGTACTTCCAACTCATATAAATCCTTTTTTTGCTTGATTTTCGCTCCACAAGACGCATTAATCCTCCATATTCTTTTTCTTCTTTATTTCGAGTACATAGCATGGTTTCTTCACTCAGCAAGCCATGCGAGAGAAGAAATTGTAAACTTTTCAGTTTTGAGCTTGTGACATCACCCACCAATTCGGCCACAATCATGGTACTGTAGCGGTCTTGTGGCAAGATCATTTCGCATTGCAAGTAGTACCGAAACATTTTGGATGAAAAATAAGTATCGGCTATTGCAACAGTGCTTTGTGCACTTCTTACAGATGAGATGGCACACTATGCTAGCCCCGATTAATATGTTTTCATAATATACTCGCTGAAATGGAGCTGATTTTCTATCGATGATAGCGGTATTTGCGCCCTTGAACTCAATCACTTCTACGAACGACCGTTAGTTATGGCTTTAATTCGACCAAATCTTCGGCCAACGTGCTACAAATATTCGCTCGAATGCAACGTTACGGTTCTATTCAGAATGTAATTTAACGTGTGCGTAATTTCATGGATATGCATTCAAATATGCGCCGTGTTTGATATTTACCGCATTTACAGGGTATCTGCTTCGATACGTTCAGCTGATTGTCGGAAACCGAGTAGTCAAATACGGCTGTGTTAGCGCCATCAGTTTAGAACAAACTGCATAAGATGTTTGAAGTTTAAGCGCGTGCCACATCTTCGCTCATCCTATTCGTCCTTCAATGCGACGATACTCGCCACTACTTGGACCGTTAGTCTGCGAGCCTCCGAGGAAGCGACATCACTTTGGTGCCCGATCACTTTTCGTTCTACCTTCCGTCGCTACGAAAGCGCATGCTGCACTACAGCCTCTACCTTGGAAAGTGCCGACACTTTTTCTGACACTTAACAAGTCAGCAAACAGCATAGTGTGAAACAGGATGGTAGGCACAGCCAGAAATGGGCCGAGTAATTCGTCCTGCTGTGCGAATCGACCATTCTATTCATCCACCGCGAAACAATATGATCGGCAGAGATCAGATTCAGTCTCTCACAGCAGACGACTCATTTCATACGCAGTCTAATAGGAATGCTTAATATCTTCATATTCTACAGCGTGTACAGAAAGGAAGGACTATAGCAAAGGATGATAACTCTTCAAATCATTATGGTCGTCATCTAAAACTTTGAAATAATACAGAATAACACATGCATATTTTACGCACTTATATTCAAAACAAAAACATCATTACTGCAAGAGATATCATCAAATTAGTAAACTTCACTGATCTTTGACTGGTTTTGTATATACATTTTGATTGCGAGAAGACAAGAGACTTTAGATCTTATCTCACGATTCCGTAATATGAGAGGAAAGTATCTCCAACTTCTCAAAGAGAGAAAATTTGCCCATAAAAACATCAACTAGAATACAGCCAAAAAACGAAAAATAATCGGTTTATGGTGAATTTTGCAACTCCGAAACAAGACGGTGGTTGAACGTAGCAGTACACATCTTGTGATTTAAAGCAAAATGGCTAACGGTATCACGAAGAGAATCTGAGTTGAAAGCGTACTTATGGAATGACCGATATATCACAGGCCTCATCAAAATAAGTTAGAAATTCGTGAAGTTCAGTAATTGAATAATATTTCCAAAACAGATAATGTAATGGTTATAGAACTTCATACACACAATTATGATGTGTTATTTTATGTTATGAAAGAGTTTAGTATGCCATACCTAACAATTCGAAGAGTTCTGATCTTTTACTTTCAGTACTTTTTTCTGTACATCCTGTACTTATTCCCGAGGTTCCTGGAACTGATCTTCTTCAAGTTTCAAGACCTCAACAACACGATTTCAACAAACTACAGACATCGGGCTCAATGAAATATGCCACAAGTACCATCCGCGGATGTACGACTGGAACAATTCCAGGCAACGTGCAAACCGAGCTGCACTGTTGTTCTCGGAAGCTAACTTCGTCCCAGTTCAAAGTTTCCGCACCGAAGCGGCAGCAGCAGAGCGCTTCTGATTAATAAGGCTAATCATTCGCTGCCCGAGCGAGTCGACTTCGCTTATTCTGCTCATACACTGGAAAATGATACGATTGATCGTAATTTAGTTCTGGTCGAGCTTCTTGACATTTATATGATGAATATGAAATTCAGAGTGCGGAATTTCATCATATTGTGCCTATTCCTGAGCTTCTTCGAAGTGGTCATGCTCAATTCCCGGTAATTCTACAGCACAATCTTCCACGGAGTACACCTTATGCACTAAATGGAGTACGTAGTGAGTACGATCCCTCGACGCTAGAACGAAACAATGACGCCCATTATGCGACACATACGGGCCCTTGTTGTCAACAACTAACGTTGCCTTTGCTCAAAGCACTCCGGTCCAAGGCAGCAGCAGCAGTGCAAATCAGGTTAATAGGGCTGATTATGCGCCTCCAGGTTGGGCTTACGTTCCACTTGGTCTTAACGTTGAAACACAGGAATACTCTTCTGCACAATCTTTTATTTCTCCAATAATCGTAGAACGCATTCCATTTTAGGAAACGGTTCTACCATACAGCGTAAACTGCTTATGAAACTGGGAATCACAACAGTGCTGTAGCCGCAGGCAATGCACGTGTCCCTCCTGCCGACGCATTCCACGCTGATGCGGTCCGTAACCAGTCTTCGGCCGTGTTACCGCATCCTAGCACTTCCGCTTACGCTCTATCTCGCGCGTTCAAAATAGAGTAGTGGGAGGCAACCAGCGCCAAATCCCGGCGGGAAACTTTTATCTTCCACCTTCATACGATCGGGTAAAATTTTCGGGTAAGTTGATCAAAAAGCGGTGCACAGATTTCGAATGAACGTCTTCCAAAACGTTCCTTGGAGAATATTTCATTTCCATCTACGGTCGGAACGTAAGACAGCACCACATCAAGACTGCTTGACCCGCGGCCTATTTCTTATAGAGTCCTGTACAATCCGGAAAAAAACCAAAGACCTTAAATCGGTGCCGGGGTACTTAATAATGCTTCAGACTGATAATTTAATAAGAACAATGTGAATAGGAAAGGGAAGAAGAGCAAAAGTGAAGAAGTACAATTATTCTGTTGGGTGAAAACGGAAAAAGGTGGAATAGATTCTACCCAGAGTCATGCAATGTCGGGGGCAAAATGCGCGGGTTCTTGGCACTAGCAACCGTGGCCTATCGAATGCTTTACTGTACCATCTTCGTAAGCATTTACATCGCTCGTTTCAATCTCCAATTTGCAATCCAACACAGTGACAATTATATGTTCGGCTGGGAGTTGGTCTCTAACATCTGTTATGTCCCAAGTGACTAGCGCGAACTTGATGAATTAATCACTGCCGCGAGCGTCATTTTCCGCGTAAGCGAGTTGATAAATGCCGTTCTCATTTCATTTGTTGCGAATATATAGTGCGTCGTGGTCCATTTCCGCCACAAAGATGTAGGCAGTACCCCTTTCATAGCGTGTATATTTCCTTGTATTCCAAAATGTAGTGAGGCAGATGGAAGAAGTAAGACAGGAAATGCAATATATAAAATTTGCAAAAATAGTACTTCTTTTCTATATACTGCACACGGTGCATATTCGAATTCTTTGCCATGAAATTATGCGCATGCTAATTTATATTCTAAATGCAACTGCAACGTTACATTCGATCGAAAAATTAGTCTACTTTGGTTAAAGTTTCGTAGAATTGCTTGGCATCAAGTGTGCGAAACCGCTGGTATCGATAGCAAACCGGCTCTTTTTCTGCGAACCAAAAACGGACATATGTAAATCACCCATTTGAATTTGATAGTGCACTGGCGCCCCAGTACAACATCTGATATTCGACTCCCAAAAGGGCGGATTTTAGAAGAATTAGCGAATATTCTCCGTGTTTGCTGACTGCTCGGTTCGTTTTGGGCATAGTTATCAGTACCAACTCGACGAATGTTTGTGGGATTAACCTGTATCTACCTGCATTCGTGAATTTTTCGACCTTGTGTCCCATACTTATCGCAATATCCGCCTGCCTAGTTAAAAAGTTTTGGAATACTCGAATATTCGTTTCCATCGCTTTCAAAAATCGATTAGCAGTCAACAGAACTACATTATCTGATACATACGTTATCATGAAAGCAAGTGGAAAACCGGGAAAAAGTACAGCATACGTCCGGTGCACTCGATTACCTTGGTTTATTTGACATTTCCTGCATCTTCCTAATTGCGAGCTGCCGGAATAAGATCGCATAATGTGAAAAATTGGCTGATACTGTACCAATTAGACAAAAAGAACATTCCTGAGAGCGAAATGATCACTTTTAGGTTCTTGGAAGTTTGCCTGAAAGTATATATCGGCGTGTACAAGGATGATATTAGGTTGTGTTGAAATGTTGAAATTTGTAATCTTCATATGATGTTGTGTAGATGCTCTGGGTTCGCAACTTACTCGATAAGAACCTGGTTCATCGCTTGCAGCCATGAAACCTGCTTAAAGACCAGTAGACCCCAGAAGTTAGGTGGCCGGGAGCGACCGATAACAGCTCTGAAAATTCGAAGGAAGTGCAGAATAAGCAGGAGATTTAATTTTTTATAAATGGTTACTTAGTTTGATTTTTCTTTTGCTTGAGTAGGACGTTTACGAATGACTGAGCAGTTGGTGGGTGGTACAAGACCGCTGATCGGAACCGCTCATTGAAACAGATACTAGAGACAGCTCGTATTAAAAAAATCAAATTAGTTTGACCTAAAGCGGTATCGACCTCGTGTATAGAATTTCGGCGAATCGGAAAAAACAGTAATGGTCCCCATAATTATTTCATGAGTGCACACCTTCAAGGATGATAATGCTCTATTTTTCGCCGACTTAATAGCGATGAACATATATATATATATACATATATATATATACGTCAGCAACGGTCGGTAATTTTGGGAATGGTGGGATGGTAGAAATTCAATTGCCTTGAGGAAGATCCTTAAGGCATGTTTACTAGTGCTAGAATAGAAATGGAGCTATAGGATCTAACTAATAAAATTACATTTCTATTCTACTGGTGTTTCCATTAAGGACATAGGCCTTTTAAGGCAACGAGACTTATGAGCTTCCACTAATTTTAACACCGTACTTCAGAAATATAAAATTTCCGGATAACATGGAGAGACAAAATGTTCCTTTAGAAAAAGAAATTAATATAGTTCTGGATAACAGTAATTAATTAAGTAAACATTGCGGGTTCTCTTCCTCTTACTAAAATTATAGGCCGCGGGAAAACCAGCACTTGTAAAGCAAAAATTTTGCTTATCAGGATAAGCTAAGTAAAGAAAATTAGTGCTTCATGGTTGGCAAATCAAGGATTTCCGACATCATGTTTGCAATATTTTCATTGCAAGGAACATTCAATAAGCCAACTTCCCCGCATTCAATGCAGTTCTTGGCGAAATGAAATTGGAGAGGAATCGGCTTCATCCTGGCGGAGGCTAGCTTGTTCACGGCTATCGAGAACGCAGCTTTTCTGTCGGATGAAACTTTGGTTGCTTCAAATCTTTTCTCCTCTATTGGACAAGGTTCCTTGATTGCCATTTCCCAAAAAAATTTGCGCATCCAGCTTAATTCCTTCATGCAGTCAAACATAGCTATATATTCGGCTTCTCCACTTGAAGTTGCTATCAACGTTTGCTCGCTTGTTCTCCAAAGCACAGGAGTATTGTGGGTCGAAATGATCTCGCCCGAAGTGAACTTTCGAGTCTTCTCGCAGCTTCTTCAGTTGGCATCAACGTGAGCGCGAATGGATCTTGCTGTGGTTCTTACCAAGCAAGGGTATATGTGACCGTAGTTCACCTGCTTTGCTAGATAGCGAAGGACCTAACGCACTAAGGACAAATGTCTCATAGTCGGTCGTGGACTTGCCTTGCGAGGACGCTAACAGCAGAGGAAATATCAGGCCGAGTACAAATTGCTAGGTACATCCGGCTGCCGATTAACGACCGGTACTGTTTGTGTTGGACGGTAGTTAAAAATTGTTTATTCTCGTGAGCGGGAAGAACATCCGCAGTAGTATGTAAGAGGTTATTCGATACGTTCGCCTTTTCCATACCAAAGTCTTTCAAGATTTGTTTAACGTAGCTTTGTTGGTCGATGCGAATGCCAGATTGTGTGTGGCTTATGTTGCAAACAATGAAGTTAGTCAGTTTTTGGAAAAGTCGAACATCAAAGGTTGCATCGAGTTTCGACTTAAACCAGCACAACAATGGTGGTGAGTTGAAAGAAAAAGCCAAATCATTGACGAAGATAGCGAGAATAATGAACTCTGAACCAGAACCATAAAAATAGATACGGTTATCGTATTCGAAATCCTTGAATCCCCATTCCTTGAGTTGCTTGTCTAACAGAGAGCCCAATTTCTTTCGCTTGCTTGGTTTCATAGAGAGACTTGTGGAGTTTCCAGACTTAACCGGGCTTGGATTGGATTAGTGAGGAATCTGTGGTATGTTCCATGATTACAGGAATATCCAAAGCTCCGTACAGAAATGCGTTGCTAAAATCCGCTCCCTAAAGAAATGATCCTGCGGCGGCGCTGAGTGACATAAACATGCAAATAGGGTCGTTAAAAGCAACTTGAGCGTACAGATTCATGGGGTCGTAGTCGACGTAGATCATTAGTCGATCAGCTTTTAAACAGCACCTGGCTTTTTCGATAAATTTCATGCCTTCAGCGTCTAAAGGTTTCTGTTTGAACATCCAAGTGCATGTAACAAGTTTCATGCCATGTGTTCATTTGACGTAATACCAAGTTTCCCGTTCGACCAATGAATTATATTCATGTTCCATAGCGTCACTTCATCCTCTGTATCGGCAGGCCTCTGAGAAAGATCTCCGAACGTTGGGGGCAAAATTCTTTTTTTAGACGCCAAGCATTTGCGAGGTAGTCCCATGGCTTCCGCAGCAAGGGTTTCTGTAAGAATTCCTTGAGAATTTGCTTTCGTGGCCTCTCTTTCGAGTTCAACTTTTCTATCAATGCCATCTTAAATTGGCTCAACTCCTGTTAAAATATTATCCTCGTAGACTTGGAAATCAGTTTGCCGTACAGTCCTTATTTTCTACGCATGGTGTAGACAACCTTGATGAGCCGGATTGAGCTATCCATGCCAATAAAGTAGTAATTTCGGAGCGCGGTAGAAATTATTTACCTCTGACAGTATCGAAATAGTAGATAAAGCCGAAAACTTTCGTACCAAATTCAATAGGCTATCTGTAGTTTATACGAATAGTTTAATTCTATCGTTTGATTCGGATTTCACGATTGATTCTTGAAGAAAATTATCTGTTTTTCAAGCAATTTCTATGTCGGACTGCTTCTGACCATAAAATTTTGGAAGGTTGTGAGCCATCAGCATAAAACAGGCTCGTGTCCAATGCTCTTGAATTAGTCTCTCGGCGGCGCCGTTACTTTGCGGAAAATGTACTGGTGATGGCTCAATGCCAATACCACTTTCATTGCAAAATTGTACGACCATGCTAGATGAGCTTTCCCCAGCTCGATCCAATCGGATATTGATCAGGCTTAAATTCGAGTTTGGAGTTGACTTTTACTGGGAGACTTATGTATTTTCAGACCGTCAGTTAATTCGAATCGGTTCATTGCGGATATTACTTCTTGTTTCGCAGTAAAATCATCCATAATAACAGTGGTTTACATGTAACACTGCAATGATTCTTCTATTTTTGCAGGAATGTCCACGTGGATAATTTCAAGAGGACGATTTGTTTTTCTGGATGAGTCAGGAATAGTTGAAAGTCGTTTTTTGGCCGTGATACATGGTACAAATTCGATAAGCTTTCTCAACTCCTTGTAGAAATTCGGAACACCCTCTGACATTTTCGAAAGCTTGAGCAAGCGGTCTGGGCTTATGTGACCGAGATTTCGATGCTATTCTTCAAATTTCTTCCATCTTGTGAAGACACTCGAGGATTTCGGAGTAATTGAAGGAGAGAAATAGGATAAAGCTCACCTTCCAAAGGATATTCCGAGACAATTTCGGAGGGTTTCTTGCGCATAAGGAAACAGGCTGGAAAAACTCTCGTAGGTTTAGAAAACACAGCTTCATGGCTATCACTGAACAGTGCAGCAGGCAGAATGTTTGTGAAAAGCATATAAGCGTGATAAGCTTCAATGTGGATTTTATCTTCAACAGGTAATTTCAAAAACCCTAAACGACAATCTTGGTTATTCCCGCTGCACTGTGCACATGTTCTTCATTGACCTTAGTTTAGGCCAAGGAAATAGATCGTTGGCGAAAGAAATGATGCGCTGCACCAAAGTCCATGTACGCATCATCAACCTTCTTAGTACAACTTTCTGCTAAATTGCTCTTGAACTTGATACTCGCCATGAATCTGCCGAAAAAATTGTTAAACGAAGAAGAGTTGTTCTCAGAATTTGAAGAAGCAAAATTTCGCAATGCGCTAACAAGAGTCTGGTTAACGACTGATTGGATCTCGCTGTTAGGCCGGAGGGTTGTTTCCCTGATTGTTCGAATTTATGGAATTATTCCGGGTGTTAAATCCAAAATTATTTACTCGATTTTGATTTTTCAAATTTTCAAAGTTCCTCGCATTGTTAAGTTGATTGTTCTTCTGGTGTTATGTTCCTGTAGTCGTCTTCGACAAACTCTTTTGAAGTGGGCATACCTTCTGCAATAGTGGCATTGGCCGTTCTCTTCCCTTTCGTGGTTGCCGATTTGATTAGATCTCTGACTATTACCTTGTTGCTTCTACGCTTGACTCGCTTTCATAGTATTGTTCATGTTTCGGTTAAGTCCTTGAAAGCTGTTTTGATTTTTCTTGCGGTCCAATTCCGCACGAATCTAAGTGTCCAAAGCTTCATGTGTCTTATCAGATTGAGCACTAGCGACTGTGCAAAGGAAAGAGAGAAATTCAGGCAAGGATCGGATCAGTATGTAGTTCGTTTGCTTATTCTCAATAGAAAATTCTGAATTGCAAGTTGCGCAATTGCGGAATTGAACTTGTTCAGATGTTCATCCCATTCCGTCCCTTCGACATACTCGAACGAGTCGAGTTGGCAACGTAGATTTAGAATTGCTAGCTGGTTACTCGCTGTGTAAGTCGATTCCGAGAATTTCCAGAGTTTATGCGCAGACTTGGTGTCGTCATCTGTCGATGCCAGGGATCGAACTAGCACCTGCCCCGTGAGAGCTAAAGTGATCGGGCCTTTAGCGGTAAAGTTCGCTTTTTCCCAGGAAGTGCGAGCAGCGGCAGTGCTTTCATTGGGTTCAGTACTCAGTCCAACCTACAGTGGATCGCGTTTACATAACCAAAGTCTCATGTTGCGGTGCCATCAACAGAAACCTTTCATTCCTTCTAGTGGCTTGAATTTAATAGCCCCGTACTCACCCTGCTCGTCACTTGCGTTCTACATCTTGCTTTGCATTTTCGTTCTTGATTCTTGTTCTTTATTCCTTGGGTCTTGTTTTCACGCTTGTCGGCAGGTGGAGGCCTGACTTAGCAACGATAGCAAAAGGGTTTACAACGCCGCCACTCGGCTTCCTGTCGGTGGAAAAAGTTTTGGTCCCACGGGTAAAAGTCCATGCGTTCTCTAAGGAGAGCATTTGGAATAAAAATTCGTTGTCACTTGGTGGGTGCAAAAGCCTTGACATGTGCGCTACCAAATTCCTAGTCCCAACCGGTGAAAATACATAATAGGCAATAGTTTAATAGAATGCTGAAGGACACTCCGGCCTAGGCGTCTTGACCACGAATGTGGATGCCAGTAGCAGCCCCTGAAGAAATCAATCATAGGGAAAGAGGTATTCGGATGACTAGCCAAGCCCTTATAATCTTTTATATAAGGCGGTGGCTTCATTAGAGGTGCTTGAAGATCGTAAATATGCTTCTGGATTTAACTGCGACATGTATAGACGTCAGTTCTTGTTCGAATAAAAGTGGAATTAAAACTTAGCTCCTTAAAGGAAACAAAAACCGTCTCTTCATAAAATCATATAAAAAATGAGATAAGCCTGAAATGGAAGCAAGCATAAAATTAATTGTTAGTACATGAACCAGAACAGGAAACGCTCGAAAAAATTAATTGTTAGTGAGAGAGCTAGAAAACGGCAACAAAGGCAAACCGCAATTAGAATATATTCCCGTTCCGGCAATTTTTGTTTTCCGAACCAAGATTCATCAAGATCAACTTGCGATTTGCGTTTTTCGAAATCAAGAATATTCACAATTCCGCAATTACGGAGCGCCTTAATCAGGATCATTGGGATACACCGTTAATGAAATCTCAAATGACATTAGCAATACCAATAGATAAAGCTAGCAAATAAATCCCGTAGTGACCACTGCGGTTACCATTAGCATGTCTTATTTTGATCCGAGTGTGCCTGATGTGACCGGCAATGCCTAGCGTAATCGCTTCGAGCGAGCTCGACTGTCCAGGCATTTGGAAGCTATTGATCATATGATGTGCCGCGTGATCGAGCGGCTTGAATAACCTCTTGAATGAATCTCAAGATGTTCTCTAACGTCAAGAAGAACAGGATCAGCGCCTGCCAGCAACCAACCGTAGAAAGCGAAGGACACTGCGACATTGCAACATATGCATGAAAACTTGGTGTTGGCTGACGATCGCGAATTTGCTGATCGAAATAGAGATAATCCGGCTGACTTAACTCGCTATCGCTGCAAGTATCCAGATTAAAATGGGCGTAGTGATGATGGCGAGAATGATACCGATTCGTCAGACGATCTTCCAGAAAAGCGTCAAAACATAGACCGATCTCCACCAGTCAAACGTGAAGACGTTAAAAAAATGACCCAAGGTGGCCGGTCGTTCCTGAACCGATGCCACCATGTTGGAAACAGTGGGACGGTAGGAATTTAATTGCCTTGGAAAAGATCCCCAAGGCCTCTTTAACAGTTCTAGAATAGAAAGAAACAGAGCTATGGGATCTAACCAATAAAATTATATTCCTATTCTATTGGTGTTTCGGTTAAGAGCATGGGCTTTTAAGGGGCTGGTCCTTATGTGCTTCCACTAATTCTAACAGGTAATTATGGAAATTCAAATCCTGCGACAATTGTCAACTTCAGTATGCGCTTTGAAGACCACGACGAAGGATGATTGATTCCAGATAGTAGAGAGCACAGGTTGATCAGGCCTGATGAACGAATTCTGAAACAAACAGCAACTTTCAAACGAGATTTCTATACTGTTGAGATTTCTCGCTATTATTTGCCGAATGAGGCCGCATGTTGACCTTTTCGAGACTATAATTTGCAGAAACTTGTGATTTATAGCGTCTTTTTTCAAAATATGCCACGCAACTATTGCCAACTTGTGTAGATTTATCAATGAATGTATTCGAAATTTACGAAATATCGCTATATAACCATGATTTCTCAACTTTCGAAGCTATGTTCTGTGGAACCACCTGAAAGTGCGAAACTTCATGCTTCGCATAATGTTGTATGAGGTCAATGAAATTCAAATTATCCAAGACGACTAGAGCTGAACGACCTAGATAGTCTGTGAATTGCAGTTCCTGCATTTCATTCTAAAATTCAAGTTTTAGTAACGGCAATACGTATGCGGAACAATTGCAATGTATATCGCGTCATTGCTGCGCGAATGTGACATTATTTCTTACATATATAGCGATTTTTACGAATTTCACGAAGCATGCACTATTTCTCATGTCAGATGCGACGCCGACGTTCTGCAATAACCGCTTTCTCCTGTAAAATTTCAAAATTATCAAATTTTTATCATTTTCTTGTTCAAGCGAAGTCAGCACTGGCATTCCAGAATTGTATGATTCCAACAGCTAGTAGTTTTTGGGCATATTCATATTCAAATTACACCTTTCTTGCCTACAATATACAGGGTGTTCAAAAATAATCGCCGATTTTAATGAGTCGTGATTTCTTCCTGGGAAACGAATGCGAGAAGTTCTCTCTTACAACACAAGTAGAGAACAATGGAGCATCATACGACGAACAATATATTTATCTTCGTCATTCAGCTTGAATTTAAGAACAATATTATATTTCCAAAAGTTTATAGTAGTATTTCGTTGGCTGGAAACCACAGAAAAGCATTCGGTCTGTGGTGTATTGGTTGCGAAACTCGTAAAGAAGTTTAAAGACCTATTATCGAGAATTTCAAAGGATATAGATTGATTGAATAATTATTTCGTGTTAACGTACACCGCAAATAAAGCGGAATTTGTAAGTAGTAAGAGTTATGATGTAGAGAGAACAGACTAACGCATTGATCTTCAAATGATTTGTGGCATCAGATCCATAAAATAAATTTCAATCGCAGTTGAAAAGAACTTCGCAACTTTTATAAGAATAATAAAGAATCCCATAAAGAAGGAAAATATGAATCGCAGAAAAATAGAGAATTACGAGGAGGCCCGAGAATCGATGACTCTGTAGAATACAGCATACGATTGGATTTGCTATTGAAAAAGGCCTTTGCGTGAATTAGCTGGGCAAATTGACTTTGCGTCGTCAAATACTAGCTGTAGCAATTGTACATAATGACTTGCTTTGGAAGTTTTAATGTAGAGTAGAATTAGCTTTTATTAGCTTTACATCCTTAGATCGTAAATTTTGAAAGTTTAAGTCATAATTCGTTTTCCAAAATATTTTACAAACCGGAAATATTGCTCATAATGTGCTTTACACGAATTCGCACCTCGATAGAATTCTTATGTGTAGGACGTTCATGACTCAATTAGTAATCAATCTTGCTCAGTTTCAATACTAAGAAAGCTCTACGGATATAAGAAATTCAGGATTTAAAAATCGGAAGTTAGTTGTCGAACAGCTGTACAAGAATATTTAGGCCTCTGCACTGTAGAAGGCGCGAAACAGTATAATAAGATTAGCTTCCCAAATTTCATGCACCATCAGATTCTAGAGTATGATGCCAACTAAACATTTTCAGTTCATAAATAGAAACTAAGGAGAAATACAGAATAGGCTTTTTTCCCTGAAACTCTGACAAATACCCGTCACAAATTCATGATTACAGTATTGTACTGTATCCAACAACCTTTATAAGATCTTACGTTGTATTTTCATCCAAAAAAAGACTGTCCAGTTTTAAATGCTGTTGTTAATTATCGCAATACCACATACTTTCCAGAAGGGGATTGCCGGGCTAAGATTTTTATGGTAAGTTTTCATGCCAAAGTCATTTTTAGAATCGGTCCAATCCTTTTCGATGTCCGAAATCTATCCCGCGGTATCTGTCACAAGCCAAATCTATCTGAATCTGCGGTACTTAGTTCGTACACTCTACATTGTTGCATAAAATGCATTATCTTACCTGTAAATTTAGGTTTTCTTATTCTTGATCAGCAATGTTCTTCAGGATGAGATGCAGTTAATTGTGCCGATAACGACTGATTCACGAGTTCTCATTTCCTGTAACGATCACTGCAATTCTAAACTACTAATACAATCATTTTTCCGTAGCTTTTGAGAGATTCTTTCTAGGTTCGACTTTATTGTTGATGAACCAACATCATTTTAAGGAATCCATCTCAATTATCTGTGAGAAGACTCCCTGAATTTCAACATTCATGTGTGCTGTTTATAGAATCAAGCAATAAAGAGTAACATAAAACGTTCAGCAGCAGTAATTTATAACTGTTATCATCATCGTGTGCAAAGCATTTCCTCAGTAAGCAACTGTGGTTATAGAATTCAACTATTTTTCTAATGAAGTAGACTCCGATATTTCGTTTCTGTTTTTACCTGCATTTCGCCCTATCTTGCTCCATGCATCAAAGGGGAATTTAATTCGAACTCAGATTTATCTAGCGATTGGATGATTACCAGGTGCTAATTAGTTTTTCATATCCAGCAATAAATTCATAAAATGGTATAATTTCCGGCCAATTCGCTGACAGATCATTGTTTATCTAATTTAATAAGTCAAAACAGGTCGTTGCATGCCTGGAGGTAAAGGGCAGAATTTGACTTTGATAAATGATAATTGGCACTTAGATTGTCCATATTATAGAGCGCAACATAAGAATAAAGGTAAAAACAAACGCTTCTATAAAATAGGTACGTCTGCAGTCTGAATTTTTTCTCAATTTCTATGAATCCGAAACCCGTACTTAGGTGAAGTTTTGCTTCATTTTGATTTTTTTACTGTCGTGCTCGAATCTAGTTGTAGTACTACTTCAAGTAAGACAAAATGATTTGATGTTGCTCCAACAAAGACCTCTATCCTTAATCTCTGTTGATACTACTTGTAGCTTATATTATCAGCATCAGAAATGATTTGTTTCATGGTTGAATTTTGTCTGTCAATGTTAAGTACACAGATGTAGCAAGCCTCGAAGCTACTGTTCGGGTGCACGGTAGACACAAATGAAACGGTAGTTTCGCCAAGGCAAGTAGAGGAAACCGAAACTGCACTCAAACAGTAGTCGAATGAGTTACGCCAATTTCGCTCGCTCCGGCTACTGCCCACGTGAATCAACGTCTGGGTAGTGTAGTCTTTGTAAGCGCTTTCAGATTATTTGACTTGTTTAAATTATCATGCGATGGTACATAAGCATTCAGCTAATAGAGGCGCTCACGATTTGAGACAGGTACCTGCTCTACATATTACATAACTTGCACTAAGTTCTATACTTAACTATTTAAATACTCTGGACGGAGACAGAACGAGTTATCTGATGAGTTAAAACCTGCTCACAGTAGTACAAAAGTATTTAGTAGAAGAGGACGAAAGGACGGGAAGAAAGGAGAAGATAAGTCAACAAACTTTAGGAAAAAATACTCTACTACTACGCCGATCAATCTCAGGAAACTTAGGAAAGAAGCTACACAGTGGTAGCTATCGACTGAGTTCGGAACCCTGGAATTATATCAACGAAGGTATTTCAATCTGAATCGCACCCTCAGAAGTCTTGTTTGAATACGTCGCCATGGTTCCTTGTCGTTAATTACAATGATTCTAGTATTCGAAAGCTGCATCATTCGCTTGCAAATTTAGTGTCCTCTTTACTTTCTGGTCCACTATTTTTGCTACTTCGAGACTAGCGGTACCGGTTAACTCTCAGTGAAATATGCGATCTTCCGACAGCACACAATTGTACAGCGTAGCGCAACGGATTAGGTACTTTTGTTCCGATCGTGCCACATATGCTCCCGCGATTCTCATTTGGACATGGAAATATTTCGTTCGTCGACGTTTTTCGGTCGCCGGCTCTGTTCTAATTGCATTGAAGACTAGAGCAATATGCTTTAAATCGCTAGGAAACGTCTCTCATTGTACCTGAACGAATTACAATGCGAGCCATATTCGTGATATCTTTATTGACAAGGATTACCAGGGCGATCTCTTTTTATTTCTTCGAAATTTCGTTCAAAAAAGGGTGTTTGTTCGAAATTTTCAGTTTTCTGCTTTTAGTTTGAAGACTCAGTTCGCTTCAAAGACACCAGCATTCGCCGGATGGTACTTGCTTGCGCTTATTGAGGGAGGTACAAATGTTTTATTCTTTCATATGGCCAACAGTTAGTATCAATGTGGATTCTGCCGGGCATTTTATGGTTCGGAGTGCAAAAATTGTTGATGTGACAGTGGGAGGAAGAGAGTGATTAATTAGACGGAAGAATATCGGGAGAATGCAGCATTAGCCTTGTCAACGCAGCCCTGTGAAGAGATATTTAAGGTAGGGGAGTCGCCACATCGTACGATCGCTTACAGAACGTAGCATAAGCCGTATCATTGTAGTTTGAACTGAGGTTCCTCCGCTGAATATTCTAATTCCTTCATCGAAGTTCAGCTTGAAGCCGCCTGGCTAAACGCTTTCCAATTTTATGGTTTTTAAAACATCTACTTGTAATGAAGGATATTTTAACTACTGCAGTTAGGAAATAATCTTTCTGAAGGCAGTTTAAACAAATTTCCATTCATGAAACCTGCAGTAGGATTACGTAGCTTTTCATAAGGTTATAGCCATAGAGAAGTAATTACGGAAGAGAGTTATCCTCACGAGGTAGCTGTGCAGCGGCAAAAGAAATTCCTGTACCAACCCATTGAGCAAAGAATAACTTTACGCGCTAATAAGACCGATTGCTTCATTTTTTCGTTCGCAAGTGGCTCTGACAATATAAACGGCACAGTTACGGGAAAAAGGCTTGACTGTATGCTTTCAGTAAGGAGAAGCTCATATCAAGGCTGACACGGCCGAAGAACAGTAATAAACAAGATTAGCGTGGTTTGCAGAAACAAAAAATTAAAAACCCATTACGTTCTACGGATTTAACAGCACCACCTGATGTGATAGTTGAAGATGCTATTTGTGGTAACAGTTTTGGCTAAATATTCGTAAAGTATCCTTGTGTGTGATATTGAAGCGCACCAAATAAAATAAAAGACTGACTCATCACGTAAAATATCAATGTTCTGCACCCTCATCAATGTTTAAGCAATAAATCAATACCCTACTCTGTCCAGGGAATGATTTTTTGAAGCTAATCTTGATAGAACCTTCAACAATTGTTCAACAATTCTGCCTCCAACACTTCCTTTCGAGTTATTCTCACTCATCTCTTGGTTAGAGCTAGCATTTAAACGTTTTGCCAACTGCTGAAACTAGATTGAGTGACAAGAAACAATTGAATTTGTTGAATTTCTTGACTTGGAAAAATTTGTGTTGGCAGAGGAATACAGGTAAAGTTTCGAATCGTTATCAGTTTCAGCTCACGCACAATAGCCCCTGGTATGAGGCACACAAGGAAGCGTAAATCGTATGGCCAAGAGTCTAACTCTCTCATATAGAAAATGCCACTGAGTTGCTCCAAGTGAAGGTTCGAGAGCATTGAATCAATGTGTCTTTGAAGAGCAAATCGAAAGGTGCGCCCATGCAAAGCATTCGAATAATGCTTTCTGTATAAATTCTTTTACTGTAATTATAGAAGAATAGCAGACCGGCTCCTCAGAAAGCCTGAAAGTAATGATTTTATTCTGTCGCAGCTGCTATGAGCGAAGAGAAACAGTAATAGGCTCTATGTTAGGAGATTGGTAACGGGAACAGGGCACAGGCGTCTTGATGTCGTTTTTTTCCAATATGTAGCCAAAACCAGTATGTTTAATCTTTTAGCTCGATCAATGAAAAAGAGCCTGCTATAAATGGATACGAACGACCTCAATATGAAGCGGCACACAAAAGCCTGTATCTAGACCAATCAATTTGCATCACGTAATATGGTGCCAACCCCATTTTCACTCGGTATTTAGTGCCGCCCACCTCTAGAATTGAAATGCTAGCTGCACCACGCAGCTTTCGGGATATTTGATTCGCTTAGTTAACCATCTAGGTCTGCTAGCATTTCACAAAATTAGT
>JAAUYH010084881.1_pt1 | contig 19936 bp, 16 predicted proteins | sample 7278061 | NCBI WGS metagenome assembly JAAUYH01 (sample SAMN14350203, study PRJNA611818) | marine sediment metagenome | isolation source: surface marine sediment (0.6m) | place: French Polynesia: Moorea | collected 2018-08 | reverse complement strand
TGCTCTTCCGATCTTAGAAGTACCTGGCAATATTCAGCTGCACGTAGTCGTCCTTTTGAAGCCAATAGGTCGAGTCGCCCTGCTTCGCACCCGAGAACGCTCTCACTCGTAGCTCGCCGAACCAGTCCTCACCGAAGCGCCGTTCGGCCTCGATGTTGACGAAGGTCTCGCCCGTGTCGGTATCGTAGGAGATACCGGCCAGTACAGCCGTATCCTGGGTGTCGTTCAGCGCCAGTCGTGTACCGACGAACACATCGTTGTCGGCGATCGTCACAGGCTCCGAATCATTCCTGCCGTCGTACTGATACTCGAGCAGCAGGCCGACGTCGGCCGAAGACTCCCTGACCTGGTACATCGTGTACTCAAACCCGCCCACGGCGGCTGCAAACGAGTGCGTCGCGCCATCACGTGCGATCGCTTCGAGTTTCCAAAGCCAGGCATCGGTCGTGTATTGCAGGTCGACACCGACCTGGTCGATCTGGTCGTAAATTGGCAACAACGACTGTCCGTCCGCGGCCGGCGCGAAACGCGGCTCGCGGCTGGTGCCCGAGAACGCACTGACACCGATATCCACGTCGCCAATGTAGTGACTGTAGCGCAGTGCCAGGTCGACGTGACGTTCTTCATCGGACGATTCAAACAAAGGATTGTCGGTATCAGCCGGTACCGGGGGACGGAAGCGGCCGTCAGTGCCCGCAAACGTCCGTTCCCGGAAGTACGGCATGACGAAGGCGCTGATCTCGCCCCAGTCGCGTTGCAACGCAAGGCTTACCATCGGCTGGCCGAGCTTGTCCTCGCCGTCAACGTCGCCGGCGAAGTCTGTCTGGTTGATGATGTCGACGAGGTGCACCGATTCGGTCACACCCCAGAACACGGTGTTTGCGCCGACAAGCAGCTCGTAGCTATCGCCCTCGTACGCCCAGTAGGCCTCTTTGAAATCAACAAGCGAACGATCTTCATCCGCCGCGTCCCAACGCAGGTACGGGATGAACGAGGCACGCTGATTGCCCTCTTCGTTTCGCCAGCGTAGCTCCGCCGTGGAAACGAGCGAGCCTTGCAGCGCCTGGTCGTCCTGGCCGACCCAGGCCGGGTCGTGCCAGAACGTGCGGGCCTGCATCTCAACGCTGCCGGAGAGATCGACCTCCCCGCCGCGCGCAGGGGAGTGGGGGACAAACGCGACGAGGAGGAAGACCAGAAACAGAGACCTCATGACACTTACCTCAGACGGCTCAGCCGGCCCTTGACGAAGTCGTTCTCGGCGAGGCCGGTCTTGAACGTGTAATCGCCATAGATCAGGTCGGTCTGCTTGTTGGTCTGGATATTGCTCATAGAGAGCTTGTGGGCGCGCCAGATTCCGTCGTAGCTGCGATAGTCGGTGAGCTCGAGGACCTTCAGGAGGTCACCGCGGCGGTCGTAGAACTCAACCTTGCGGATCTGGAATTCCGTCTGGTCGACCCATGACACCTGCTTCGTGTAGCCCGAGTTCTCGTAGCGCGGCGTACGCTCAAGTACGTCACACACCCGGTCGCCGCACGGCTCTTCACCGACGTACGTGTAGTCAAACTTGTTGAGCTCGATTGCCGTGAAGTCCTCGAATGCGAACTCGGAACCCACGAACGGGCCCGACTTGTTTGACGACGAGATGCGCTTCGTGCGCTTGAGGGCCGGCAGGTACAGCCACTGGTCGTCCGGGTCGAGGATCTTCGCGTGCGACAGCAATGCCGTGCCCTCGATGTCGCGCGGCGTGTCAAAGACCACCAGGCTCTTGTCGCCCACCGTCTCGTCGGGCTTTTCCAGGGTTGCAATGCGCAAGCTACGCGTGGACTCCTGTCCTGCGGCGTTGCGCAGTACCATCTGTAGTTCCACTTCGCTGTCGCCGAAGCCGAGGTCAGTCCGGTCCGAACGCGCCGCGATCTCGAAACCGCGTTCGTCGGCGGCCTGCGTGTTGTCCGCGAACGCCATCAGGAACATGGCAGCGACGATCAAAGATATCTTCTCTTTGGTTTTCATTGGTCTCTCCATTGCATGCATTAAGTCGGCGACGGCAACAGCTTGCTGTCACCACCAATTTCGGGTTGTTCCTTGCTGCGGCCGAACAACAGCAGGGCCGGCAGGAACAGGAAGTCGAGGATCAGTGCGCCGACGATCGAGAGGATCGTCATTAGCCCTAGGTCGACGTTCATCTTGAATGCGGACGTGGTCATCACGAAGAAGCCCGCCGCGAGGATGACCGTGTTGACGACAATCGCCATGCCGACGTTTCGAAAAGCGTAGCGAATCGAGTCCTCGACGCTCAGGTTGCGTTCGTCACGTGCGCGCACGTATTTCGACAGCCAGTGCACGGTGTCATCGACGATGATGCCGAGCGAGATCGATGCAACCGTCGCCACCGAAAAGCCCACCTCGCCGACGAGCAGCGCCCACGCGCCGAAGGTCGTCAATATCGGCAGACCATTGGGCACGAGGCTCAGCGTGCCGAGGCGAACGCTCTGCAACGCAAACATCATGATGACGGCGATCGCCGCGATCGCGATGATCGTGCCGGTCACCATGTTCTCCATGTTGCGCTCGGAGATGTAGGTGAACATCACGGCCGCGCTCGTCGGCTTGGCGTGCATGTAGGTCGGCAGGTTCTGCTGCTGCCAGGCGTCGACGTCGCGGAAGAACTGCTTGGTCTCTGCCGACGTCGCCTGCTCGATAGTGGCCGTGACACGTGTAGCCGACTTGTCGACGTTGATGCGATCGTTCAAGTCCAGCCCGTACGGCAGTGAGAGCTCGTAGAGGAGCAGGTACTGCGCCGACAAGTCGCGATCGTCGGGAATCTGATAGTACCGGTCGTCGTCCGCGTGCATGTTGCGGTTGAGGCGCTTCATGATGTCCGATAACGAGTACACGTGCGTCACGTACTCCTGCTCGCGAAGAAAGCGGGTGAAGGCCTCGAGGTTTTCCAGGTACTCGGGCTCGGAGATACCACCCGGGCCGGCTGCCGGAATCGAGTACTCGATAGGGTACAAGCCGAAGTGGTTCATCGCGTTGTCCGAGTCGACCCGGAACTCGATCCGTTCATCGAAGTACTCCACCCACTGGTCGTTGAAGTCGAGCGTCGGGATGAACGCGATGAGCGCCATCGTCGGCAGACCCACGCCCACGAGCAGTGCGCGGTATCGCCGAATGACGAAGTCGGCGAGCCTGTCCATCGCCTTTACCGACCAGTCGGCGCCTGCCTTTTGCTTTACCTTGTACGGCAGCAGGCTCAGGGCAGCGGGCAATACCGTGATCGAGAAAATCCAGGCGGCAAGGATGCCCACGGCCGTGATGTTGCCGAGGTGCCAGTACGGCGGCGAGTCGGAAAAATTCAGCGACAGGAAGCCGACGATGGTCGTGAGCGACGTGATCGTAACCGGCAGGAAGTTGATGCGCACGGCTTCGACGAGTGCGTCGGTCTTCGCCATGCCCTCACGCACGAGGCTCTTGAGCGACATCAGGATGTGAATCGAGTCCGCCACGGCCAGCGTCAGAATGACGATCGGTGCCGACATTGCTATCGGGGTCAGTTTTACGCCGAAGAAGCCGGCGACACCCATCGCGACGGTCGTCGACAGGCCAATCACGAGCAAGGTCGAGAATGTAGCTGCCAGCGACCGAATGATCAGCCAGGTCAGCAGGAAGATGACGAGAAACATCAGCGGCATCAGCGTTGCGCCGTCGGTCATGCCCGTCTCGGCAAACGCGTTGTTGAGCATGGAGACACCGGTGAGGTGAATCGTCAGCCCGGGGTACTTCGCCTCGATGTCGGCCTGCAGCGCTCTCGCAACCTCGACGGCCTCGGGCACCTCCATCAGGTCCTTTTCCGGGTACTGCAGCACGACGTTCACGGCCGTGACAACACCGTCACCCGTCAGGATCTGGTTGCGCAGCAGGGGTTCTGAAAGCGCCACGTCCCGTCGCGCCTCGAGGAATGAGGCGTCGCGATCGACGGCACCCTGCACGAGGTCCTCGACAACCAGGTCATCCTCTATCGCGTAGGTGTGCTGGAAGTTCGACACCGAGTCCACGCGAATCGTGTACGGAATCTGCCAGGCGGCCTCGGTCAGCTCCTCGACGGCGGCTATCGTGTCGCGATCGAATGCTTCACCCGACTTCGGCTCGACGGCAAAGAAGAAGTTGTCGTTCTTCGTGTACGTATTCTGCAGGTCTTCGAAAGCCTGCAGCTCCGGGTTTGCGTCCGAGAAGAACACCCGGTAGTTGGTCGAAAACTCGAGGCGTGAAGCGCCCGAGCCCACCAGAACGGCCAACAGCACGGCACCGAGTAGCACCAGGCCGCGGTGATGGATCACCTGCCTGGTCAGTTGCGCCGCGAAGCGGTCGATTGCCTTGAAATACGTGCCCATTGTTCTTTCTCCTGGTCCTTCTATTTGTTACCGATTGGTCATAAATTAGACAAAAAAACTCACACCCACGAATCGATCAAATCGTTCATCGTCTCGCCGAAATCCTCGGGTGCCAGAAGCCCCTTTACCATTGCCGCACCGCCTGCCATCGTCATCATCAGCTGCCGGGCAAGTTTATGCGGCTCCCTCGTCACCGAGATTTCACCTGACGCCTGTGCGCTGGCGATCATCTCGGTGATGGCCTGCATGCGTTGTTCCCCGAATCCCTGCAATGCCGCCTTCACGGCCGGGTCGTGGGGGGCCAGCTCGACCATCGAGTTGATCATCAGGCAGCCCTTCTCGCCCGCGGCATCTTCACAGACCCTGTTCACCACGGCGCGCAGGTTCTCGAGCGGGGAGTTTGACTCGCTCAATACAGCCGTTGTCGCGTGAAACTCGGAGTTGGCGTAGTGCGTCAGCGCATCCATGAACAGCGTATGCTTGTCGCCGAAAGCCTGGTAGAGGCTGCCCTTGTGCAGGCCGGTGCAATCGCACAGATCCGCCATGGACGTAGCCTCGTAACCGTTGGCCCAGAATGCGTCCATGGCTGCCTCCAGGGCAGCTTCCTCGTCGAACTCGCGAGGCCGGCCTACGGTCCGGGATGTCGATTTCTGTGCCATAAGATCAACGGTTCTTGAACGAACGGTCGTAAATATAAAACTGATCGGTCAAGAATGCAAGGGCGATTTTCAGAAATCCGTGGAACCGGCTCCTCGTCACCAGAGGTCGCGGGAGCCGGTTTTTTTACAAAACCGTGATCCGGTTCCGCATCCGTATGTGACAGCTGTCACATTTTCGCATCGCAAACCTCAGATTATGTTCCGGCTGACGAGGCTCTGAGCCGGCCTGGGCATAGATTTCCTGTCAGACCGGAATCAGAGGTGCAAGGATGCAAACCACAACGCTTGGCGTCATCAGAAAACTTGGCATCGTCCTGGCGATCTGCTCCTCCGTCGCCACCTCGCTTGCCCATGCGGGACCCCGCGAACAGGCAAAACGCATTCACGATCGACTGGTGGGTGTCCCCGCAACCAGCGCCGTGCTGGATTCGATGGCCGACAAGATTGCCAACGGCAACGCCATTGGCGCGGCGTACGAGGCGATGGACAACCCGGTGTTCTACAACACGACGATCAGGGAGTTCGCGACGCCATGGAGCAATCGCGAGCAATCGCTGTTTGTCGACATGAACGATTTCGTGGCGACGGTCATCGGCATGGTCCGCGACGATGTCCCGTTTGACCAGGTGTTGTACGAGGATATCGTCTACGTTGGCACGCCGAACGCTACGGGTGTCCCGCATTCGCATACGGACAACGACCACTACCTCGACCTGCAGCTCAATCGCGTCGACTTGAGCGATCCCGCGAATCTCGCACAGCAGCGGCAGTCGGATCTGCCGAACTCGCCGATTGCTGCGGGCGAGACGGCCGGCGTCATGACGACACGCGGCTTTTCCCAGGCGTTTCTCGTGGCAGGCACGAATCGCGCCGCGATTCGATTCGCGACGCTCAATTTCCTCTGCATGGACATGGAGGACTTCAGGGACATCACGGCACACCCGGACCGCATTCGCCAGGACGTGTCGCGCTCGCCGGGCGGCGACAGCGGCATCTTTCTCAACGACTGCCTGAGCTGCCACGCCGGCCTGGACGGGCTGGGCGGGGCGTTCGCCCATTACGACTTCGACGAAGACGCGCAGCAACTCGTGTACACGGCGGATTCGGTGCAACCGAAATTCCTGAACGACGCCGGCGCCTTTCGCTTCGGCTACGCGACGACGGATGACTCGTGGATCAACTACTGGCGCACCGGGCCGAACGAGTACGTGGGCTGGAACGGCCCCGGCTCCGGCGCTGGAACGGGCGCCAAGAGCCTCGGCATGGAGCTCGCGCAGACGCGGCAATTCGCCAGATGCCAGGTCAGGAAAGCCTTCGAGAAAGTCTGTTACCGACGCCCGAACGGCGCCGCCGACGAACAGGCCGTCGAGACGATTGCGACGAGCTTCGAATCAAATAACCGCAGCATGAAACGGGTCTTCGCCGAGACAGCGCTGCACTGCATGGGCGATTGACAGGGAGACAGACCGTGACTGCAAAAGAACTGGTAATGACCCGCGCGGTGTTCGTCGTTCTGCTGGCGATTACGATCGCAGGTTGCGTCAGGAGCGAGGAAGCGCTGACCGATTCAGGCGGTGACACAAGCGGCACCCCGAACGAGCCGCCTGGCACGTCGCCGCCCACGCCGGCACCTCCTCCTACACCAACTCCGCCGCCACCACCGCCGCCGGAGACGGAACAGACCGCTTTCGAGGCAACGCTCTATCCGCTGCTTGTCGATCCGGCCAATTTCTGCGCCGGGTGCCACGGCGCCGCGCAAGAGCCGACGTTTGCTGCGGCCGATGCGACCGTCGCCTACAACGCGATCATTGGCCAGCAAAAAGTCAGTCTGTCCAATCCTGAATTGTCGCGCGTTTATCTCCGCCCGAAAGACGATCGTCACAACTGCGGCGGTGAAGCGAGTTGCGACCAGATTGCCGCTGCTTTCCTGGCGGCGATACAGGACTGGGCGAACCGCAGCGCGGCCGGTGGCCCGCCGCCATCGGGCCAGCCGGTTGTCAGTGCCATGACCGACTTCAGCCAGGCGATCGACGGTGGCTCTGCCAGAGTCGACGATAACGCGATTGCCCTGTTCACGTTCGCCGAAGGCGCAGGTGACGTCACGCTGGATACCAGCGCGGTGGGCGCCGCCATTACGCTGCAACTGGAGGGCACGCAGTGGGTCGACGGCGGCGGCTTGCTCAACGTATCGGGCAAGGCGCAGGCGAGTGAAGCCGACAGTCGCAAGCTGTTCGACATGATCACCGCGGCCGGAGAGTACTCGGTCGAGGCCTGGGTCATCCCCGAAAATACTGCGCAGGACGGGCCGGCACGCATAGTCAGCTACTCGCAGGACACCGCGGTTCGCAATTTCACGCTGGGTCAGAATGCCATTTACTACCAGTTGCGCAATCGCACCGCGGGAACGGGCGCAAACGGCACACCAGCCGTCGAGGCACTGGATCCGCAGGTGAGCACGAACCTGCAACACGTTGTCGCGACCTACGATGCCGAATCGGGCCGCAAGGTGTACATCGATGGACAGTTGAGCATCGAGGAGAACGTTGCCAACGACACGCTCGACTGGCTGGACAATCAGCTGTTAGTGCTTGGTAACGAGGTCACCAACGATCGTCTCTGGCAGGGCATTTTCAAGCTCGTCGCCATCCACGACAAAGCGCTGAACGGTGCCGAGATTCAACAGAACTTCGATGCCGGTACCGGCAACGTCGTGACGATGCGCTTCGATGTATCCGCCGTGGTTGGCCAGACAGCGTACATCGACTTCCAGGCGGCGCAGATCGACGCCTCTGGCTACCTGTTCGCGCGCCCCGTCTTCGTCAGTGACGCGACGGGCGTGGCTATCAGGAACATCCGCATAGGTGTCAACGGCGCCATACCGGTTGCTGCGCAGGCATTTCGTCGCATCGACACGATCGTCAACGCGACGGGAACCGAGCTATCACCGCTGGGTTCGGTCATTCCCGTGGCCCTGGGTGTCGAGCAAGACCGCTTCCACCTCGAGTTCGAGGTGCTGGCCGGACAGATGGGAACGGCAGAGGCGATTGCTCCTTCGAGCCCACCACTACCGGTACCGGACGTGATGGAGTCCGAGCGTGGCCTGCGGACCTTTGCGCAGATTAACGACACGATGTCGTCACTCACGGGCATCGACGCGAACCAGAGCACGGTGCTGGCGAGTTACACCGAGCTGCAGGGCTCGCTGCCGGTCACCGCGGACCTGATGAGTTTCGGCGCCGCCCAGCAGATCGCAATTCAGCGACTCGCCGTCAGCTACTGCGCTGCGGTTGTGAGCGACGGACCGACCTGTGATGCCTTCTTCGGCAGTTGCGCCATCGACGCCGCTGCCAAAGACCAGGTGGCGACGGTTCTCTACGACCGCTTCATCGGAGCGAATCTCACCAACCAGCCCGATACGGCCGACGTCACCAGCGAAATCGTCAGCGTCATCGACGATCTCGAGTGCGCCAACGGCTGTAGCGGTGCAACCGCCGAGCTTGCATTGCAGGCGAGCTGCGCAGCCGTGCTGTCCAGTGCGGCAGTGACCGTGAACTGAGGAATATTGACGAGGAACCAGCAATGACCACTTTCAGAGATCGACAGCGGCGAAGAGTGCGTGAGCAGCAGCGCCTCGAGCAGCGAATACAGGAATCCTGCAAAAAAAGCGGTCACGGTGTACCGACGACTCGCCGGGCGTTTCTCAATCAGGGATTGATCGGCGGCGTCGCGACGGTATTCCTGCCCAGCCTGGCAACGCTGCTGGCACGCGAAGCCCGCGCGCAGGCGGCGACCTGCGTCGTGGACAACGGCGCTTTGCTCGGTGCGGGCAAGATACCGTTCCTGGCCATCGACCAGGGCGGCGGTGCCAATATTGCGGGATCGAACGTGATGGTCGGTGGCGCAGGCGGCCAGGAGGATTTCCTCGACGCCGACGGTTACGCGAAGCTTGGGCTGCCGCAGGCCATCATCCCGCAAAACGTCGGCGTCGACCGCTCGTTCGGCCTCGCGATGCACCCGAACAGCGCTCTGCTGCGCGGCATGCTGGACAAGACGAGTGTCGCAACGCGCATGAACACGAACGGTTGCGTGATTCCCGCACGTTCAGAAAACGACACCGGCAACAACCCGCACAATCCCGTTTACGGCATAGCAAGGGCCGGCGCAAACGGTGAGTTCGCCGCCACCATCGGTACGAGAAACACCGAATCCGGCGGTCGGTCGCGCGCGCCGGGGTCGATGATCCAGGCCGAGTTGCGGCCCGTCAAAGTGAGCAATCGCAATGAGGCGATCGGGCTGGGCGGCGGCGACGATGACGGTTTCCCCGCCGGTCGCGTCGCCGCCGCCAGTGCCGTCATCAGTGCGCTGAAGCTCGGCAAGATCGACGAGCAACAAGCCACGAAAGAACTGCTGCAGTGCGGCTACGACAAGTCGGCGGCGACCTTCAATACCGTGGTGACGCCGCAGGATCTCGACCCCGAGGCCGATCCGATTCTGCAGTCCATTTTTCCGAACGGGCAACTGGACGACGGCAACTACCGCAAGGCCGCCGCGGCGATGAAGGTCGTCGTCAACGGCTACGGCGGCGCGGGCACGATCGAGTACGGAGGTCGCGATTATCACCAGGACCCGCGGCCGGAAACCGACGGCAAGGACTTTGTCGTTGGCCAGGTCATAGGCGCATCGCTGGAGTACGCCGCGCAGTTGCAGAAACCGCTCATGATTTACTGCTTCAGCGACGGCGCCGTGTCGGCCAGCAGCAGGGAAGAAGATGACGGCAACGGCACGACGAAATTCCGTTGGCAATCCGACAATTCGCAGACGGCCGCGAGTTTTATCCTCGTCTACAACCCCAACGGGCAAGCCATTCTCAGAAACGGCGCGGCCTCGCAACAGCTTGGCTATTTCCGCGCGAGCGGCAACGTAGAAACATCGTCGAGCCCGTTCGCCAATAGCGTCAACGCGCTGGCCGAGATGGTCGTACTGAACTATCTCGGCTTGCACGGCGAAGAGGCGATGTTCGGGGCCGTGCTCGACAACCCCGGGCTCGGTACCGGTGCAGCCGTCGCGCCGTATATTGCTTTCGAAGCGATCGTTTGATGGCTGCCGCGCCTGGCGGTGAGCCCGTCGTCCACGATGACGCCGGCGCGCGTGATTCGCCGGGGCTCGCGGCGTTGGGCGACATCCTCGCATGTCCGTCCTGCAGGTCCACGGACATCGGCTACGCGGAACGCCGTGGCGCATTGACCTGCGGCCGGTGCAACCTCGGCTTTCCGGTTGTCCAAAGTGGCGAGGCGCAGATGCCGTGGATGTTCGACGAGCCAACGACCACCCGGCTGGAATGGAAAGCGCGCTATCACGGCTTTCTTCATCAGAACTCGCTGCAGCTCGAGCGGCTGCGCAAAGCACGCAGCGAACCGAACGACAGTGAGCTGCGCCGCGATCGCGTTGCGCGATTGTTGCAGGCAACCGAGCAATATCGTCGCCAGGTGAGCAACATTCTCGCGCCACTGGAACTGGACGGCATCGACTGGCCGGCCGACGCTGCCGGTCTGCTGCACGGGAAATTGCCGAAATCGCAGGGGCTGTCGAGCTACGTCGACAACGTGTTTCGTGACTGGGCATGGGACAACGGCGAGAACGAGTCGCTGCTTGCCGCCGTGGAAAGTGTCCTTGGCGCAAGTGCGGGAACGAAAATCGGATCCGTCCTTACGCTGGGCGCGGGCGCGTGCCGATTGCCCTACGATCTGCACAGGCGCTACGCGCCGACACGGTCGGTCGTCGTTGATCTGAATCCGCTGCTGTTACTGATCGGCAGTGAAGTGATTCGCGGCGGCACGGTGTCGCTGTGCGAGTTCCCGATCGCCCCGCTGAATGCTAATTCATTTGCCGTATTGCAGGAGCTGTCGGCGCCAATACCGCTGGACTGCGAGAATTTCGACTTCGTGCTCGCGGATGCCACCCGGCCGCCGTTTGCGGCGAGAAGCTTTGATACGGTGATCACGCCCTGGCTCATCGACATCATTCCGCAGGACCTGCGTACGTTCATCCCGCAGGTCAATCACTGCCTCAAGGACGGCGGCACCTGGGTCAACACGGGCTCGCTCGCGTTCTTTCACAACGACGAGAACTGGCGCTACAGCGAGGAAGAGGTTGTCGAGTTGCTGGAGCAGAACGGCTTTCTCGTTGTTGCCACCGAACGAAAATCCGTTCCTTATTTGCAGTCGCCGCACAGTGCCCACGGCCGTTGCGAAAATATTTTCAGCTTTGCGGCTCGCAAGCTCGAAGATACCGTGGCGCCGAGCCCGCGCGAGTACCTGCCCGACTGGCTTCTCGATACCTCGTTGGCCGTGCCCGCGTCCACGGAAACGGCCATAAGCTCATCGCACTACCTGTTGAAAGCACAGGTCCTGGCAACGATTGACGGCAAATCGACGATCAGGCAGATCAGCCGGCGTCTCGCACGCCAGTACGGGCTCGGGCGGCGGGAAACGGAAAACGCGGTACAGCGAATTCTGCTCGAGGCCTGGGAGCAGTCGACGTCAGGCAATTCCAGCAGTGAGCTTTGAGCACGCCTCGAGCGACGTCACAAAAGTCCCGCTGGCTCCAGACCCGGCACCGAGCGGACCGACTTCCGCAGGAAATCGACGCAACGACGTATCCGCGCGGGCAACAGCACCGCAGGCGACCACACGGCGTTCATGGGCAGAGACGGCATGCTGTACTCCGGCAGCAATTCGACGCTCCTGCCGGCATCGATCGATTCCTGGAATGCCCAACGCGGCCCGGCATGCACCCCGAAGCCGGCCTCGACGGCTTCCACGATTGCGTGAATCGCGTTCACCGTGACGCGACCACGACGCTTGACCTCGTGGACGGTGCCGTCGGGCCCACGCAACCTGAGCGGAGTGTTGCGATTCGAGGGCACGAAGAACACGTGGTCATGCTGCGTGAGGTCTTCGGGCTCCGTCGGTATCCCGTTACGCTCCAGGTATTCCCGCGAGGCCACGAGGACCCGGGGCACGTCGGCCAGCTTGCTCGCTTTGAGCGAAGAGTCGGGCAGCCGTCCGATCCGCACCGCGAGATCGATGCCTTCGGCGCGCAGGTCCACGAACTGGCTCGACAAGGTCAGCTGGACATCGACGGCCGGGTTCTCGGCGGCGAACTCCAGGAGCCAGCGCGCCACGAAACGGTCGCCGAACCCGATAGGCGCATTGACCTTGAGCAAACCCTTGGGCAGCTCGGCGTCGCCAGCCACGTCACTTTCGACGGCGGAAATCTGCGCCAGCAGGCCGCGCATCTGCTCGTAGTAACGCATTCCCGCCGGCGTAGCCCTGGCCCGCCCGCGTGTGCGGTCGAGCAGCCGGGTGCCGAGGCGCTGCTCGAGCCGCGTGAGCATGCGCGAGACGCTCGACGGCTCGACGCCGGCCTCCAGTGCCGCGGCACGAATCGAGCCCAGCTCGACGACGCGCTGGAACCACTCGATATCGCGATACGGGCTGCTCAAAGGTCGCTATTCCGGATTACGTTGCGTTAGACGCAACATCTGTTTGTCTTTTTTACGTCTATTAAGCTTTCAACGCAACATCTAGGCTTCTGCTCAACATCAATCACCCATTCACGGAGCAGATCCATGACCCAGTCACTCAACGGAAAGATCGCCATTGTCACCGGCGGCAGCCGCAACATCGGCCGCGAAACCGCCCTGCGCCTCGCCGCCTCGGGCGCGGACGTCATCATCAGTTATCGGCAAAACCAGGAGGCGGCGGACTCCGCCGTCGCCGAAATGAGGGAGCTCGGCGTCCGCGCCGCTGCCATTCAGGCAGATTTCACCGGCACGGCCGGGCTCGACGCCTTCGTCACCGGTGTCACCGCCAGGCTCGGCGACTGGGGGCGGGATTCATTCGACATGCTCATCAACAATGCCGGGGCGCTGCGACGCGGCCTGTTCGACGCCGTTTCCGAGGACGATCTCGACTTCATTTTTGAGACGAACTACAAGAGCGTCTTCTTCCTCACCCAGAGACTCGCGCCGCACTTCGCAGACAATGGCCGAATCGTCAACCTGGGTTCGGGTACCGCTCGTATTGCGTTCGGACCACTCGTTGCTTACGGGCCGCTGAAGGCCGCATTGACCAGCCTGACGCTGTATCTCGCCAGCTATTTCGGTAGTCGCGGCATTACCGTCAACACGATCGCGCCGGGCGGCCTCGATGACGATTTCAATGCGGACCTGTTCGAGGAAATGCCCCAGGCCCGGGATTACATCCGCGGTAACACGGCACTGGGCCGGATCGGCTTGCCCGGCGACGTCGCCGGTGCCATCGAGTTCCTGTGTCGGCCGGAGGCCGGTTTCATCAGTGGCGCAACGATCAATGTCGACGGCGGCTACCATTTGTAGTCGTTTGGAACCTGAGCCTGAACTCCGCACCCGGCTCGACGTTGACCATATCGACACTGCCCTGCATCGCGAGCGTGAGCTGGTGCACGATTGCCAGGCCGATGCCTGTGCCAACGGTTTCCCGGGTAAGCTCGGACTCCGAACGATAGAAGAGCTCGAATATCTTTTGCATCTGATCCTTCGGGATTCCGGGACCGTAGTCGCGAACCGAGAACAACACCTCGTCGTTGCCGGTCAGTCTGCAGCCGATGTCGATGCATTTTCGATCGGCATCTTTGGAGAACTTGATGGCGTTATCGACCAGGTTGATGATGATCTGGGCGAAACAATCCTGGTCGACCCTGATGGATGCCTGGTCTGCGTGCTCCTGTCGCACAAAGCGTAGTTCGAATCCCGCGCGTTCTACCTGGCTCGCAATTTTCGATTCGGTTGTGCTCATGAGCTCGGCAACGGTCGCCGGCTTCATGTCGAATTGCGGTTCGTTTCTCGTGATCCTCGCCAGTTCCAGCACGTTGGAAATGAGCCGGGACAGACGCTCCGATTCGTCGTGAATGAACTCGTAGTAGCCCTGCCGTTTTTCCTCGTCGGCCCACCCTTCCTTGAGCATTTCGCCGTACATGCGAATGGAGGTAAGCGGCGTCTTCAGCTCATGGCTGACCGCGGAAACGAAGTCCTGCTGTTGCCTTGCCAGGTTGATCTGGCTCAACCCCAGGCGGTACAGAATCATGAATCCGCCGACGAATACGATCGCGAGCACCAGGGTGACCCAGCCCAGGACACCTGCCCCGGGGCCTGGCGCAAGCCTGTTGATACTGAATATCAGCTCGACGCTGTTCATTGGTGTGGTCAATCGACTGCGGTACAGCAACGCGTTGTCCAGATCTTCGGCGAAGTACGGCAGGCCCATGCTGTCTCTGCCGTCGAACGTGCGAACGACGTCGTCCTCGAAAGCGACGATCAGGCTCGACATGTCCGCGAGCGCGGTACCCAGGAACGGCGCACCGATGCTTTGGCGCAGCAGTTCATGCTGGTCGATCAGAAAGCCCTGTATGTAGCGCTCGCCGTTGCGCCAGACCTTGCGAAACACGACGAAATGGCCGCTATCGAGAAGACTGAATTCAAATGGATCGATTTCGCTCTCGAACGTCGTAATACGAAGATCGGCAGCAACGCCGACGTTGCTAATCGGTTCGCCACCGGCCGGCGACGCCGGCTCCGGCAGTGCAATCGTCTCCGTACGCTTGGAGCGACTTTGCGCGAAAGCGAAGTCGCCAGACGCCGATTGTTCTTTGGCGCCTTCGTTCTCGATCGCTTCACTCTTCATCTGCAGTTCTGCATCGAGCTTCAGTTCGCTGACTTTCGAAATGGTGTTCTGGCGTTCGGCAGGTGACCGGTCGCGGCTCCGGAGCTGATCCAGCTGGTCGAATATCTCCTGGCTGTAGGTTTCACTCGCGGGCGACTGTTCCGCAGGCTTGTCCGCACGGTCGACCAGGAGACCCGCCTCGATCACCTCCTCAGCATCCTCGTCGAGCGAGGCTACCGGCGCGGGAGCAAGCGCGAGACCGCGACGAATCTCCAGGTCCGAACGTGGTCGCACCAGCTGATTGTCCGCCAGGATTTTCCGCAACTGTTCTGCGAGCTCCAGGCGCTCGTCGTATTCGGACGCACTGATGCCGAGAACACTTGCGTCCGTGCCTGCCGGTGGCAAGAGCGGGGTACTGAACGTGCCGTCGGTGTCCACCTGGAAATAACCCACCGCACCCGGCAGGTCTGCAATCACGGGATAGGCCGAAAGCGGCGAGCGTTGCACGAAATTGGCGCTCGGATCGCCCGAGACGACCAGGAAAGTGTAATCGGCGAACGTGCGAGCGTCCGCCAGCTGGATCATTGCAGCGAGATTGCTATCGACTCTGCGCGTAAGTTCCTCGGCCGCGCCGCGATGCTGATGAAAAGCTTCCCACTTGAGCTGGCTGTAGGCTTGCCAGATCAGGATTGCCGTTGGTATCGCGAGACCCAGGAACAGCAATCCCAGCAGATTCCGCAGGCGACGCTTGTCGAGACCCTTGATCAGCGTTCTGGGCAGCATGACTGTCTAGTCCGAGGTGACCAGTCGATAGCCGGCACCACGAACAGTGATCAGATGTGACGGCTCTTTGGGATCTGCCTCGATCTTGCGGCGAAGTTTCGCGATATGAATGTCGACCGTTCGGGTTTCGATATCCAGGCCCCGCGCATAACCCCACACCTTTGATAGCAGCTCCTCCCTCGATACCGGGCGGCGGGAATTTTGAGCCAGGTAACACAACACTTCGATCTCGCGCTTCGTGAAGGCGATCTCTTCACTGCCGTTTGTACCTGACAGGTTCTCGGTGTCGATTTCGACATTACCGAGATTCATCGTCCGCGCCTGCTGCTGGCCAACTCGCGAACGGCGCAGCACGGCTTCGATGCGCAATACGAGCTGCTGGATCGAGAACGGCTTCGGCACGTAGTCGTCGGCGCCGAGTTTCAGACCCTGGACAATCTCTTCATCGGAGGTCTTGGCCGTCAGCATGATGATCGGCTGGTTGCGATCCGCGGAGCGAATTCGGTCGCAGATTTCGTAGCCGTCCATGCCCGGCAGCATGATGTCGAGCAGGACCAGGTCGAACCTGCCCGTCAACGCTTTCTTGAGCCCCTCGGGGCCGGTCGCTGCGCTGTCGACTTCGTAGCCGTGGAAGACGAGCACGTCGATGAGGCCCTCGCGAATGGCCTCCTCGTCCTCCACAACCAGTACGCGCAATTGCCTGTTCATAGGCCACCTAGGCTAGCACTCCGGCGCCGTGTGAAGCGTGGCGCCGTGTAACGTTTTTGTAAATTCCGCCCCGCGGTTTTTACCAATCCATGTCTTATTTGCGGCAGCCCTCCTCCCTAAGCTGATGGCATCGAGAAATTCTGCACATCCGGAGGAGACACAACATGGCACTCATCAATCGCATCTCTCGGCTCTTCAAGGCGGACTTCCATGCCGTCCTGGACCAGATCGAGGAGCCGGAAGCACTGCTCAAACAGGCGATCCGCGACATGGAAGACGAATTGGCCGCCGCAGAGCGGGGTATTGCCCTGCGTGAGCACGACCAGGACGCGTTGGCCGCTCGCCAGAGAGACCTGCAGGGCGCAATCGCCGATATCGACGCCGAGCTCGATCTGTGTTTCGAATCGGAAAAAGACGACCTGGCGAGAAGCCAGATAAAAAAGAAGCTCGAAGCCGAACGCCTGCTGAAGCGCCTGACCACGACATTCGACGCAAACCGGCAATACCTCGATGAGCAACGCTCAGCCGTCGAAGAGAACACGAGGACGCTCGAAAGCCTGCGGCAGAAAGCGGAGCTCATCGCCCATCGAACTTCCGTCGGCAGCGACCCGGGCTCGGATTTCGATGACGTCGCATGGATGGCGCGAGAACTGCAAGTCAGCGACGACGAGATCGAGATCGCGTATCTGCGCGAGAAAAACATAAGGAGCGCGTCATGAACAAGCATTCGTTCCTGCACGGCGTCATCGTCGCCGCGGTGCTGGCCTTTTTTGCCAGTGCGATTGTCGCAACGCTTATGCCCTTCGCAGGCTTTGGCGGCGTTATCCGCCTGGTCATTCCATGCCTGGCGCTCGCCTACCTGCTGTACCTCTTTAGCCGCAGCGCAGAACGCACCGGCCGCGTTACCACGTTATCGCTCTGGAGCGCGTTGGCGGTGGCCACCTGGTGGTTCGCGCCACCGTTGCCGCTGTACCTGCTGATTCACGTCGGCGCGGTCTGGCTGGTGCGGTCGCTTTACTTTTACTCGGGCGTGCTGCCGGCCCTGTTGGACCTCGGTTTGAGTGGCCTGAGCATCTCCGCAGCCGTATGGGCCGCCACCCGGTCCGGCAGCGTGTTTCTCGCCACGTGGTGTTTCTTTCTCGTGCAGGCGCTGTTCGTCACGATCCCGCCAACGATCAGGAGCAAACGACGGGCGAAACAGAATACGACTGTCGAAAACGAAGCCTTCGACAACGCAAGACGGCAGGCCGATCGGGCGCTGCGCCAATTATTCACACAGTAACGGGCGATGAACCCTGAATAGCAAGAGGACATTAATCATGAAAGCCAAACTACTGGGCATAGCCCTTTTCGGACTCACCCTGGCCGCGATCGTGTACTACCCCCAGCTCTCGGCAAAGACCATCGAGGTTGATCCACACACGAACCAGCACATTACGACGAGCACCAATCCCAGGGTTGATGTCGTGTTTGTGCTGGACACCACCGGCAGCATGGGTGGCCTGATCCAGACGGCCAAGGAAAAGATCTGGTCGATCGCCACGACCATGGCATCGGCGCAGCAGACCCCCGACATTCGCATCGGCCTCGTCGCCTATCGCGACCGTGGCGATGACTACGTAACGAAGGTCGTCGACCTTTCCACCGATCTCGATTCCGTCTACGCCACGTTGATGGACTTCCAGGCCCAGGGCGGCGGCGACGGCCCTGAGAGCGTCAACAAGGCACTGTATGACGCCGTGCACAACATGTCGTGGAGCGAGAACGAGCAGGCGTACCAGGTGATCTTCCTCGTTGGTGATGCGCCGCCACACATGGACTATAACGAAGTGCGTTACCCGGAGATCATTGCGTCGGCGACGCAGAAAGGAATTGTGGTCAACACGATACAGTGCGGCGATATTGCGCAGACGGTAGAGCCCTGGACCCGGATCGCCAGCCTGAGTAACGGCGAGTTCTTCCAGGTTGAGCAAGCCGGTGGCGCCGTCGCCTTTACAACACCGTTCGACGAAGAAATTGCGGAGCTGTCGGCGAAGCTCGATGACACGCGATTGTACTTCGGCACCGCCGAGGAAAAGGCCAGGATGAAGGACAAGGTCGCGGCGACCGAGAAATTGAACGAAGGCTCGTCCGTTGCGTCGCGTGCCCGACGCGGCGCATTCAACTCGTCGGCCGGCGGCCGCGCAAACCTGCTGGGCGACAACGAGTTGGTTGCCGCGGTTGGGAGCGGCGCTGTCGACCTCGATGAGCTCGAGGAAGACGCGTTGCCCGAAACGCTGAAATCGATGGCGCCTGCCGCACAGGAAGCCTATGTTGCCGGGCTCGCCGAGGAACGGGCGGACCTGCAGCGGCAGATCCAGGACCTCGCGCAGGACCGCAGCGCGTATCTCTCCAAAAAGGTCGAAGAAGCCGGTGGGATGAAGAGCTCGCTGGACATGCAGCTCTACGAAGCTGTCAAGGAGCAAGCGGGTGAAGCAGGGCTGGAATACAAGGACGGGCCAGCCTACTGATCCGCCTGGTTCCGGAAAGTACCGGGCCCGAATCGCGTCCATCAATCGTTCGCGGTTCGGGCCTTTTTTTGCTGTCTTTGTGTAATCATGTTGACGCTGGCCAGCGAGATTGCACATGGATATTACTGACCTGATCCACCGACTTCCCAAGGCCGAATTGCATCTGCACATAGAGGGGACGCTCGAGCCCGAGATGATGCTCGCGCTCGCAGAGAGAAACCGGGTCGAGCTGCCGTACGCTGACGTCGAAGAGATCCGCAAGGCCTACGATTTTTCGGACCTGCAGTCTTTCCTGGATATTTACTACGCGGGCGCAGAGGTACTGAGGGAACCACGGGATTTCTACGATCTCACCTGGGCATACCTCGAACGTGCTGCCAAGGACAATGTCCGTCACGTGGAAATCTTTTTCGATCCGCAGACACACACGGCGCGCGGCATCAGTTTCGGCACCGTGATCGACGGCATTTACGATGCATTGCGAGACGGTGAGGACCGGCTTGGTATCACGTTCCGGCTGATCATGTGTTTTCTCAGGCACCTCGATGCAGAGGACGCGATGTCGACGCTCGAGCAGGCGCTTGCCTATAAGGAGCAGATCTATGCTGTGGGACTGGACTCTTCCGAAGTAGGCCACCCGCCGTCAAAGTTTACGAGCGTATTCGACAAAGCAAGAAGCGAGGGATTTCTAACAGTCGCCCACGCGGGAGAGGAAGGCCCGCCGGACTACATATGGGAAGCGCTGGACCTGCTCGAGGTCTCAAGAATCGATCATGGCGTACGCTGCATGGAGGATCGGGCGCTCGTCGAACGACTGCGGGTCGAACAGGTGCCGCTCACGGTTTGTCCGTTGTCGAACGTTAAGCTCAGGGTCTTTGACAACCTGGAACAACACAATATCAAACGGCTGTTGCGAGCCGGCCTTTGCGTAACGATCAACTCCGATGACCCGGCTTACTTTGGCGGCTATATCGGTGAGAACTACCTGCAAACGCAGCAGGCGCTCGACCTTAACGAAGTCGAGCTCGGTGCGCTTGCCCGGTATGCGTTCACCGCGAGTTTCCTGAGCGACGCCGACAAGCGCCGCCACATAGACGCTGTGGACCAGGAATTGGCCCGGCCTACCGTCAATACCTGATGCCGTTACAGACAAATTCGATATTGGATGTCGAGATATCGACGAC
>JAAUYH010182776.1_pt1 | contig 19942 bp, 17 predicted proteins | sample 7278061 | NCBI WGS metagenome assembly JAAUYH01 (sample SAMN14350203, study PRJNA611818) | marine sediment metagenome | isolation source: surface marine sediment (0.6m) | place: French Polynesia: Moorea | collected 2018-08 | reverse complement strand
GCCATGAACGCGCACCTTGTCGCCCGGTCCCATCTCGATTTCGTCGGGCAGGTCGACATGCGCGTGAAAGTGTTCGGAACTCTGTTCGACCGTGATCGTGCAAGGCGTCTCGAACTGCCGCCCATTCTGGGCCGTAAACGTGGCCGATCCCTGGACCATCGTGCTCATCGGCGGATTCCTTTCCCAAGCATGTCGGCGAAGACCTTGCGATTGTCTTTTCCGAACGAAGCCAGTTCGACTGTGCCGCCGGTTGTCGTGTCGCGCAGCGTAAGAGCGCCATCGTCCCATTCGATCAGTTCGAACGGGGTTTCCGCACCGATGCCGCGGATGCGCCGCTTGTGGACGAGGCTGCGCGCGGTCGAGCGCACAAAGCCGCCTGTGCCCGGTCCAAAGCTGGCGATCCTATCTCCGCTGGTGCCGTCTTCGACGCGCACCGTGCCGTCGGGCTCGTCGACAAATTGCACCGATCGCGTCGCCACGACCGTTGTGCCGGCAGCGGCGCGGACTTCGCTCGGAACCGCTTCGCGATCGAAAAAGCCCAATGTCACGGACGCCGTCAGGGCAAGCGAGACGACCACGAGGCTGCCCATCATGACCAAAGGGATCTTGTGAACCCTGATCTCGTCTTCTTCGTAGGTCCGAACAATGGCTGCGACGATCATGCGGGCGCTCCCTCCAAGCCTTTGTCCGAAAGCTCAGGCGCGGCATTCGGACGAGCCGCCGCCTGCGCAACCGCAGCAGGGCCGTTCACCTGCTTACCGCCCGCAGCGGAGCCTTCTTTGATCTCGGTCAAATTTCGCTCGATCGCTTCGAACTTTGCGCAGGCTTCCGCCAAGGTCTGCGCAAGCGCTTGGGCTTCGGGAACGGCCCGCAGCATCGGCTGGGGTCGGCTGAAGCGGAATGGGCGAGCGTGCGGCCAAAGCAGGAGATAACCAAGGAGCCGTTCGCCCGTGAGTTCCATCGCGATGTCGCCGTGGCCCCGGCCGCGATCCTTGAGATGTGCAGCGCCGATATGTTTCAGCGGCACATTGATGCGGGTCTCGATCGCCATCCCGATCCGCATGATCAGCCGCGCATCCGTAAGGATGTAGAGCGTGCTGCGCGCGCTGAGCCATGCGAGGCCCTGCAGGACGGCAACGCCCGCAACGCCGAGCACCGCACAAACGATCGCGCTGTTGACGTTGCCGAAGAACAGCGAGATTGCGATCAGCCCGATGAAGTACAGCCCGACCTTGTGGGTGTGGAACGCGCTACGGGCGAGGATCTGTCGGTCGGGCTGTCCCTTCCACAGCACGCGCTCATCCTGCGCCGGCGTTCCCATGGGATCGCCATGCGCCGTCGGCCCGACTTCCTCGTCGAACGGCGAGGAGCGTTCGGGAGCGAGCATGCTCAGAGCCACGGTTCACCCCGCTCGGCTGTCGCATACATCGTGCCGCCGCCGTAATAGGCTTGGATCTTGTCTTCCTCGAGCCGTGTGATCTGGCCGGGTGTCGCCAAGGCGGGCACGTCTTCGAATTGTTCGGCCGTGATCGCCTCGATATCGACCAGCTCCTTCTGGTCGTCCACCAGCGGTGTAATTCCGCCAAGGAACCCTTTGCCCTGGATTGCGGCAAAGGTCATAGGAGCGAGGACCTTCTTGCCCGAATTGGTCGTCACTTCGAGGTACCGGATGATGTGTTCGGACTGGTCGACCCACACGTCGCTGACCGTCCCCGCGAGCTTCTTGTTTGCATCATAGACGGGAAGACCGACCGGGTCCCTGTCTTTCGGGGCGATCTCGATTTCGTGGCTGTCGCCGATCGGAACGATCCGCGGGCGGCCGTCGAATGTCAGATCGGGATAGTCCTGGCGCTGTGCGAAGGCGCCTGGACCCATGCCGTCCTTCATCGCGTCGCCGGTTGGCACCCAGGGAGCCCCGCCAGCGCCGAAACCCTGTTTGGCAGGGATATTGCCGACTTTGGACAGCTCGTCTCGCGCCACGTCTTCGGGCACATAGGTTCCACGACCATGCGGAAGCTTGAAGGTCTTCTTCTCGCCGTCGAAAATCGATTCCCTCGATTCGACAACGCCGCTTTGTTCATGCTCCAGAGGGTAACCTTCGCGGCGGCTTTCGCGGTTCAGGTAGATGACCAGTCCGATGAAGAACACGAAGAAGGCCAGGAATGTCAGTTCGGCGACGTCGAATGTCCCGACGATGTATGTGACACCTTCACTTTGCATTGTACTTTCCTCTCATTCGTAGTTGCGGCACAGGCGGCAGCCGCATCATGTCGGGAACTCGCGCAGGCCGAACGGCTGACCGGCGCTGTCCCGCAAATCGGTGGTGGTTCTGCGAGCGTGGCCGACCAACGGTCCGATCGCGGCGAGACCTGCAAGAAGCAGCAGGATTTCGATGATGTAGACGGTGCCGTATCCGGTTGCCCGTGTGGCGAGGACGGCGGAGAGGCTGCCATCGGCAGCCATCCAGGTCACAATATCGCGCAGCGCGCCGCCGAGGGCGATGCCGACGCCCGCGCAGGTGGCTTGCACGGCTCCCCACGCGCCGAGAGCGAGGCCCGCGGTTTCGCTCTTGGCGAGGTTCATGGCCTCGATAAGCGTCCCGACCGAGAACAGACCCAGCCCCAATCCGATGGCAACCGCGCCGCCGAACAGCATGGCAGGCGAGCCAAATGGCGCGGCAAAGACAACGATGAGAAATGCTGCGACGCCGGTGACCATACCCGCCCCGGCAATCCGCAATGGATCCCCGCCACGCGCCAGCGACCGGCCGGAGAGCACGAAGCCCAGCAGCGCTCCGACGGCCCAGGCTCCTGTCAATGCGGTCGTCGCACCCACAGACAGGCCGAGCACTTCTCCGCCATAGGGTTCGAGTAGCGCGTCCTGCATCGCAAATCCGGCGGCGCCAATGCCGATTGCCGTGAGCAACCTGGCGTTGCGCCCATCGCGCACGAAATCACCCCACAGTTCCCGGAAAGTCGGCGCATCGGGATCGGGCTTGGTCCGTTCGGGAGCGCGCGCTTCCTGCTTCCACAGGGCGGCGAGGTTGAGGATCATCGTCAGCACGGCGGCGCCCTGGATCACCTGGACCAGTCGCGTGGTCGAAAACTCTATCAGCAGCCCGCCGATGACAAATGCCGAGAACATCATGCCTATCAACAGCATCACGTAGAGCAGTGCGACGGCGCGTGGGCGCTTGTCTTCCGGCGCCAAATCGGTCGCGAGCGCGAGACCGGCTGTTTGCGTGATGTGGAATCCTGCACCCGTCAGCAGGAACGCGCCCGCAGCCGCGACGATACTCACCGGATAGGTGTCCGGCCGGCTCAACAGCAACAGGGCGAAGGGCATGATCGCGAGGCCACCGAATTGCAGCAGAGTGCCGAACCAGATGTAGGGAACACGCCGCCAGCCAAGTGCTGAGATGTGACGGTCGGACCTGTGCCCGATCAGCGCGCGGAATGGCGCGACCAGCAGCGGCACGGCGATAAGCAAGGCGACGACCCAGGCCGGAACGCTCAATTCGACAATCATGACCCGGTTCAGCGTACCGTTGAGCAACACCGCCGCCATGCCGACGCTGAACTGGAACAACGACAGCCGCAGCAATTGTCTCAGTGGCAGTTCGGTGCTCGCCGCATCCGCAAAGGGCAGCCAGGCAATCATCGCCTGGCTGATCTTCGGGCCGGAGGCCGGGGATGGGCGGCGCGCATTGCTCATCCGCGCTTCACCAATTCAAGAGCTTGGGATGTGTAGAAGCCGCTGGAAATCCGCTGCGTGCGGCCGATGGCCCAGCCGCGCAGTCGTGCGAGACGATCGTACAATTCCTGTTCGGAGACTGGCACGATGGCAGGCGAACGATCACTCTTGGGAAAGACCTTGCCAATCGAATGCATCGCCCCAAGCAACCTCGTGTGCGGGGCGAAAGTGAACAGGATCGATTGGGTGGCGCGCTCGCTCAATTCCTCGATTGCGTCGACGAGGTCGTCGGGAGTGTAGTGAATCAGCGAATCCATCGCGACGATATGCGCGAAGGTGCCGAGATCGGGATCCAGCATGTCGCCTGCGATCCAGCGGATGCGACCATGGCCGATGAAAGACGGCGTGCGCTGGCGCGCCACCTCGACGAGGCCGCCTGCGACGTCGACCCCGGCCACTTCCGCACCGCGGCATGCCGCGCCGATCGAGAGTGCTCCTGTTCCGCAACCGGCATCGAGCACCTGCGTTCGGCGGAGATCGCTGGGCAGCCATCCCAGCAGGGTCTTGCGCATTTCGTCGCGACCGGCCCGCACCGTGGCGCGAATGCCGCTGACTTTGGCGTCCGACGTCAGGTCGATCCACGCCTGCTTGGCGGTGCTGTCGAAGTAGTTTGCGAGCGCTTCGCGGCGTTCGGCGTAGGGGCCGGCCTGGTAGAGCGAGGGAGAGCGTGTAGCCATCATTCAAACCCCAGAAAATCGAAGATGTCGCGATCCTTCATCGGGGCCGCGGTCGATGGTTCGACACCTGCCCACAGCATGGCTGCGAGCCGGAGGTACTCGTCCTGCGCCTGCTGGACCTCGGGCGAATCCTCCATTTCGAACAGAGTGCATTTCTTGAGACGACTTCGGCGGATTGCATCGACGTCGCGGAAATGTGCGAGGCGCTGCATGCCGATCTGGTCACAGAAGCGATCGATCTCGTCGGTTTCGCGGCTGCGATTCGCGACCACACCCGCGAGCCGGACATCGTAATTCTTCGACTTCGCGCCGATCGCCGCGACGATCCTATTCATGGCGAAAATGCTGTCGAAGTCGTTGGCGGCAACCACCAGAGCGCGTTCGGCATGCTGGAGCGGTGCGGCAAACCCGCCGCACACCACGTCGCCGAGCACGTCGAAGATTACAACGTCCGTGTCTTCGAGCAGGTGATGCTGCTTGAGCAGTTTGACCGTCTGTCCGACCACATAGCCGCCGCAGCCGGTGCCCGCAGGCGGTCCGCCAGCCTCGACGCACATCACGCCATTGTAGCCTTCGAACATGTAGTCGTCGGGCCGCAGTTCTTCGCTATGGAATTCAACCGTTTCGAGTACGTCGATAACGGTCGGCATCAGCTTCTTGGTGAGCGTGAACGTGCTGTCGTGCTTGGGGTCGCAGCCGATCTGCAAGACTCTGTGACCGAGCTTCGAGAACGCGGCGGAAAGGTTTGAAGACGTTGTCGATTTCCCGATGCCGCCTTTGCCGTAGACTGCGAACACCTTCGCGCCCTTGATCTGGTCGCGCGGGTCGAGCTGGACCTGGACAGAGCCTTCGCCGTCGGGTTTGCTGAAGCCGGATTTCGGAGCGTGCAGGTTCATAGTCTCGATCCCTCGATTCTCATTCGGCGACGAAGACGCCTTCGAGGCGGTCTTCGAGCTCGTCATTGGCTTCGCGCAGTGCGGCGAGTGTCGCTTCGTCCGGTTCCCACAGCTCGCGGTCGCAGGCTTCGAGCAGGCGCCCCGCGACGCGCGCGCTGGCTTTCGGATTGAGTTCGGCGAGGCGCTGGCGCATCGCGTCGTCGAGGACGAAGGTTTCGCTGATCTTCTGGTAGACCCACGGCTTGACCTGGCCGGTTGTGGCCGACCAACCGAACGTGTTGGTTACGTGCATTTCGATATGGCGGACGCCTTCGAACCCGTGGTCGAGCATTCCTTCGAACCACTTCGGGTTGAGCGTGCGCGTGCGGGTTTCGAGATCGACCTGTTCGGAGAGCGTGCGGACCTTGGCTTTGCCGCGGGTCGCATCGAGAATGTAGACCGGTGCGTCTTCGCCCTTGGCGCGCGCCACCGAGCGGCTGACCCCGCCGAGCCCATCGACATATTGGTCGACATCGTTGATGCCGAGTTCGACGCTTTCAAGGTTCTGGTAGGTGAAATCGACGTCCTTGAGCGCGCTCTGGAGCAGGTCGCGGTGTTGCACCGGCGTACCCTTGACCCCGTAGGCAAAGCCCTTGTTGATCTCGAACGCATTGGCGAGCTCGTCCGGGTCCGCCCAGACGCCGCCTTCGATCATTTGGTTGACGTTGGCGCCATAGACACCTTCGGCGTTGGAGAAGACCCGAAGCGCGGCGGTTTCAAACTCGCAGCCATGCGCTCGTTGGTGCGCGAGGCTGTGCTTGCGGACGAAGTTTGCTTCGAGCGGTTCGTCGGCTTCGCTTGCGAGCAGCGCCGCTTCGGCCAGCATCCGGGTCTGCAGCGGCAGCAGGTCGCGGAAGATGCCCGACAAAGTCATCACCACGTCGATGCGCGGGCGACCCAGTTCTTCGAGCGGGATCAGTTCTGCACCTGCAAGCCGACCATAGCTGTCACGCCGGGGCCGCGCGCCGAGCAGCGTCATCGCTTGCGCGATCTGCACGCCCTCGGTCTTCATGTTGTCCGTGCCCCACAGCACCATCGCGATGCTTTCGGGGAAGGGTTCGCCGTTCTCGACGTGGCGCGCGATCAGTCTTTCGGCCTGGTCGCGACCCTGCATGCAGGCAAAGGCGCTGGGAATACGGAACGGGTCGAAGCCGTGGATGTTGCGCCCGGTGGGCAGGACATCGGGATTGGCGACGATATCCCCGCCCGGTGCAGGCTGGACGTAGCCGCCGTCCAAGGCGTGGATGAGCGAGCCGAGTTCGTCGCTGGCATCGAGCTTCTCGCCGAAAGCATCGCGGTTGGCATCCTCTTCGCTTGCCGCATCGAGCATCGCGTCGAGCATGTCCTCACGCTGTGTTCCCTGAGGGTTGCGCCCGAGGACATGCAAACCATGCGGGATCAGAGTTTGCTCAAGCTCATAGAGCCGACCCGAAAGGCTCTCGATCTCGCCCATTTCGATGTCGAGCGCATCGCATTGGTCGGCGATCAATTCGGCGAGGTCGGCGCGCTCATCGACATCGTCAGACATTCGCCAGCGTTCGACGCTCGCCTTCAGTTCAGCGAGATCCTTGTAGAGACCGGCCTGGGCCAGCGGCGGAGTCATGTAGCTGACGAGAGTGGCGGCCGAGCGGCGCTTGGCCAGCATTCCTTCGGTCGGGTTGTTCGCGGCGTAAAGGTAATAGTTTGGCAGGTCGCCGATCAGCCGTTCGGGCCAGCACTTGCCGGTCATCCCGGCCTGCTTGCCGGGCACGAATTCGAGCGCGCCGTGCGTGCCGAAATGCAGCACCGAATGCGCGCCGAAATCCTCGCGGATCCAACGATAGAAGGCGCTGAAGGCGTGGGTCGGAGCGAAGTTGCCTTCGAACAGCAACCGCATCGGGTCGCCCTCGTACCCGAAGGCCGGCTGCACCCCGACGAAGACATTGCCGAAATGCGCGCCGTAGATGTGGATGTGGCCGCCATCGCTCTGCGCCTTGCCGGGGGCGGGACCCCACTGCGCTTCGATTTCGGCGAGGTGCGGTTCGCGGCGGACATGCTCGTCGGCTGGAATGCGCGCTGCAACGTTCGCGTCGGCGCCGAAGCGGTCGGCATTGCCCTTGAGGATCGTGTCGCGCAGCGCATCGACGCTTTCAGGGATTTCGACCGAATAGCCTTCGTCGGCCAATCTTTGCAGGGTAGCCAACAACGATTCGTAGACAGACAGGAAGGCTGCCGTTCCGGTTGCCCCGGAATTGGGCGGAAAGTTGAACAGCACCACGGCGACCTTGCGGGACGCGCGCTCTTCGCGGCGCAGCGCGATCAGTTTTGCCACCCGCGCGGCCAACGCCTCGGCGCGTTCCGGGCAACCCTGCATCGGGCGCACCTTGTCCGAAGCCGGGCGTTCGCACCGGCGTTCGCAACCTTCGCACACCCCGCTTTCGCCTGCGCGCCCGCCGAACACGCTGGGTGCAATCGAACCGTCCAGCTCGGGCAAAGCCACCATCATGGTGGCTTCGAGCGGCAACAATCCCTGCTCGCGCTGTTGCCATTCTTCGATCGTCTGGAACTCGATCGCATGCGCTGCAAGGTAGGGCACGTCGAGGTCGCCGAGCACTTCGCGGGCGGCTTCGTTGTCGTTGTATGCAGGGCCGCCGACCAGCGAAAAGCCGGTGAGATTCACGATCGTGTCGACGGTCGGCTTGCCGCGCTCGACGAAGAACTGCTCGATCGCCGGACGCGCATCGAGGCCGCTGGCGAAAACCGGGACGACTTTCAAACCGGCCGCTTCGAAGGCTGAGATTGCGCCGTCGTAGTGCCCTGCGTCGTGACCCAGCAGGTAGGATCGCAGTAGGATCAGGCCGACCGTGCCGTTCTTCCCGCCGCCATCCTGCTTCGACGCTTTGGGTAGTATCCGCAGGCTCTCGGAAATGCGCTGACTGGCACCGGGGTGATATACGCCGGTCTCAGGATATTCGAGCGGAGCCTCGGCCTTGGTCTCGCCGCGCCGTGCCTCGCGCTCGCCTGCCGCGTAGCGGTCGATCAGCGCGCGCACCATTGCAATCACATTCTCGTCCGAACCGGCGAGCCAGTACTGCAGCGTTAGGAAATAGGCGCGCACATCCTGCGCCGTGCCGGGAATGAACTTCAGGATCTTGGGCAGGCGCCGCAGCATCTTCATCTGCCCTGCGCCCGAGCTTGCGCCCTGCTTCTTCGATCCGCGCAGCTTCTTGAGCAGCGCCAGCGGACCCTTGGCCGGGGCGTCCATGCGATAGCCACCCATCCGGGTAAGCTTCACGATCTCGCCTGCCGACATCAGGCAGACCATCGCGTCGCACTCTTCCCGCCGCGCTTCGAGTGCCGGGCGGATCGCGCGCATGTGGTCGTCGAGGAACAGCATCGTCGCAATCACGATGTCGGCCCTGGCAATGGCTTCCTTGGTGCAATCGAGTGAACCTGAGTCGCGATCCCAATCGGATGCTGCATGGAGGCTCAATGCGATGTTGTCTTTCGCCAGAACCTGATCCGCACGCTCAACCGCCCCTTTGAGGTGATTGTCCAGCGTGACGATCGCCACGCGCACCGGAGGGAGCGCGCTACCGGGCATAGTGCGCCTTGGCGTCGTAGAGCGTGTCGAGATCTATCTGCGCGCGGCCCTGCTCGGCGGCGAAGACTTCCGTGTTGCGGCGTGCCTTGCCGCGGACGAAGAACGGTATCTTCTTGAGTTCGCGCTGGGCCTCATCGGTCCACATTGCACCGTCATGCGCGGTCACCAGCGGTTCTTCGGGCGCGGGCTGTGCTTCTGAAGGTTTGCGCGGCGCATGGGCTGCGTGGTGCGACGGACCGTTCGCGTCGGAGAATTCGAAATCCTCGCGGAACATCGTAAGCAAATGCTCTTCAAGCCCCATCACCAGCGGATGGACCCAGGTGTCGAAGATCACATTCGCGCCTTCGAAACCCATTTGCGGGCTGTGGCGCGCCGGGAAGTCCTGCACATGCACCGGCGAAGAAATCACTGCGCAGGCAAGGCCTAATCGCTTGGCGATATGGCGCTCCATCTGCGTGCCAAGCACCAGTTCCGGCGCGGCGGCAGCGATGGCTTCTTCGACTTCGAGGTGATCGTCGGTGATCAGCGGTTCGACGTTGTATAGCTTCGCCGCTGCGCGCACTTCGCGGGCGAATTCGCGATTGTAGCAACCGAGCCCGCAGACTTCGAAGCCGAGCTCTTCGGAAGCGATCCGCGCAGCGGCGACTGCGTGAGTGGCATCGCCGAAAATGAAGACCCGCTTGCCGGTGAGGTATGTCGAATCGACACTGCGGCTCCACCAGGGAAGCCGGGAATGGGTGTCGCCGAGGGCAGGCGTGGGATCTGCACCTGCCAGCTCGGCGACGTCGGCTATGAAAGAGCGCGTAGCCCCCACGCCGATAGGGATTGTGCGAATGGCAGGCTGCTTGAACTGGCGTTCGAGCCAGCGAGCCGCTTCATCCGCAATCTCGGGATAAAGAACGATGTTGAAATCGGCCGCGCCGATGCGCGCGATGTCCGATGGGGTCGCGTCGAGAGGCGCAACCAGGTTTACTTCGACGCCCAGCGTGTCGAGGATCTTCCTGATCTCGACCAGGTCGTCGCGGTGGCGGAAACCGAGCGCGCAGGGGCCAAGGATGTTGGCACGCGGTGCCCGGCCTTCTCGCGGGGTGCGCACGAAATCCTTGTCCGCAAGGTGGCGGACGATCTGATAGAACGTTTCCGCAGCCCCCCAGTTTTCCTTGCGCTGGTAGCTCGGCAGTTCGAGCGGAATGGCCGGGCAGGGTAGGTCCATCGCTTCGCTAAGACCGCCGGGATCGTCCTGGATCAGCTCGGCAGTGCATGATGCGCCGACGATCATAGCCTGCGGCTTGAAACGCTCGGCCGCCTCGCGCGCCGCGTCCTGAAACAGCTGCGCGGTATCCTTGCCGAGATCGCGCGCTTCGAAGGTCGTGTAGGTGACCGGCGGGCGCTTGTTCCGGCGCTCGATCATCGTGAACAGCAGGTCGGCGTAGGTGTCACCCTGCGGCGCGTGGAGGACGTAGTGCAGTTTCTCCATCGCAGTGGCGACGCGCATTGCCCCGACATGCGGCGGTCCTTCATAGGTCCAGACGGATAGCTTCATCGCCTACACCTCCAGCACATCGCGCCGACGGAGCGGCCGCGCAAAGAGTTCGGCGAGATCGCCGGCCTGGTCGAAGCCGTGGATCGGTGAAAAGACGAGTTCGATCGCCCACTTGGTCGATAGCCCTTCGGCTTCGAGTGGATTGGCGAGGCCGAGACCGCAGACGGTAAGGTCGGGTCGGTCGGCGCGCACGCGATCGAGTTGCTTGTCGACGTGCTGGCCTTCGCTGATCCGGGCGGACGGCGGGATCAAGTCGAGCTCCCGTGCGCAGTGAGCACGGTGGAGGTAGGGCGTGCCGACTTCGACCGGTTCCATATCGAGCTCCGTCGCGAGGAACCGCGCAAGCGGCACTTCAAGCTGTGAATCCGGTAGGAAGCTGATGCGCTTGCCAGCAAGTGTCCCACGGGCATGCGCGATCGCGCGTTTGGCTCGTTCGCGTCCGGCAGCCACCACGGCGTTGAAGTGCGCTTCGTCGACGCCAGAAGCACTGGCGGCCGCCCACAACCAACTGGTCGTCCCCTCTGCGCCGAAGGGGAACAGTGCATCGAGCCGCCGGGCACCGCGCCCCTCCAACGCCATCGCCGTTTCTGACAGGAAAGGCTGGGCAAGGAGGTAGCGGGTGTTGGGACCGACAGCTGGCAGATCACGGGCATTGCGCGCCGGAAGCACGCCGACATGCTCGATGCCGAGTTGGTCGAACAGGCGCAAAAACTGGTCTTCGACAATGTCGGGCAGCGCGCCGACGATCAGCAGTTCCTGCGGGGTGTCGGCAGGGCTTGGGGGCATTTCCGGGACCAACGCAGCAAGGCAAGCGTCTTCGCCCTGGGTGAACGTCGTCTCGATCCCGCTGCCCGAATAGTTGAGGATGCGCACATCGGGCATATGCCGAGCACCGAGGCGTTCGGCCGCTTTGCCGAGATCGAGCTTGATCACTTCCGAAGGACAGGAGCCGACGAGGAACAGCGTCTTGATATCGGGGCGACGGGCCAGCAGGCGCTCGACCACCCGGTCGAGTTCGTCCTGGCAGTCGACCATGCCGGCCAGATCGCGCTCTTCCATTATCGCGGTGGCAAATCGCGGTTCGGCAAAGATCATGACGCCCGCTGCCGATTGCAGCAGGTGCGCGCAGGTGCGTGAACCGACGACGAGGAAGAACGCGTCCTGCATCTTCCGGTGCAGCCAGACGATGCCGGTAAGGCCGCAGAAAACCTCTCGCTGTCCACGCTCCCGCAAGACCGGGCGTTGCGGTCCGGCGGCGGGCTTGGTGCAGCCGGGAAGGGTGGTCGCGACGTTCATGCAGCCACCGCCCGCGGAGCGGCGGCATCGAGTCGCGCCGTCCTCAGTTTCCACAAGAACTGACCCGCGTTGATGACATAAGCGGCATAGGCGGCGAGCGCGACGATGAGTCGCTGCTCGACCGTGCCGATCGCTGCGAACAGCATCACGAGGTAAAGCGTGTGCAGTCCCAGCACGAGCATCGAGAAGACGTCTTCCCAGAAGAAGGCCGGTGCAAACAGCCATTTGTCGAACACGACCTTTTCCCAGATCGAGCCGGTGATCATGATCAGGTAGAGAACCAACGTCTTGACCACGATCGAAATGTCGGCGGCAAGTGTGCCTTCGCCTGTGGACAAGGCGCGGACGACCAGGCCGAAGCTGATCAGGAAGACAACGAATTGGAGTGGGGCCAGAACGCCTTGGACCACGGTCCAGACCGATTCGTCTCGCCGTCGCCGCTCTTCCGCTGAATAGAGCGTCGCCTTGTTCCCCCGGTTATCGTTCGCCTGCGCCGTTGCTGTTGCAGGCCCGACCGGGGACGCGAGATCCTTCGGTACCATGCCGTGCGAGTGGCCTTTCCTGTCAGAGCAAAATCCTTGAACCTTGTCCGACCAAGTGTCAACCTAAATTGACGCCCATTTAACTTGACACACTTGCGATCCGGGAGCAGCTTGATTGCCTATTCGAGGAAAGAGGTGTACGGAGAACTGGTCAGCCAGACTGAGTCGGGATTGCTCAAATTTACGCGCTGACTTCGACGCGATCCGCGCCGCATCCGGCCTGGTAACAGTCCGGCAGGATGGGAGGGTCTCACATGGGTCCCGCGACTAAGGCAGGTGTAATAGGGGCAGGCTCCGCGGCTTGGAGGAAGGTTATCGCCAATCCGCTTAGGCGACGAAAGCGGCTCGGTGACAATCATCATCCCGATGAAAATGGCCAGCTTTCACGCGAATCCATCAACACCATCATTGAGGGCGACATCATCCCACGACTGCTCATGGCACATTCGACCGGCGGCACGATCCATCCGGTAGGCAACGCCTCCGAAATCGCACCGTCCGATGCGAACCGGTTCGCCATGCTGCCCCTGACGCACGAAGCGACCGAGCTGCTCGAAGAAGTCGACACATTCCTCGAAAAGGGTGTCAGCGTCGATGCGATCTATCTCGATCTGCTTGCTCCCGCGGCTCGCCGTTTGGGTGAAATGTGGAACGAAGACGAATGCGATTTCGTCGACGTGACGATGGGTTTGTGGCGATTGCAGGAGGTCATGCGCGACGTCGCGCGTCGTTCGCCTCGTATCACCGATACGCTCGGCAATCCGCGCAGTGCCATCTTTGCGCCAATGCCTGGCGATCAGCACAGCTTCGGGGCAATCATGATCGAAGACGTGTTCGCTCGCGCAGGGTGGAAAAGCGAAGTTCTGCCTCGGCCCGAGCGCCGCGAATTGCTCGATACAGTTGCGCACAAGCCCTACGACTTGCTCGGATTGACCCTGTCTCGCGATTGCCCTAGCTCGGCAGTCACAAACCTCGTCAAAGCCGTTCGTAGTGTCTCTGCAAATCCCCATATCACAGTTCTAATCGGAGGCCGGTTGGTGAACCAGAATCCAGCCATGGTTGCCGAAGTCGGCGCAGACGGAACCGGCGTGGATGCGCGGGCTGCGCTGGACGTTGCGGAGCGTCTCGTTTTGGCGGCGCCGAGCCGAGCCGACGCATTGCGGTAGGCTTGGGTGAGAATGCTGACACGCAAGCACAGTATTGAAGGGAAGCACTCCTTCGAACAGGTCGGCGACCTGTTCCACTCGCTCGATGCCGACGCGGCGATGAAGCTCGCGATGGTCGCCGGCGACGTGACGCTGGTGCTGGACGATGCCGGGACGATCCTGGATTCTGCTTTCGATCCCAACGAGTTCCCCGACTCAGAAGACTGGGTCGGCACCAACTGGATCGAAACCGTCACGGAGGAAAGCCGTCCCAAAGTCATGGAAATGCTTGCGGCGGCCCGTCGGGGAGAAGTGCAGCATTGGCGGCAGGTGAACCATCCCACGCGGGACGGGATCGTGCCCGTTCGCTATGCCGTCCTCAGCGTGAATGGCGGAGAACACCGGATCGCTTTCGGGCGGGACCTGCGCGAAGCCGGGAAGCTCCAGCAGCGATTGCTCCAGGTGCAGCAATCGCTGGAGCGGGATTACATGCGCATGCGCCAGCTCGAAGCCCGCTATCGCATGCTCTTCGACCAGTCCGCCGAACCCGTCCTCGTGGTCGAAGCGGGGACGCTACGGATACGCGAGGCCAACCCGGCAGCGCACGGGCTGACAGGCGCGCGACCCGGCAGTTTGCCGGGCAAGAAGCTGCTCGGCTTGATCGACAAGGAATCCCGCGACGCGGTGCACGCGATCGTCGGCGCCGCTCAAGCATCGGATTCCGTGTCGCCGATCGAAGTGAAGATGGTCAGGAACTCTCAGGAGGTGAGCGTTTTCGTGACCGGATTCACGCAGGATCGCGGTCAGTTCATCCTGATGCGCCTGATGCCAGTGGGCGAACACTCGGCTGCTGCGGAATCGCCGGTCCTCGAGTTGATCGAACAAATGCCGGATGCATTCGTGATCGCCGACAGCAGCCTCGACATCGTCAGTGCCAACAACGCCTTCGTCGAAATGGTGCACGCCGCGAGCGTAGACCAGCTGCGCGGACGGCATTTGGCCGAAATCGTCGGTAGGCCGGGGATCGATCTCGATCTTATCGAGGGGCAGATCGATCAGCATGGGGCCGCGCGCAATGTCAGCACCGTCCTGCGCAACGGGCAGGATCTCGATGGCGAGCCGGTCGAGATCTCTGCAGTCCGCAGCGGTGGCGAAGACCCGCTGCTCGCTTTTGTCGTGCGGCCGATCGGTCGGCGCTTGCGCGACCTGCCGCCGGGGACGCAGGACCTGCCGCGCTCGGTCGAGCAGTTGACCGACCTCGTCGGCAGGATGTCATTGAAGGATATCGTGCGGGAAAGCACCGACCTGATTGAGCGCCTGTGCATCGAAGCGGCCTTGTCCTACACGTCCGACAACCGCGCTTCGGCAGCCGAAATTCTCGGTCTTTCCAGGCAGAGCCTCTATTCCAAACTACATCGCTATGGACTCGGGAATCTGCCAAACGACCCCGGTTGATCGCCTCGGCTTGACACAAGCAGATTGACCCATTCTCGGACTGTTTCCGCGAAAACCCCGCAAAATCGATCTTCTTTGGCTCCAATGTGTCAAATTTGTTTGACGCTTCGATGTGTCAGGCATAGCCTAACTCCATGGAACGCACAGCGGTCTCGACTCGGCCAGCGCCGATTCCGGCGCTGCGAGACGTTGTCACCCTCCTGAAGCCGATAACCTGGTTTCCCCCGATGTGGGCGTTCCTGTGTGGAGCCGTATCGTCGGGCGCAAGCATTTTCCAAGGCGGCCTGGATGGACGCTGGCTGTTTGTCCTGGGCGGGGTGATGCTGGCCGGGCCGCTGGTGTGCGGAACGAGCCAGGCGGTGAACGACTGGTTCGATCGCCATGTCGATGCGATCAACGAACCCGATCGTCCGATCCCCTCCGGCCGGATCGCGGGTCGATGGGGTCTCAACATAGCTTTGATGGCGACATGCATATCCGCCTTGGTCGCCTGGCTGCTAGGTCCGCTCGTCTTTGTTGCCGGGCTGGTGGGGCTGGCACTCGCCTGGGCCTACAGCGCACCGCCATTCCGCCTGAAGACCAGCGGATGGACCGGTCCGGCAGTGGTCGGATTCACCTATGAAGGCCTGAGCTGGTTCACTGGCGCGACCGTGATGCTGGGCGCGTTGCCTTCATCGGAAGTGCTGATCGTGCTCGTGCTCTATTCCGTCGGCGCACACGGGATCATGACTCTCAACGACTTCAAGGCGGTGGAAGGCGATCGCGAAACCGGTCTCAAGTCGCTTCCGGTAACGATGGGCGTCGGCGGCGCTGCGCGTCTGGCCTGCGCAGTGATGGCGTTGGCGCAGATTGCGGTGATCGCCGTGCTGGCGAGTTGGGGATTGGTCGTCTCTGCCGTGCTCGTGTCGCTGGTATTGGTCGCGCAATTCGCCGCAATGCCACGGCTGATGTCCGACCCGGCGAGATACGCGCCCTGGTACAACGGTGTGGGCGTGACGCTCTACGTGCTCGGCATGCTCGCGGCGGCCCTTGGACTGGGCGGCTACATCTGATGGCAAGCGCGCGGATCGAGGGGCTGAGCTGGCTTGGGATCATCCGGATCGGGCTCGTGCAGGCATCGATCGGCGCGCTGGTGATGCTTTCGACCACGGTGCTCAACCGCTTGATGGTGGTCGAATACGCTCTCGCCGCTGCGATCCCCGCGGGATTTGTGGCGTGGCATTATGCAGTGCAGCTGACACGGCCGCTCTGGGGGCACGGATCGGACCAAGGGCGAAAGCGCACACCTTGGATTCTCGCCGGGATAGCGGTGCTTGCCGGGGGTGTGCTGATCGCCTCGCATGCGACGCCGACAATGGCGGGCAATTTCGGCTCGGGTGTCGCGCTGGCCGTGCTGGGCTACACTCTGATCGGTGTAGGCGTTGGCATGGGAGGGACTTCGGCGCTCGCCTTGCTTGCATCGGGCGTCGCCCCGCAACGCCGCGCTGCGGCGGCTGCGACGACATGGATCATGATGGTTGCGGGCATCGTCGTTTCGGCGATCACGGTGGGCCGCTTTCTCGAACCCTATTCGCCGGAGAGGCTGATCGAGGTCGCGACTGTCCTAGCCATTGCGACCATCGGGATCACCGCGATTGCGGTATTCCGTCTCGAACTTGGACATGCAGTCTTCGAGGAGACCAAAAAGGACGAACCGGCACCCGATTTTCGCGCGGCTCTTGCTGAGATATGGAATGAGACGGCAGCGCGCCGTTTCACGATCTTCATCTTCGTTTCGATGATCGCATTCAGCATGCAGGACCTGATTCTCGAACCGTTTGCGGGCCTCGTCTTCGACATGACTCCGGGTCAATCGACCCAGCTCGGCGGGCAGCACCAGGGAGGTATCCTCCTCGGCATGATCGTTTCCGGTGTCGGTGGGAGCGCGTTCAAGGGCAAGCTGACATCGAACCTGCGTTTGTGGATCGTTGGCGGTTGCCTGCTTTCGGCATTGGCGCTCGCCTCGCTCGCAATGGCGGCGATGATCGGCCCGGGCTGGCCGATCGGGGCCAATGTGTTTGTGCTCGGTTTCGGCAACGGCGTCTTTGCGGTTGCCGCGATCGGCTCGATGATGGGCCTCGCCGGCGCGGGAGAGAAAACCCGCGAAGGCGTGCGCATGGGCGTTTGGGGTGCGAGCCAGGCGATCGCTTTCGGCCTCGGCGGGCTGCTTGGAGCGGTCGGGGTCGATATCGCACGCGGAGCAATTGGTCATGACGGCCGCGCGTTCCAGATCATCTTTTCACTCGAAGCCGCGTTGTTCGTGATCGCGGCGGGGCTTGCGGTGCAGGCGACATGGCGGGGCCAACATGCCCCCAAGCGGGAGGTCGTACGGGTATGAGCGAGACAATATACGATGCCGTCGTTGTAGGCGGCGGGCCGGCTGGCGCCACTGCCGCGACTGACTTGGCGCTGGCCGGCCATTCGGTTTTGCTGATGGAACGCGGTGGACGGATCAAGCCTTGCGGCGGTGCCGTGCCCCCGCGCATGCTCGAGGATTTCGACATTCCGCAGAGCCTGTTGGTGGCCCGCGCCCGTTCGGCCCGGATGATTGCGCCTTCGGGCCGATCGGTCGACATGCCGGTGGGCGAGATCGGCTATGTCGGCATGGTCGACCGCGACGAATTCGACGAATGGCTGCGCGAACGCGCTCGGATGTCGGGCGCGGAACGATTGACCGCAGTGTTCGAGAAGGTCGAGCGCGACGACGAAGCGCATCCGATCGTTACATTCCGACGCGGACGCGGCGCTCCCATCGAACGGGTGCGCGCGCGGGTGGTCGTCGGGGCGGACGGCGCGCGCTCTGCCGTGGCCAAGCAATGCCTGCCCGATGCCGAGCGGGTCAAATGCGTGTTCGCCTATCACGAGATCATCAAGTCACCGGAGCGGGACAGCGACGCATTCGACGGTTCGAGATGCGATGTCTTTTACCAGGGCCGTCTCTCGCCCGATTTCTATGCTTGGGTGTTTCCGCATGGCGAGACAGCCAGCATCGGGGTAGGCAGCGCCAACAAGGGCTTCTCGTTGCGCGGAGCGGTGTCCGAAATGCGCAACGACCTCGAACTGTCGCGCTGCGAGACTGTCCGCCGCGAAGGTGCGCCGATCCCCCTGAAACCGCTCAAACGCTGGGACAATGGAGCCGACGTGATCGTCGCAGGCGATGCCGCGGGAATCGTTGCTCCGGCTTCGGGTGAGGGCATCTATTACGCCATGGTGGGCGGACGTTTCAGCGCGGAGGCCGCAAGCCAATTCCTGGCGACGGGGGAAGCCAAGGCCCTGAAACGCGCGCGCAGCCGCTTCATGAAAGAACACGGACGCGTCTTCTGGATCCTCGGGATGATGCAGTATTTCTGGTATTCGAGCGACAAACGGCGCGAACGGTTTGTGACGATGTGCGACGACAAGGACGTTCAGCAGCTCACATGGCAGGCCTATATGAACAAGAAGCTGGTTCGCAAAAAGCCGATGGCGCATGTGAAGATCTTCCTGAAAGACACTGCCCACCTGCTTGGCCTGAGGGCTGCAACGCGCTAGCCTCCCTGCCATGAGCAAGACGTGGATCCTGCCAGCGATTGTCGCCGCGATTGCGGCCATCATCGTTGCGGCCCTTGGCGCGACGATCACCGACCTGGGGCCCTGGTACCAGAGCCTCGACAAGCCAAGCTGGAACCCCCCAGATGTTGCCTTCCCGTTGGGCTGGACGCTGATCTACGCGCTCAACACCTATGCGGTCGTCGCCGCTTGGCGCGCGGCACCGAATTCGCAGGTTTCGGACACGATTATCGGACTGTTCGCGCTCAATGCGTTCCTCAATATCACCTGGAGCATGATCTTCTTCCGCATCCAGCGTCCCGATTGGGCGTTCATCGAAGTGCTGCTGTTGTGGCTCTCGATCCTCGCCTTGATCTGGTATTGCGGGCGCTATTCCAGGACGTCGGCGGTGGCTTTCCTGCCGTATCTTGCATGGGTAACGTTCGCGGGAGCACTCAATTGGGCGGTGGTCGATCTCAACGGCCCGTTTGGCTGAGGGCAGCAGGCCGATCGCCATCGGAGGGCCAGCATGATCGAAGCATTTTTCGCCAGCGGTCATGCCGCCGACCTGGTGCTCGCGGTGCTTGTCGTCGAAGGCGTATGGCTCCGGTCGCGCGGATGGAGGTTCTCGAGGATCCTCGGCCTGCTTGGGCCCGCCGCCTTCATCGTCCTTGCCCTGCGCGCCGCTCTGATCGGTGCGGAGTGGTGGTGGGTCGCGATCCTGCTGGCGCTGTCGCTCCCGCTCCACCTGATGGATCTGCGCGGTAGGCTGGTTCGCGATGACTGATCCCCAACCGTGGCTGCAGAAATGCGGACAATCCGGTTGCGAACCAGTTTCAGACGTTTAGCTTCGCCGATATATGTTCGCAATTTCCGGTTCTATTGCATCCATGAACATGTAGGCTCGCCCCAAGAGAGCCTGTTTGCCAAAGTCGTCGAAAACGTTTTGCCCCAAAGGCGTAATCAGAACCTCGTCAGGTGCTAGGCCGTCGAGATGTCGTTCTTGAATCTCCTGCCAATGCGTTTTGGCCACCTCTTGGAGCACAACGTTAACCGCAGGATGATTGTAGCGAACCAGAATGTTTCCGTCGTCCATCGGACTGGGGTTCATGTCTGGATGAAAGCCCAATATGCTCGACAGTACTTGCTTCGCGTCTGCCTCCGCATTCGCGTCGGAACGGCCCGGATCAAGGATAACGCATGTGCCGTTTTTGAGAACAGCGAAGTCAGCTTGCCTTTCCGAATAGTAACTCACTCTATCCGTAACCATGTCGAGCGGTTGAGTGAACGATGGTCGCCAGGTCGGGACGGGGGGATTGAACTTCGCGACTTCTTCTGCTCGCGAACTGCCAATACCAAAAGTCGCAAGCAGACCTCCGATAAAAGATCTTCGCATCATCACAGTTCCCCGCCCGAGATTGGGACAAACTGTCAAGATCGGAAGAG
>JAAUYH010122258.1_pt1 | contig 19942 bp, 7 predicted proteins | sample 7278061 | NCBI WGS metagenome assembly JAAUYH01 (sample SAMN14350203, study PRJNA611818) | marine sediment metagenome | isolation source: surface marine sediment (0.6m) | place: French Polynesia: Moorea | collected 2018-08 | reverse complement strand
GTTTGGGGCTTCTTGATAACGAAATGGTGCAAGGTAAATTCATAATAGCGTTTGTTTTGCACTTTCAAAGTAACATTGTCTGTTGTAATAGCTCCTCCAACGGAAAGGACAGAACTTCAGTGCTTTTCTTTTAATTTTATCCTTAGTTCACGTACCATATTCTCCATAGCATTGCATATTGCAGTTTGTGACGGCATTTAACCTTTTTTGTCAACCGTTACTCCTAACGGAATACATTGCCCGCCTCGAACACGGCCCGTAGCAAGCAAGCCATGCCCTCTTGGTTTTCTGTGAACGGCAATGATCTTAAATCCAGTACCACTGCAAGCATAGCACTTCGAGCTTCGTTATTGTGGCACGGTAGAGACAAGACTCCATGCTGTTGAGCACCAGAATCTGCAAATTGCTCATGGCCTTGTATATCTCTAGCGAATCTGCTCGTTCCGTCCATATTAGTGTTGAATTCTAGTATGCCTTTGGAAATTAAGGAGATACCATTTTTCACGTAAGGGCATACTAGCCACCTTGGATGGTATTTAGACTGGCCGGGACACAATATCAGGTATTTTTGGTAAGCACAGGACCTTAAAGAAGAATCTTGAAATGATGTTTTGAAATCTGCAAATTTGAGAAGTGTAAATCAACATTCTTCTTCGGCTAGTATTTTCTGGACTGCATTATCCGCTGCTGATCTTGCAATACATGTTCCACCAGACTTTCTGCGAGGCATATTGTGCCGCAGTAAAGTGTTGCGGAGAGCTCCTCACTTTGTGTTTACCTACTTTCAGTTTCTCATTTAAAGCATCATTACTAATTATGCTCTGTAATTATTAGTTACACGGGAAATATTTTATCCGACCGTTACCGTTCATGTAAAAACAAACCGGTCATTTCCGTCGGCTAAGAAAAGATTAATCAGATTTATTCGACGAAAACCGGTTATTTTCGGTTTTGTACCGGTACTGAAACAGTATAATCCGGCCGAAAACACCTCTACCGGAAAGGTTTTCAGAACTGAAACTGAACTACAATTTTTCAATAGAAATTAGAACGGATCGAAATTTTAAGTATTTTATAGATAAAAACTGAAGCCGGGTCGAGCTATTCCCATTTTTAACGGATCGCGTTCGTATACATCTCTATACAATACCCATCAGTGCAGTGCTGTACTGGGTGCAGTGAGGAATGACAGAACTTCTAAACTTCAAGATATTGACCAATGAAAAGCACCATTGATCTAATTGAACCTGTTGGCGTTGAGTTGTGCACAACAATTAAGGATCGGAAAACACAGGTTCATACATGACTTGTCAAAACCTGAGACGCACACTGATACACTTCTTTTGAAACCATTAGCAAGTATTTCTACGTCGATATCAGTCAGCAACGCTAATTGGCTCCGCGCTTTACAAGTTGGAGAGTCAACCTGGACTGCCCACCAAACTTCAAAATTGTCAATTGGGTTCTGACGCTTTTAATTGGCCTGTATTCTTGAGATTTAGAAGTTTTGACATTCCTGGCTGCACCCACTGTAACATACAGTATCCTCTACAACTTTCTTTTTGACCTCATATCCATACAGTACATCTATTATTCGTGTTCGTTTGTCTCCCAACGTGCCATGGAGTTGTTATCACGCGCGTGGGCGGTGTTCTGTTATGGAACCGGCATAACATCAGCATTGTCTATTGTGCTTTACCTATTTCCATTCATGTTCTATTCGATCTTTGGTCGCAATCAAAATCTCAGAAAGAGATACGACGCAGAATGGGCAATTGTGACTGGTGCAAGTTCCGGAATTGGAAAAGCTGTTGTAAAGAAATTGGCTCGACAAGGTATAAACTGTTGTGTGGTGGCTTTGAATGATCATTTGATGACCAATGCTATGACTGAATTTCACCGCGAATTTCCATTAGTTGAATTCCGCTCTATTCCTGTTGATCTCTGCTGCCAACCTGAACGATACATGGGAACCATTATTGAGGCTACAAAAAATCTGAACATTTCTATCGTAGTGAACAATGCGGGTTACTTGGTCATGAGCTTCTTTCATCGACGTTCTATGGAAGCACACCTGAAACAAATTGAAGTGAATCAACTCGCCGCATTACGAATCACTTGGCACTTTTATCAGCGCTTGATCGAAGAAAAGAAAAAAGGATGTATTTTGTTCACTTCAAGCGCTGTGTGTTATCTCCCTGCTCCATTCGCAAGTATGTATGGAGCTACAAAAAGCTTTTTGACTCATTTTGCCACTTCGCTTGCAATTGAAGCTGAATCGAAAGGAATTGATGTGACTGTTGTATCACCTAGTTTTACGCACACTAACTTATACGCTAAGACTCCTAAGTTTGGTGTAATTAATGCTCTAGCTCGCATAGGTTGGACTCCAGAAGATGTGGCTCAAGTAATTTTGGACAGTGCTGGTCGCTTTATTGTGCGCGATTGCGGCGCCTACGCTCTCTGTACTTGCATACTAGGTCGTATTCTTGATGCAAATGCCATGTCGAAGCTCATTGTTCCATTTCGTGATAGCATGGCACCTCCAGGAGCCAGTTCGGGTAAATAAAGATTGCAGGATTTCACCTTACAATGCCCGTTCCACCACTTCTGATTTACATGTTTGTCAAACCAATTTTGCGTTGAGCCTTAGAATCTTCCGAAACCGGGCTCATACAGCATGTTTCATCATCGTCTACCGGCTTTGGAATAGGTGTTATTTTCTCCCCGTCACCGGGGGCAGGGTTATTCTGCCAGTCAAACAGAGTATTATGCCCAGTGTTCACTTCCCGTGATGATTCAACCATATCGAAAGCCTCGGTGAGTTGGGCGCCATGCAAATTGCGGTTCTCTCGACGTCGATTTTGTCGCTCGTAGTACAATTCTCTTTCCAGCATATCGCTTTTATCCCGTGTCATTTCTAATTCGTCTTCCACACGATGAAGTTCCTTCTCACGCAATTCAACTAACTCACGCAAGGCGGCGAGGTCGGATATTGCCTGCTCGTGAGCACGAACACCCGCGTATCGAAGTGCCGAATATTTGTTTCGCATAGAACCATCAATAGCTGGTGAACTACCGTCACCTGTACTATTTCCGTCAGCTCGTTCATATTCTCGATCACCACCAGTCGCGCTACTGTCAAGATTGGAGGTACGATTATTCCAACCGTTGCCCTTCAAAATATTAGTCATTTTGCGTTGTAAAGTAGCAGGACTTGGAAGTCGAGTTGGATTTAAACGAGTGCGAGCATTATTTGCACGAGGTCGGTCTTGTGCTTCAGGAATAGGTTGGTGATCATTAGCTGCTGCTGCAGTAGCAGCAGATTCGATCACAGTGTCATTTCCACGGGAAGAATCGATGATGGGCGACGAAATATCATCATCAGCTGCAGCAATAGCAGCAGGAGTAGTGGAATGAGGATTATGATGACTGGTGTTGGTATCAGTATCGACGGTTGTGCGCTTAGTAACAATAGTTGCAATACGAGTCAAAACGTTATTCCGTTTCTTGTTGAGCATATTTAGAGCACCACGAGCTCTAACATTTCCAGAACCAATTTGAGACATAAGTTCAAGCATTTCTTGTTGGATCGAATGCAACTCACGGACTTTAGGAACAATAATACTTTCACTCTTTCGAATTTCTTCATTTCGCCTCTCAACTTGCTTCATGCGTTCCTGTAGTAAATTGTATTCCAATTGAATTGCATTTCGTTCATGATGAGTTGATAATAATTCTTTTCTCAACACCCCAACGCATCGATCTAAACGTTGCTTCTCATGGAATATTTTTTCACCTTTTGTTTCACATTTCTCTATTGCTCGAGTCATTGTTTGAATACGATCGAGTAATTGTTGTTTCTCTTCCAACACACTAATACGATCAACAATTGCTTTATCGCGTTCGAGTACAATTTGAGACAGTCGATCACGAACGTTTCGCATCTCCACATCTCTTCTTTTAGACGTTTTTGAGATTCGTTCCAATTGCTCGTTTCTTTCACGAACCTGACGTTTCAACCCTGCAACAATCGCTCGATTCCCACTCGACTCTTCTCCACTTAGAAGTTTGTCCATCTCTGCTAATTGCATTGTTATTTGATGCAATTCACGTCGAAGTACTTGACGTGAAACTTGAACATTAGATTTGATCACATACACCCGATTCTCATCATGATCTATATGATGAATGCCAATTGGAGTCTCATTGCGAATCCGTGGAAGACTACAGAACGATGCTAGAAAATGGTTTAACTCATGATCGAAATCAAGCGAACTCAAAGCAACAGTACTGGAATCAACATCATTCTCTGCATCAACGCCATGACTCGACATGTGATCGGAAACATTACCATCTTCAGATCCAGAATCGCGTTCACTATGTAACTCGTTGGATGCAATAGAATCGTTAGCGGGGGAGAGGTCAGAATGGTGTATATTACGAAACGTTGAAGAACCGAAACGACGTTCAAAGCGACGCAGTACCTCGTCAAAGTCCAAGTTATCGCAATTGACATTGAAGTTGCGTAGCATCCGTGTCACAGGAACCATGTCCATCACGAACGATAACGGGCAACTCCAGTTTGGTTGTTGCGGTAAAGAAGGCAACGGATAGGATATGATGGGATAGGAAATGAGTGGAAAGTGTGAAACAACTAGGCACTAGTTTCCGAAAACGGAATCTTCAAAGTCATGAGTAAGGTTACTATAGTATCAGAGTACAGTACATTCAACATCGATCTATTATTCTAGCGCTATCAACTGGTTAGATTCACAATTCCGCATATCTCATAAATACCGAGTTCACTTTTTTATCTTGTTCTCCATGTCAGTAATAACACAGCAGTAGAAAAATCTAATACAGTAGCAAATAACTTATCGTTATCCAGCATAAATCTTGGTTCGACTAACTCAGTAAGGCACCGAGCCCCTTGTCGGTACTGTGCAGAACGGTACCGGTACCGGTATAGTACATCGCATTGTTTCATTAGTTTTTCTTTTTATTTCAGTACCATTAATTCGTCCGTACCACTGGAACCAGAACGTGAATCAAGGTACCGCTTTAGCATGTACGGAGTACAGCTCGCTCGCAATACAGTAGTAAAAATCGTTAGATTTCATTCTAAACTGATCAAACGGTCGTTGCTTTTGATTACATGTTCAATTGCTTTATCTATTATATTCCCTATTCCCTAATCCAACGAAATTTGCTTTTCTACACCTGAATTAAATGGGCATCATGGCAGAATTATCTATCTCCAATGCATCGTGCAGATGTGTCTGCATTGTATTCCATTAATAATGGACACGTGTGCATGACTTGTGTAACGCAATGGTTAAATATGAAAATTCTAGAAGTGAGGGGTACATCCTAAAGCGGCACCGAATCAAGTTCTGTACAGTACGGTACCAGTACAGCATTGAACAATTAAGAAGCAATGCAGTTTACGGTAGTTTCAAGTCTTAAACTATTTGATACTGCTGCTATTACTGCTATTGTTGCTGTTCTTGTTGTTCTTGTTGACCTTGTTGTTGTAGCTGCTCATTCAGTGATCGTCCCGTCAATAAATGTACAAAGTACGTCAGTGATTTGATACTCATCATTAGTCCCGCATTTGTCATCTTGCCTATTTTCTTTTCTTCCATTTGCGCAACTGACGCTTTCCACCTTGGAATCAAATCTACACTTGGCCTACTTGTTGATTTCGTTGCATTTGACACACCATTGCTCTGAGGTAGCAGATTATTATCTGCCTTGCTCGCATTCGTCGATGATTCATTACCAGATTCTTGTTTTGAATTTCTCTTTTCGTGCTCTTTCAGTCCACAATCTGAGACGGCTACAGTTCCTTGTATGAGCTGTCGCATGTCGACGTCGATCAGGTACCGCTGATTATTCGTTCCGTCAAATCTCAATTGAACAAACAGTGCTGAACGAACGCGATGCAGTTGTACAACTCCTCCAATACATAGTCTTTCAATTGCCACTATACCTGGAAGCATTTGATCTAGTAGATGACACAAAAACTCTTGACTGTTCTCTTCACGTGTCAGATCCAAAAACTCTCCAAGCAGCTCCAGTAATCCCATGCAAACCTTCACTGGGACTTTGTTCTTTTTGAATACTGCCCGTACATCGTGTCCCTTCGATGCTTGCGAGAGCGTGATGGTGCATTCCAATCCGTAACCCTCTACAGTCACATACCGAGGATTTCGTACCAGAACTCGCAATGTTTTCAAATCCGTCAATTCTATCGCCTGCACAACATTCGCAACTCTTAGTGCACACATGTATTCATGCCGAAAGTTACTGAGAGCTTTTGAATTGTGATCCGAGTATGCAAAGGTTAACTTCGGGTTCTCGCCACCCTTGTACATCACACCAATCCCTTCAACCACAAAACTAGTTGAATCTGATTCTTCAAACAGACCTTCCCCTACTTTCATTTCAAGTTCCCATCTCCTTGAACCTTTTAGCACAAGATAGGCGTCGCTTGCGCGTAGTAATTTCATCTTCACTACGTCGACAGGAGTTCTCTGAGAGTTTTGCAAATTTGGATCGGCATCTCGGGAAACCATAAGTCGGTTGTATTCAAGTTCACGAAGTAGGAGATCACGTCGCAGTCGTAAACCATTGGCATGACGTAATTCGGACCATCGAGCACTCAGTGACGCTCGTGGTCGCAAATCTGTTTCATCGATTTTCAGGTATCTCGGTGCTGTTTGCTTGCCTTGAATGAATAGAAGACTGTCAGATGTCAAATGATAGTTAACAGGGCTCCTACGCACACGCTTTTTCGGTTCAAACGAGTTCAGCACTGAGTTATCTCCGAAGTCTATCCAAGAATAGGCAGAAAGAAACTTCTGATTGTCGATGCCAATAAGCGGTGGCTTGATACCGAATTTCTTGCAAACGCTGCTATGGGCACACTCAACCGATGCTGCTCCCGACGGCCACCTTAATACAGTGCTTTCATCAGCACTAGCTCCCTGTATTTCGAAAAGATAATCTTTTAGCATTCGAATTTGTAGGCCCACAATTCTCTGTAACGCCTTCACAATGCCTCCAACTTTATCTGGAAAATGCTTCTCGCCTTTCCACGCCGCTCGTTGCAAATGAGACCACGCAGGGTGACGCTCAAAAGCCTTCATACCTAGACCAGATCTTAATCGAACAGCAAACCCGCCGGACTTAAGTGATACGAGCAAAACGAGTCCGAAACCGGTTTTGGCAACATCGATAGCCGTGGTCTCAACGCCAGCGCTGTGAGTCGAAAGTACACATCTGGAAATCGTATGTGTCTTGCTTTTAATTTCCTCATAGACGCGAGAGAGAATATGTGTAGCTCGACGTCGAGCACATGTAAGAAGAAGTTCTTCCACACTCAACTCTCTCAAATTCAATTGTACGCTAGAACAAACAGCTGGTAGCTCTGGTTCATGAGTCACATTGACGACTTCATGTGGATGCCCTTTCGCTGATGGGGAGTCACTTTTAATATAACCCCCATCTTCCGGAACCAAAATAGAAACTTTCGCTTTGAACGGCGAATCTCTCCAGTATTCAATCGTCAGCGGCACTTCGGGACCTTCTTTGTACCCAATACCATATAAGGTTGGTTTGCATTTGCGCCACGCACGATGTCGCGTCAAGGCAACCGCTTGTTCGCGAAGGAATCGCATGACTATCGCAGTGCATACATCACGAGATAAAGCCATGCATAAACAGTGCAGGCCAGCCTTAGCACGAGCTCTACCACCATCCTTCGAAGCATCCATAACAGCCCACGAAATTCGGTCCTCGAACAAACGCAACAGATTCAGCCGAGAAGTCGAGGAAATGGGCAGCGCACCATCGTCTTCAGTTGACGAAAGTATGGGACCTACAGCATCAGAATGTGCGCGTACCAGAATTTTGAAATCCAGAATTCGTATATTCGCTTTCGAAATATCGGGACTATCGAGAAGAATGTCAGCATGCCACGCATTAGATAGCCCGATACGCACACCGACGTGTTCTGGATCGGCTGACCAGGAGACAACGGAAATACCGTCAGGTAGGCCAACTCGCACTGCGTATTTGGTTTCTAAACGAACACGCATCTCCGGCTCAGTTTCTTCGGGATTTTTTCGAGACCCAATCTTCACGGGAGGCTGAAGACTGTTATCCGGAGGGTCTTCAGGATTCGTACGTTTTTTAGTATTCGCAAGCGTATCGAGACCGACAGCGAACTCGATAACACGGGGTAGCCGAAAACTGCCAGAGCCTAATATTTCGGCAGATTCACGGACGGCGCTTGCAGATGCAGCAGCAGACCTTGCGGTTGCACTGACGGCGCAAAGAGTGTCAGCAACATTTGTTAAGTTAGCGCTTCGATTAGTGACAATATTGTTTAGAGAATGTGCAGAAAGATGGTAGGAGGAGTACTCCATATGCCATCGTGTGGCGACAAGAAGACGAATTAAGCGATGGCGCAAACTGGCAATATAGTCAAGGAGGCGAGCTTTGCTTTCGTCGCTATTGAGTTCGGTTAAGGAGTCCAGTAGAGCATGTAGATCGCGGTAGGAAACTTGAGTGATATCATGAGCAAGCTTGCTGAAAGTAACTTCGTTTGCCATGGCGGAGAAGAAAAGTAGAGTGGGATAGGTGGGTGGCGACCCAAAAAATTAGAAAGATGAGCGGTTAAGGACGACAGCACGAAGTTGGATAGGTCGTGCTACATAGCATCGAGTCAGGTGCAGTAGAATTTCCAGAGACGACTTAGCCGTCGTTGTAGAGAAACCTCGGAAACTACGAACGTTCTGCTGGGTTGGAGTGCAGACTTGGATTCCGGCAGGTTGAACCGCGCAGCAGAAACAAATTCTGGGAACACGAATTGCTTACAGCTTACACGTGTGCCAGACGACTACTGGTAGGGCTGAATCAGTAACCCAGAAAGAAAATATATCAACAAGCTTGACCACAACACGGAGTATGGTACAATATTATTCATTTTTGGCACTTGAAACAGAATGGAACGAAGTATATACTGTAATATAGAAGTAACCTTTTAAGAAGACGATTAATAACTAAAGTTAGACTAAGTTCACTTTATCGTATAAAGCCCAGTCCTATGCAATACTGTATAATTTGGTACAAGGTCACAGCATCTAGCAATATGGCAGTGATACCGCACGTTCGAACGATTATTCCAGTTGGTCAACTCAAATTTCGACAAAATGCTGAAAAAGGGAAGATGGTTCAACATCCTATTGTATTGCTGAACTGTGCGATACCGTGCAGGATGCTGTATTTTAAGAGATTGTTCAAACAACGAACTATTGTAGCAATATATTTACAATATAAATTTATAGCACTGGCACTGGTATTGTATGCTGCTCGACGAACATATGTCTTCTGGGTTGATTATTTGTATATTTCTGATTGCGTTCTATCATCGAGGGGCAACGATTGCTCTAATCAATTAGCTCTTTAATGGTGATCGAGCCTTTGTAACAGCAAGTATAGAACACTATCGTACAGCACAGCATTTCAGTAGTACTGGCATAGGGTACCTGCAATCTTAATTCGAAATTAAATTTAATCATATCTTTTGTGTTACTGTATTGGAAATGGCTCGATACCGTCTTGGATTCAGACATGAATAATTCTCGAAGTTTCGAGAGCGCTCGTGAAACTGGAAAGTTAGGCTCCAGCTGTAAGTACTGTAGGTATATGACCACACGTGAACCACCTTCCAACAAAACTACATGATGTATTGGCATTTTGATAAATAGTCAAAAGCCTCACTTCATCCTCCAGACATTCCAATATTTTACAATCATCCCCAACCTACTTGTTCTAGTCCATTGAACACCGACTACTACACATCTCACATCGACGATGACAGATCCATCCGGAGCTGGCCCATCCTCCAACCCTGGACCTTCAGACAAGGAGCCGAAGAAGGATGTCAGCACGGCCATCCTTGACCGGAAGAAGTCGCCGAACCGGCTTATCGTTGATGATGCCACAAACGATGACAACTCGGTCATTGCACTGAGCCCTGCTAAGATGGAGGAACTTGGATTATTCCGCGGTGACACCGTCCTACTGAAGGGAAAAAAGCGCAAAGACACTGTGTGCATTGTGCTTGCTGATGAAGAGTGCGAAGACACTCGCATTCGTTGTAACCGTGTTGTGCGTAACAATCTTCGCGTGCGACTGGGTGATGTCATCTCTGTATCTGCGTGCCCTAACATTCAGTACGGCAAGCGCATTCATGTCTTGCCGTTCTCTGAGGACCTCGAGGGGTTAGCCGCTAACTCTGACCTCTTCAACATTTATTTGCGTCCGTACTTCCTAGAAGCTTATCGGTATGTTGTGCCACTTCCTTTTTTGCCCTTGATTTCGTTTCTTGCCCTTACATCTTCTGACTGTATCTCTATTTTGTTTTAGCCCTGTGCGTAAAGGTGATACCTTCATTGTCCGTGGCGCCATGCGAGCTGTTGAATTCAAAGTGGTTGAGACTGATCCGGAGGAGTTTTGCATTGTCGCCCCTGATACGGTCATTCACTGTGAAGGTGAACCGCTCATCCGTGAAGATGAGGAGAAGCTGGACGATGTGGGCTATGATGATATCGGAGGTTGCCGTAAGCAACTTGCTCAGATTCGCGAACTGGTGGAGCTTCCTCTGCGTCACCCGCAGTTGTTTAAGAGTGTGGGTGTCAAACCCCCTCGGGGAGTGCTTATGTATGGCCCTCCTGGAAGCGGTAAAACACTCATTGCCCGTGCTGTCGCCAATGAGACAGGTGCCTTCTTCTTCTTAATTAATGGCCCTGAAATCATGTCGAAGCTTGCTGGTGAATCCGAGTCTAACTTGCGTAAGGCCTTCGAGGAAGCCGAAAAGAATTCCCCTGCCATCATCTTCATCGATGAAATTGACTCAATTGCACCGAAGCGTGAAAAGACACAAGGAGAAGTGGAGCGGCGTATCGTATCTCAGCTGCTCACCCTGATGGATGGACTGAAGTCTCGTGCTCATGTTGTCGTCATTGCTGCAACCAATCGCCCGAACTCTATCGACCCCGCACTGCGTCGCTTCGGACGTTTTGATCGTGAGCTCGATATTGGTGTTCCAGATGAGACTGGTCGCCTCGAAATTCTCCGAATCCACACGAAGAATATGAAGTTGGATGACTCAGTCGACCTTGAGCAAGTTTCGCGCGAGACCCATGGATTCGTGGGTTCTGATCTTGCTCAGCTTTGCACAGAGTCTGCACTCCAATGCATTCGAGAGAAAATGGATGTAATCGATCTTGAAGACGATACAATCGAGGCCGAGATACTCGATTCACTCGCTGTCACTCAGGACCACTTCAAGTTTGCATTGGGAACTTCCAACCCAAGTGCGCTTCGCGAGACTGCGGTGGAGGTTCCGAATGTCACGTGGGACGACATTGGTGGGTTGGAGAAGGTCAAACAGGAGCTCCAGGAAACTGTGCAGTATCCTGTGGAGCACCCCGAGATGTTCGAGAAGTACGGGATGTCTCCATCGAAGGGCGTGCTGTTTTATGGACCTCCTGGCTCTGGTAAGACCCTACTTGCGAAGGCAATTGCCAATGAATGTCAGGCGAACTTTATTAGCGTGAAGGGACCAGAGTTGTTGACTATGTGGTTTGGTGAATCGGAATCGAATGTTCGCGAAGTCTTTGACAAGGCTCGTCAGGCTGCGCCTTGTGTTTTGTTCTTTGATGAGCTTGACTCGATTGCGCGAGCTCGTGGTTCATCGTCGGGTGATGCAGGAGGCGCTGGAGACCGTGTCATCAACCAGATCCTCACAGAAATCGATGGAGTTGGTGTGAAGAAGAATGTTTTCGTCATAGGAGCTACAAATAGACCCGATGTCCTCGACCCTGCGATCATGCGTCCCGGACGTCTGGACCAATTGATCTACATTCCGCTTCCAGATGCACGTTCACGAGTTGAAATCTTCAAGGCAGCACTCAAAAAGTCACCTGTCGCGGAGGATGTTTCGCTGGAAGCTCTCGCGAACGCGCTTGAAGGCTATTCAGGTGCAGACATTACCGAAATTTGTCAGCGTGCTTGCAAGCTGGCTATTCGCCAAGCTATTGCCATGGAACACGAGCGGTTGAAGCGCGTTGAGGCGAATCCGGAAGCCATGGATACTGGGGAAGAAGAGGAAGATCCGGTACCGTTTATCACTCGTGGTCATTTCGAGGAAGCTATGAAATACGCGCGCAGATCTGTGACAGACGCGGATGTGCGCAAGTATGAAATGTTCTCCCAGAAACTACAAACAAGCCGATCTTTCGGAGGAGCTGGAGGCGAATTCCGATTCGAGGAGACTGCTCCGGGAGGTGGACCGAGCGGTACCGCCCAGCCTCCGGCGGCAGACGATGGTGATGATGACTTGTATGCTTAGTGGAGAAATAATGGCCAGGAGTTGTGAAAGTGGCGTTCGATTTACTCTGGTGGTGTTTCGCGGAACAAGTAGATTGTAACTGAATTACACGCTGTTACGTTTTTGCGCTCCTACTTAAACGAGTTTGTGGATGTTATTCTTTCTGTAGTTGACTTGCTTTTCCTCTGAACCGGGTCAGGAGCCGTGAAGTACTGAGCTCTACTGCATGTTGTCTGTCCAGAACTTGCATCGACAAACCGTATGGTGGTTTTGTATTTTGCTCGACAATTCACGAAACTAGCTCTTCTATGATACCATAGCTAAGCAACTTCAGCATGAAAGCTACAACGATTCTAATTACCGTATTTCATGTGATAATGCCCGTCCTTACAGGCGAGTTTGAAAAAAATACGAGGTATCAAATAAAATGTTTGCATCATTCGTTTGCATCATTTTTATCAGATAGAGATTAAGATGGCCAAGTGCAACCAGGAAGGTGTTGTAAATATACGATTCAAAAGCAATCTGAATCATTCATTCCTCAGCTACTATTGGATGCAACGCCCATCTATTTTTTTCACCCAATAGCATGGCTTTCTCTAATATCACAAATCAAGTGATGTATCTCAGTGTATGAATCATTTTCAAACAAATCCGAAAAAAATAGTGCTACAGTTGATGTAACTGCGTGGGTGCTGGTCTAATTGGATATCGTGCATTCTATGGTGACAGATGCAGAAACCCTAAGGCACTCTACTCTTTACTCAACAGTGCACCAAGTGTGAATCCTACCGTAGCCGCACTATCTACAAATGCGATAGCTCGTGCACTCTGCACACTTCTCTCCAGAAACAAGATAGGAGAGTTTCATCAGAATTCCCGTTCCGCTTCCGCCATGAAAGCTCATCCAAATGGCTTTGTAACAAAGCCGACGGTCTACGATGCCTCTTCATAATGGCCTTTGCGTCCACTCATACACGTTCAATCGCTTGTGTATGGGTATCGTTTTGGGGGTTGACGAACCATTTGGAATGATTCACTGTATTGTGAATGAATCCATCGTTCGTCAATCCTCGATATCCGGCCCATTCATCTGTGCGTACGTAGCTCCCCTGCGCCATGACACTACTGATTGTACTACGCAAAGTTTACCCAGAGCGGTCTGGAATAATGTAGAATCGTACTTCATTTTTCGATTTACTCAATCCAAGGACCCAAGGTCCTCGAACTCTCCGACCATAGTTGGTCCGCCAACAAACACGTCCACCCAATTCGTCTTCACTACAGTCCGTGTCGTCGGACAAAGTCTGTGCCAGCTCTTCTTCAAATGCCTGATGAGCAGCACGCTCGCCAGGAGGATTCTTATCGCCAGAGGCCAATCGGCCACGCCGATATTTGCGACGACCAGCAAACAGGCTTTCGTCTATTTGAATCGGCTCTTCCAATGTACCATTCATCTTAGGAAGAGCCGATTCACTTCGTGAACAAACTTCTCGGCATTTCGAGAACCAAGAAAAAGCGGTCTATTTCGATACGTTCATGTTACGTGGAGCTTGATTCAGAGTAGTACTGCTATTGCACCAAAACCATACGATATGAGCAATTTTTGTTAGCTTTAGCTGTCTACGGCCTGTTCCAGATACAAAAAATCATTAGTTGAAGCGAAGAACGATATGTACTACACTTAGATGTCGTACATTGCCAGGCAAGTGAACCGTTGTGATATCATTCGGCCATGGTCGAACCGCAAATATTCTCTTTTCGTCCTCTGCATATTGGAGGGCATTGAAACAATTCAAATTAACGGAGGTAGATGATACATGATGTTTCGTCGATACACACATTACTGACATAGCTGAGATTATCATCGTCGGCAACTGGGTTGAATGCCATGTTCTCGGTCGATAACCAATGCTGTGTGTCAAGTTACATTGTATCGTACAGGGCTATAGCGGAGATTGTGTGTGAAATGGTAAGAATAGCCTAACTATTAGTTTACCGATGAACTTCGTTGCGTTGTCAATTTAGTGCGGCTACGGTATGATTCACACTTGGTGTACTGTTGAGTAAAGAGTAGAGTGGCTTAGGGTTACTGCATCTGTCTCCATCGAATTCACGATATCCAATTAGACCAGCACCACTGTGTGCTCTACATTAAAAGTTAGTGTAAGACATCTCACGTGTCCAGCAAACTGCCGATGAGAGGGGGGCCAGCACCACGCGAAATATGGTAGTTATGAAAAACATTTCGGGTATCTGCCGTGCTACAATGCAGCGTTCTTCTGCCCGTTTTCGCAAATATTTCTGACAATCCAGCGCGCTCCGAACCTACTAATGAGTCATACATTTACAAGTTTCGGTGCCTTTGAGATATTTGCGCCTCACTCTCTAACTAGGTGTCTGAGTAGCTTGTACCGTACACCGTGTTATTAAGACACAATGATAGAATACATGGGTTGCCCGCTTCACGTATTGGCTTCCCCCGCATTTTGGCCCGCACCACGTAGGATGGACTAAACTTGCTTGTCTGGGTGTGATAGTATCAATACCGTGCTTTGGGGTGTCCTGTACCCCCCAAACGAAGATGACATGTTCGGCTAAAGAAAATAATATTCGATCAGACTACAAGTCATTTACAATAGCGTAAAATAAAATTACTAATCAGAGTCAGATTCTGTTTCCATTCCATCCTTAATGCCATCTTCAAATACATAACCGGAACCAGTAAATGAATTATTGACAATTTCATTCAGAAACGAATCCCATATATTTTTTAGCCATAGGAGTACGGAACGGTAATTACTGAATTTAGTCTGGCGTTTGGGTATATGCCAGTATCGTACTCGATGAGGTTATGTGCACTATATACGCACTGTCTAAATTTTATGCTTTTAACAGATGAATGCAGAATCAAGTTTTAATAGAAGTAGAATAGGAAAACAGTATTTTAAATATTTACATGTGCGGTATACATGAAGGACAGAAACTATAACTAAATCTCCGAAACTTTAGTTCTTACAAGGATAGACAGGAAAAAGTCAAAGTGAATATACAGTAAACCATTTATCGGCTGCCCTTTGCCACAAAGAATTTTGTTAATATTTTTAGCAAATTCCGTCGAACAGCTAAGCCAAATGATATTTCTGTGGCACGGGTTCTCTGCAAACAATGGTTATAAACCGTAAAAAGAAGAAGCCATGAAGAAAATGAGTAGTCAGGTCCACTGCTGAATAGGCGCTTTGCCAGCCGCAACTATCTCTTGTAGATAAAGAAGAAAGTCCGCGTGTTGGGTCAGTAGTAAAATGATGCTCTACTACGCACAGGCAAAAAAGATCTCGGCGCAGTGTTCTGAAAACGATCGATGGAGCCGTAACTGCGTATGATTGACAATGCTTATACGAAAAGCAGTCAGCAGAGTATGCAGACCTTCTTCTTTATCTGTAGGTGAGAGTCAAAGAAGGCTGGCACCGATAGCAGAAATAATTGGAGTGGAAGGCTAAGACGCTTTGCGTTTGTAGCCTGACGAGACAAAACCGAAGGCAGGAGAAATTCTTTTCAAAATTATTCTTGATAGGACTTGTGTCAGAGGAAGGGCAAGCAGTTCATTTTTATTTCATTTCTTCTACGAGCATTTAATACTTAATCAGGTCGTGATTTGGACTTCAGAGCTCCTGTGGAAGATATATAATTGAGATATGATGGAAAAAGGATTCAAGCCCGTAGACCGCCGCTGCTCCTCCTGAATAAGAGCTACTTCACACTTTAGTGGGACGGAGTAGTGCTCCGGCCACTAAAATACGGCGCCTTTAATGACGCAGACAGTAGAGATAAAGCAGCGTGGGGTCGTGGCGTGCTTTTTTAGAATTTCAATCGACCCTAGTATCCAGATGACTGTTCTAGCACTGCAGGGTGTGCGGAGTGCCGCCAAAATGATGTGCACCGGCGCCGTGCGTACGGCAGATCGTTAAAGGTGGTCTGTAAGTGGTGGCGTTGTGGCGTATCTAGAAGCGCGTAGTCGTTCGGGCCCACCATAGCGATATTATGCAGTCGCATAAGAGGCAAGTACGCTTCTCATTGATTTGTCGGGCTCATGCCGATCGGCTTCAACGGAGCGGTCGTCTCCCCTCATAGACATATTACAGTTACGTGTGTCAAAATATTGCTGTCTCCTGTAAATAATAGTAGCGTCCGACCGACTTAAGAGCAAGTCGGTCCAATGTGGCTGTCGGACAGGGAGTATGTATTGACTTTCTTTCCTTAGTGGATGAAATTACTTAGAGAACCTCAACTACATCACTTTACTCTTTCCTCTCCTGTCGTTTATAATTCTGATATACGCTCACCGTCCAAAGAAACTGCCAGAAACACGGCAATATTATTTAGTAATCAATTTAAAGAGAAAATAACGGCCATGAACAGTATTGAGTGCTTGGATTTATTGTAATACACAATACAGCGGTACGAAGCAGGAATCAGCCACCCAGAAAAAATAGAAAAGAGCACGTTACTCTCGATAGCGCAATAATATATTTCGCACTGTATTGTACGGGTCATACAAATTCAACCGTGGGGTATCATGAACTAAATTTTCCTTTGTTATTCTACGTACGGTTCCAAACAATGAAATAATTTCCGATCTGCTTTTGTTCTTCCGCGTAGTTCCGATGATATATTATAAATTGGATTAGATAGCGTACCATTATCAGTTGTCCAGCACATTATATGGAAGAAGGTGAATAAAATGAATTTTTAAAAAAATAAGAAAGCGAAATTTAACTGAGTGTAGTTACAAAGGAGACATATGTATGTTATCTTTCCTTATTCACAACTATTCCTAAATACAAGCAATATACTGCTGTTACTATAATTCCGCGATAACATCCAAAAATGGCCAAACATGGGCAAATATACATAAGTTCCGAGCCTTCGTACGACAGATGCTATGTAATCTCTCTAGTTCAAAGTAAAGGACCGGACTCACTATTGTCTATTACTTCAAAACAATTAACTGAAGTTGATCTTCGGCCCAGTTTGTCACTAAATCGCTATTTCTATTGTTTGAATGTGCAATTATTGGTATTTTTGCTTCAACCTTCGCGACGAATCACTGTACTAGCCTTCTGCTTTTGTCCTTGAGGTTATTTCTTACTCGCTGATAAAGCGAAGAGTTCGTTCCTGACAGCCGAAGTATGCAACATCCAATACTATGGTATTACTGGAACCTTCCATTGGGAGTGTGGAATGAGGTATGGCATACATACGTGATGAAGAAGACTCGCTTTTGATTTGCATAGACGGTCTAAAGTTTGAACGGAAGCTTCTAGATTGTCTACATAACACCGCAGAAAATATTTCTAATACTGGATGGGAAATCTTTTGAACAGTCCGTACCATAAAAGCAGCATACAAAAAAGTCGGTAATCTTGTGCAACATGTGAATGCGGTAAATTGGAGTGAAACGTAAGGAGTAAATGTGGGTTCTTACAGAACAATGACGTGAAAAGAGCAAGAAAAACATAATGATAATATATTAAGAACGAATTACAAGCGGGATTAATGCAGTACAGCAATAAATAAATACTAAAAAGATTGTACGATTAATACCTTACGCATACTTTGGATATAGTTTTCCATTCGTTGAAAAGACTTCAACAGTACAGGACGAGCATAACGTGAAATGGATTCGAAATGTTTGGCGAGTGAAGATCCTTGTGACCAAAGTAGGAAAATATTTTAGGTCGTGACAAGAATTTCACTATATCAAGGTCTTTCGATATTAATTTCCGAAATTTCTATCCATGTAAAAGTACACCGGTAACATTTGGGTGTGTCAAATTTTGGAATTGAAACTCGATCTATCGGACTAATTTTCCAAATTATCCATCGCGAAAAGAACCAATCATAAATCCTTCGCCAAATTTACACCCAAAGTTACTGTTTACTGATATCATCAGGGAAAGATTCAACTTTCTGTACTCCTTACAACACTATGCTGTACATGAATATGAGGCTTACCGAAGTTGTTTGATTTGATTAAAAACATTGCAAATCTTAAAGAGACACTATGTGATTCCTCGAAATTACTTTTTAGAATGATAACAAACTATCAAGAAACAGGAAAATATGTGGTTAGCTTGTTGCAAATGTCAAGAATCATCCAAGCAAAGATCAAATTAGGATTCCTTTAATGATTATTTTCGATGTTCCGCCATTTACTGTTTTTTAAAATTGAAATGCAAAATAAAACTATCAGCTAAAGTACGTTACCACCAATACCAACTATTTAACGACTACAGATAAAATTTTCTCGAGTCATATGTAAATTCTATATCAGTACCTTTCAATTTGCAATAACAACAGTGATCAAAGCATAACATAGAACAGTAAATTGCTATATACGTTTCCAATGTCTTTTAAGCATACTTTCTTTTGGAGTATGTGAAATTTCCTACTGTCAAATACCAATCCTCTCTCTATTTGTGTTTCAAATATATTCCTCAATTTCCTTGCGCGTGGAAACAATGAAGAAAACGGTTGGATTTGCAATGTCTTGTTTCAGTCCATTGCAAAACTGTAGAATGTTGTACGGTGTACGAAAATAATAACTCTTCTGTTTAGTTCCTAATGACACTTCCGAACGGATTTTTATTCTCGAATCTTTCATATGCCTTTCTTGTACAAGATACTAGGGTCTTTTTACAAATCCATTTTTGGATTTTCATCGATTACGTTTCTTTATAGGGACTACTACTTTCGGTACTACGTTTCACTTTAGGTTTCTTCAACTCATTTTAATGCTTTTCGTATTTTATCCGTAATTTATGCACTGTGCTCAATCTAGTGAATCTTGTCGATTCAAACAATCACAATGAAATAGCAGAGCGACTGTAAACTGCGAACGATTGCTGAAATTTTGAACTATTTGGGCTGGACCAAATAGAGTTTGAAGGTGCTCCGGTTTGCTCTCCTATGCTACCTACAGTTGAGTTAGTGTTCATACTGAAACCTCGTAAAATGAACAGCTGGAATGACTAGTAGTGAGCAAGAACGGCCAATTCTCCATTTTCATTTGCTTTCGTTTGGCGTCTAGCACATACGTTAATGCGCTTCAGCTACATTGTGGAAAGAGCCTCACTCTTTCACCGATTCCTGCCAAATAGTTAATTACCGTTACAACCCAGTCTTCCAGAAAATGTACGATAGATCCTTGCTTCGAATAAAACTATCCGAACGCTCGAGATATGCGTGAAGTATTGAATGAAGTATAGTATTCAGCTATTCAGCCATTTGTGAATAACCTTATAAACATTAAGGTATACCAAACAGTAATTGTTGTCAAGTTTTACTATATTTCTATAGTTACATCTCCTTCCTTCACAGGATCTCAAAATCTATGAAATCGATGTAAGATTTCTTAGTAATATTGGAAGAAAACGACTAATACACAAAAAAATCGTCTTTTTCGTTCTCGTTTCCTGATAATGAAGAAACATTATTACATTTACACCTGCTTCAAAAAATGTTAGTATTACGTTC
>JAAUYH010160548.1_pt1 | contig 19946 bp, 21 predicted proteins | sample 7278061 | NCBI WGS metagenome assembly JAAUYH01 (sample SAMN14350203, study PRJNA611818) | marine sediment metagenome | isolation source: surface marine sediment (0.6m) | place: French Polynesia: Moorea | collected 2018-08 | reverse complement strand
TTTTTTTATTAAAGCTAAATGTAAAATTTGACAATACTATTTTGGGAATATTTATACTAAATAACTGCAAATTACTAAATTTATCTTACAGCAGTATTGGTGAATGTTTATATCATAATAGGATTCAGTTAAAGCTAAATATCAACATTGAAGTAGGTTGGGTTGAGGAACAAAACCCAACATTTATCAGGTTTTGTTGGGTTACACTGTCGCTTAACCCAACCTACAAAAATTCTTAACTGAATTGTATTGGTTTATATCACATATTTTTTGCAAAAATAGTAGCCTTACTGAAATTCATCATCTACCATTAGTTCTATTATAGTTACCATAAGATAGATTCATTAATATTCCTGAAACTATTGTTGCTGAATCAAATTATTCACAAAGAACTATATAAATAGTAAAATTAAATTGTCAAAACTGTATAAAGTTATCATTCACTGAGTATAAATATACTCAAATTGTCGCTCTTCCCGAAATAAGTATTCCGTAAACTTGTTAATCGTCAACAAGTGATTTAAATCTAACCTGTAGAAGTAGGTAGTTTCATGTTGCATCTTCTTCTCCTGGACTATAAACACATTCAGAAGTGATATTTGAATCTTATGAATTGCAGTTTAGTAAATATGTGATACAAGTTTAGACTTAGATTTTGGGCGTTGCTGAATAACAATATGAATCGTGGGTGTAGAGACGCGTTAACGCAGTGTGACCGTAAGGTCATAATATCGCGTCTCTACAAAGTTCTTAATTGTGCAAAGAATAAAATATGACCTTGCGGTCACGCTGCGCTAACATATCTCAAATCAGCAACGCCAGAATTTCTAATTAGCAATTACCAATTACCGATTAGCAATTACCAATGATGCTTGATTTTACAGTTTGGGATGAATTACTTCGTCGGTATGTAAACGAAAAGGGACTGGTAAATTATGCTGCTTGGAAACGGGAACAACCCCAGGTACTGGCTAATTGGTTGTCGAGTCTCCAGGGTATGGAACTTAATTCAGATGCTAGTTCTTCAGAACAGTTAGCATTATGGATTAATTTGTATAATGCATTTACCATTGCAACAATTTTAGAAAAATATCCCATCAAGTCGGTTCTTCCCAAAATTTTTGATCGTATTCCTAACTGGATTGCTTTTTTGTGGTTTTTTCAACGTCGAATTTATGATGCTTTTGGTAAAAGTTATAGTTTGGCTGAAATCGAAAATCAAATTCTTCGCCAAGATTTACAGGAACCACGAATTCATTTTGCTATTGTTTGTGCTTCGGTCGGTTGTCCCCTACTGCGATCGCAAGCTTATCTTCCCGAACTAGTTGAACAGCAATTAGATGAAGATGCTCGTCGTTTTATTAATAATCCCGATAAGGTTCAATACAATTCTGCTTCGGGAACTCTTTACTGTAATAAAATCTTCAAGTGGTATCGCCAAGATTTTCTGTCGGTAGCAAATTCAATTCCAGAATATATTCGTTCCTATCTAGAAACAGATTTACCTTTAACTGCGAATACAGCGATCGCTTACCTCTACTATGACTGGAGTTTAAATCAACGAATATCTTGATAAAACCGTTTGAGATAATTTGCATCTACACCTATTCCCCATAAAACCCCGATGTAAATGTAAATTGCAGTTGCTTTCCAAGCACCCCACCGAGCTACCCGACGGTCGGAACTTTGCACTATGCGGTTAACTAAACGAATTCGTCCTTTGCGAGCAAGTTTGCAACATAAATTTCCATCTTCCATGATGGGTAAATTGTCATCAAATCCCCCACATTCCCAAAAATCATTGCGACGACAAAATATTACTTGATCTCCAAATAACAAACGTAATCCTTTCCAAAATGAAAGAGGTTTGAAAATTAAAGGAGCGTAATAAGTTTTCAAGTAATTATGTAGAGAAATTCCCCACCGCGTTGAATTAGACCCAACCATCAGAGAAATAAATCCTCCAGCAGCAACTTTTGGATCTGTTAGGGTTTTTTGAATAATTGCGATCGCATCATTTGGTAACCAAGTATCCGCATGCAAAAAACAAAGAATATCTCCTGTTGCAATATCTGCACCTTGATTCATTTGAATGGAACGACCGCGCTTTGAACTAAATATAATTTTTGTTTTGATTGATTGGGAAAATAATTCAAAACTAGTTTTTACCCGATCTACTGTTTCATCTTCGCTTCCTGCATCGATGACTATAACTTCGTGAGGTGGAGGGTTGAGTACAGTTAATTGCTGTAACGTCTGTTGAATTGTGCTTTCTTCGTTTAGAGCAGGAATAATTATCGAAACATCTCTACGGACACGCTTTGCTAACAAAAGTCAAAAGATAATTAGTTTACAAGGAGTTGCGGTACTCTGGTTTGAGTAGTTTTCCCCATAATTTATTGTAGGGGTGAACGGACTTTACTGATTGGTTTTTCTGAAAAATTGGTCTTTCTTCATTTACCCATTGGAAGATACCACCACTCAAATTATAAACGTGAGAAAAACCGCCTTTGACCAGAGAATTTGCAACATCAGCACTGCGATAACCGATGGAGCAATAAACCACGATTGGTGTATCTAATAGAATTATTTCTTCAAAGGCTGAATTATCTGTTTCCCCAAAATTCTTTGTAGAGACGCGCCAGAGGCTAACGCCGACGCCGCAGGCTCTGGCGCGTCTCTACAGAAATCCTGTACAAACGTAAACGATTGAGCTGCTTGAAGATGACTCAGTGCATATTCTTCGCTGGAACGTGCATCAAGTAATAATGGGTTTGATTTTTCTGGGTCTTTGAGCCACAAATCTAATTCTTGGGTTGTTAGTGACTTTACTTTGGGAAATTGTAATTTGATGAGAATTTGTAGGAGATTTAGGGTTATTGTTCGCCAAGGTGAGAACATTGACTAAATAAACAATGATTTATTGGGGTTTTTATAAGTACAGAAAAGGAGCAAAAGTTTAGCTTAAAAAATTAGAAATCAAACATTATGCCTCGTCAACCTCGTCTACTCAAATCAGGATATTCTTATCACATCACAACTCGATGCAATAATCGCGAGTTTAATTTAACCCGTCACGAATGTCGTGAAGTATTTATCTACACCCTCAAAAAAGCTATAGATAAATATGGCTTCAAGCTTTATGCTTTGTGCATTATGAGTAATCATGTGCATTACGTTTTAGAACCAGCACAACCAGAAGACTTACCCAAAATCATGCATTGGCTCAACTGGTATACTGCAATGTGCTTTAACCAGATGCTCAATCGTAAAGGACATTTTTGGGAAAAAAGATATCACAGCAGCGCATTTGCAAATACTGATTACAAAAGAGCATTAAATACATTGCGCTACATTCATGCAAATCCTAAAGCTGCCCAAATGCAAGCAGGATTTTTCTACGATTTTAGTAATTATGGCATACATGACAGGTTAACAGATGATGGCATTACACAATGGCATCCCGCTTTTTTATCTTTAGGACGGACTTTAGATGAATGTGCGAAAAGATATCGCGGATTTTGCAAGAAATATAAACCGAAAACCAAACCAGCAAAAAGTTATAGTTGGGGTCAAAAATTCTTACCCAAAGTGGTTAAAGGTAAGAATAAAAAAACCTCCCCAGGACAAACAAGATTACCTTGGGCGCAATGGGAACCAACAAATCCAGAAGTACAAGAAGTTGCAGAAAAATTCGTAATGGCAAACTGCTATGACGCAAAAATCGCGATGCAGTTTTTCAATGATGTGTAACAAGTTTAATTATTTTGTGCTTGCGCCCTTACCCCTATAGCTGCACGAACTGTTTTGCTCGCCGAGACCAGGTCTGTTATGTCCTTACGGACACGCTAGAGCCTGAACCACACCTTAGGTAAACGACGAATGTACGGCAGATCCGCTAATGACTTTTGAATTTTGATTTATGTCCTACGGACACGCTACGCTAATTGGTGGTGGTGCCAGGTATCGAATTACTGAAAAGCTTATGTTTCCGTAGAAATATCCAGTTTTACAAATATTCATGAAAGACTGAAGCGCCTATATGTTACAGTTTACAAGTCTCTGCGCGAGAGAAGAGAACTGCAAAACAATTAAATGTAGTCGTAGAAGAAGTGACCGTGCACACGGCACGGCAAGGAAGATTCCCACTCTGTGCTGATAGGTTAAAGGTATAATCTTTGTACTCCAACCACCTACCTCCTCTCCTCCAGGCAACGCGATCACCAAAATTATTGAATACTCTCTCATTATACAGTCTTTTTCCACCTAGACTTTGGTAAATATCTTTCTGAACGCTAAAGCCAAATTTTCCATTACTAGTAGACACCCAGAACCTATCAATAATACCCAAATCTTCACAAGGGAAATTATCAATAGCTTCCTCATCTAAATAACTTTCTGTTTCTCTGTTAGCTACCCTAAGCATCACTGTCAAAGTTTCTTCATCAGCCTTTTTCCATTCACCCCGCATCAGATATTCTGCTAGCTGTTTATACTTCAAAGGTAATTTACATCTAACCAAACTAATTCCAGTTTTATTATCAAAATTAGTTTCCCCCATCCGATACTCGTGTAGCTCTTTTGGAGTCGGTAATCTGTACCATGTCAGCTGTTCATCAAGTTGATTCGTTAAATCTCTTAAACTTAACCAACAACAAAACTGATTTGCATCTTCTATCGTAATTCCATCAACTTTATTCTTTGCTGTTCCTTTGGGGAAACTTTGATTTTGCCAATCCTGCGGTATTTTATCGTATCCAGTTTCTAGGAGAAATAATTTATATTCTGCACAGGTAATATTATAATCTTTATTAATTTCAATATTCTCATCAACCCGCGTAAAATTCCTTAAGCGTCGCGCTAATTTTACCTCAGCAGCTAACTTAAATATTTCTTCATCATCTGATTCTAAACCTGCATCAAGTTTACTTACTAATTCCTCTCTTACTTGTTTATCAATTCGCCAACCTTCCTCTTCATAATCCGCAATTACTAAAAATGCATTAATTGAGGGTGAAGGCTTATTAATAACTGCATTAACAATATTAGTTGCATTTTTTGCTTGTGCAGCATATAAACTAATCGTTTCTGACCACCAAGTTTTATCAATATTATTAATTAAGATATGTTCTTGATTTGATTCACTTATTTCAACCGCAGCTAAATACTCCTGAAAACTTAAATGTGCAAATTCATATTCTTCAGCTTCCTTGTCACCTACCAACAAGCTATAAACATCGAGAATTTTTGTGATGAAATCTTTCGCTTTATTTAGTTTTGGCAAGGTTGATAACTGCCCAGATATCCAATTTTCAGCTTGTTCTAATGTAAATTCCCGCCTCTCGTTTTGCATTAATTTCAATGCTAACACTTGCAAAATCGATTGTTGTTGTCCAGCAGTTAACCCATCGGGTATCTTCTTTGCCTGTTGACGTTTTTCCAGTAATATTTGACAAATATCTTTGTAGAGTTCAACTCGTTTCCCTGGTAAAACATTTCCCCGACGGTGAACAGTCGCAATCATTTTGAGTAACAATGGATTTACAGCCATTGCAATCAAAGGAGGACTATTGACAATCCGCTCTATTAAATTATTTGCTTGTTGTTCTGCAGCATCTTTAACTCCACCATCACATTGTCCCCCACGGCTTTTAATTTCGGTTTGTACATACCAGCGCTGTAAAAAATCTGTAATTTGTTCGCGATTAAATGGCTGAACTTCCAATACTTGCTTAGATGAGATTTGCAAGCGTGCTGTTGCATAACCATTGGGACGGGAAGTGAGAACAAAAACCATATTTTGGTAGCTTCTCATTTGATTATCTACCCAATCTCTTACTTTTCCGCGCTGCTCTTCATCCGCAACTTCATCTAATCCGTCCAGCATGATGATAAATTTGTTTTGTTTTAAGTTTCTCTCCACCCAATTAGATGGTGGATTTAGACTTTGACCATTGATTTTTAATTTTTCTATTTGTTGTTGGATTAATGTCTCTAATGATAGACTTTGATTTTTAATAATTTCGTTGCGTATCTCGCGCATGTAGAATAAAACTGGAATTAATTTTGGTGCTTTGCGGTTAATATTTTGCTGTTGTTTCGTTACGTAAATCAGCGTCAAATGTCTCAATAATGTCGTTTTACCCGAACCTGGTCTGCCTAAAATAACTAATATTTTATACAGACTTATCCGTTTATCATTTTTTGCTGCTAAAAAATCCCAAATTGTTGTTTCTGATGAAGATTGATTCTGCAACTCAGTAATAATATCTTGTTTAATATTATCTGAGTAATTTGCTGCTATTTTCAGAGGAACAAAGACTTTTTGTAATTCCAAAGTAAACTCGTTATCTAAACCTTGAGTTTCATCATCTCGACATTTGTATTCTAAGGCTTTGTAATAATCACGTTTAAAAGGTGAGAACAAATCTTCTACTTTTGAGAATAAATCTTTTAACTTATTGATAATTAATTCACTTATTTTACTTGCCTGTCGATTTTGTTCATCTCCCCAAAATTCTGAGACATTTCTAATTACTTCCACTAAAAAATCTCGTCCTGCCAGTAAAATAACAGATATTAAAGTAAAAATAAAAGATATAAATGCTGCATTTAAATTGGCAACAATAAAATAGTGGAATGTGAGAAATACTCCAATACCGGAAAACAGCCACAATAAGATATTTTGCCAATATTTGGGAATTAATAAAAAGCTCGGTACGATCGCACCAAAACCACATAATATTAACGATATATAGCCAAACGGAATAGTAGATTCTTCAGGAATTATATTAAGTTGCAATAAGGCATAAATTACAGCACCCATCAAAAACAGTAAAAATCCACCGATCCAATTGGATTGTGAATTTACTTGAAATTGTGAATTTTCATTGCTTGTGGTTGAATTTTGTTGTAGATTATTTACCAAAAAAGTGAAAGTGGAAAGTGCAACAACACTAATAACCCAAATTATTATTATGCCCTTGTCACTAATATATACATTAATGGATGGTAATTCTCTGTTTAAATAAAGTACAATAGTATTTGCTGTTACTGTCCCAAGACTTAGTAAATAGTTACTAATAAGATTTGGTAAATTATTCTTTCTTTGAGCCATACTTCTTGAGTACTTTTTTTTAGTATTTTTATATCTTTAATAAATAATACACAGTAAAAACCTATCTTTTCGCAAATTAATTATGAAATCTATCTGCTGATATTTTGCACTTTTAAAGACAGGCTATAGATCTCACTACTTTTCTGTATGAGAATTAATTCTCTGGCGGCATGGATATTAATGTTATTAAATGTAAAAAGATAAGGTGCGTTACGCTGCGCTAACAGCACCCTACAAATCGTCAAAGAATAAAAAATTTTCAAGTATTAGGTATTTTGAATTAGGCTCTCTTCAAATTCTTAAATAAACTAATTATCACCAAAGCTGTTACACACAACAAAGCCACAATCATGATGATATGGTTTTCCCAATTTTTGATCGCGATCGCAATTAAAGCCCAAATAGTTACACCTGTATAAGTAAGATCTCGATTTTGGAAGATAGTAACTATAGAAATTGCAGCAGCGACCAACATCATAATTACAGTCCAAGCTTGATCAGGTATACCCCAACCATTCCAATTTTGAGCGTACAAAGCACAGGCGACATTAACAACCGTAGCAACGCTAATCCAACCCAGATAAATACCCATGGGATAATGAACGCACCATCTTTTAACACGAGATATCGCAGTCTTACTAGTTCCCAAATGCAGATATGTCGCAATCAATGGTAGCAAAATTACAAGCATTGCGACTACTGAAAGTGTAAATAAACGAAATGAAAATAGATATACCCAAATACTTTGAGCAATAGATGCAATTACTAAAAAATACCCGATTTTACGTAAATCGGGGTTATTTCTCTGGTTAGGTAAAACTTGATAAGTCGCGAAAGCAAATAATCCTAGGTAGATTAGTCCCCAAATAATAAATGCATAATTAGCAGGAATAATCAAAACTTCTTTGAACAAAGTATTAGAGATTTGACCAATAGTAAGTCCATTCAATGGAAAAATATTTGATGCAACGTTGACAATAAAAGCAAGAATAATTGCAATCAGAGTAACAATTTGTCGGAGAAAATCCCACTGGTTACTAGATGAAGAGTGCTGCATGGTAATGAGAGCAAGGTGTTTATATTTTTAAATATAACTGAGGTTTAGATATTATTTGTATATGAAAATCCGAATAAAAAAGCTACTCAAAATGTCTAAGAGTGAGCAGCTTTATATAAAAATTAATTTTTAGATTTTAACCCTGACCATTTTTTCAGAAGTCTATTCCTCCAAAGGAGCTATTTGAGGAACAGGACCATCCGTACCACCAGTTTTTAATACTAATTTTCTTCCTTGGCGATCAAAAGCATTTCTTCCAGGACTTAGCCTTACACTTGCAACTCTGTATCCTTGACCAATAATTTCATCATATTTGACTAATGGATGACGTACTCTACGTCTCAATTTAAAACAACGTCGAAAACTAAATTGTCCTTTTGAGCGTAGGAAAGATTTCCTTCTTCCAAGATTGAAGTCAACTCCACGATTTGTTCTGTTTATGAGAGTATACCTGTAACAACGTCGTCTAATTTTGGTTGGACGTATTTCTTGTGCAATTGCACTATCAAGAAATATCATTCCTCCTAACATTGATGCTAAAGCTGCACCACCAAATAGAATATGCTTTAGATTTATTTTTTTTGTTGTAATTTTCATAGTTTGACCTTTAAATAAAGAATAGAAATAAATAGAGTTTTTCGCTTTTCTGCTGATTGTGTATTTATTTCGTAATACCAATCTATCTTTTAGATATCGGTTACTAGTTACGTATTTTTCGGAATAAAGATAAAAAACAATTAAGTATTTTTAGATATTTGCAACTTTAGGTTGATATATCTTAATAAAAGAACCATTTTTGGGAATAAAAATTATTTAGATACAGCAAAAGTAGCAAGTAAACATCTAAGTCATTACTTGCGATAGGAATCATATTTAATTTGTGAACAGATTACTTATGTCGCGTCTCTACAATATTGACTAAATTTATTAGATTTGAATTTATGTAAGACTTTTATCTTTAGTCTTAGACCACTTTACACTGCTGTGCTTTTCTCCAAGCATTCGGAGTCTTTTTATAGTAATCGTGAAACTGTTCGTAGAAATGATTAATATTTTGATAACCTACATCTAAAGCAATTTGTTTGACTGAGTAGTTAGTTTCTAAAAGTAAACGCTTTGCTTCTACTATCCGACGTTCGATAATCCAATTGTTAACTGTTTTCCCTGTCAATCTTTTTACTAAATCAGTTAAATAAGCAGAGGAGTAACCTACAGCTTGAGCTACTTTTTTTAAGCTAATAGGTTGGTCGTAGTTCAATTCAATAAACTCAAATACTTCCTTTAGTCTAGAATTCGATGGGAATATGGACTCAGAAGAATTTGATTCTTTACTTGCTGCAGTACTAAAAATTTTATTATTTGCTAACTGAATTCTAATAGAGTCATTTTTTGCATTAATAACCTCAAATCCTGCCTTTTTTAGGCATTTAACTACCAAATTTTTGGTTTTAGTATGTTCATTACTGAATACAATCTTAATCATTGTTTCTTAAAATACTTGAGATAAATCATAGGTAGTCCTATTATTTCTTCACTAAAGAACGACCCTATTTACCTCAAATAGTCTAGATATTTAATAAAAGTTATTGTTTTATTAACCACTGATATGAATTACTTAGATGCTTTCCCTTGGGTAATCACGTCACATCTAAGATCCTTTATGGCTTCCGAACTGGAAATACAATAAACTTGTACTGATTTAATTACAGCATCATCACGAAATTCCTTTGTTTGGTTATATTCCCCCTGTGGAGATTTGTAGATACCTGCAAAATTTTGAGGTGATGTTGAGGGACGAAAAGCGAGATTTTTTGGTTGATTTGCAAAACTGACAGACTCTCGAGACTCATTAGCAGTGCTGTAAGCTAGAGTTGCTTCACCGTAAGTAGCTTGTGCATCTTTAATTGTTGTTCCGACTCCTACTCCTTTATCCGTACGATAATCAGGGTTGTCAGTAATTATCGTTGTAATAACATCGGAATCAGAGAAAGTTGTGTTAGCAGGATAAATAATGTGATATTGGGTTTTTCCATCTTTATTTACTGCGATCGCGTCAAAGTCCACCATGAAAGGTGATTTCACCTCAAATTTGACTTCGGAACCTAAGGATTTTTTCAGTTCTCCGTAAGTCATTCCTAAGCGCGCATCACCAATTCCTTGGGGAGATATGAGTTGAGAAGAGTTGACCTTAGTTGTTTTTGATTTCGAAACTACATCTTTGCTGGGATTTTTTGGGGTTTCTTCGGGAATAGTTGTAGAAGTCGGTGGGTTACAAGCAGCGAGAGTTACTAAGATGCTGATAATAAATAATGGATAAAGTAAAATATTTTTGGTTTTATTCTTTTTACCCCACTCAAAAATACTATTTGATGAAATATTATTCATTTTCTTTCCCATACATTTTTCAGATAAATTAGGCACTATTTTAATCTTTAAATTATCTAAATACAGTCTTCTTTCTCTGAAAGATGGTGGAGATTTAATAAAAATTAGTAAAACTCTGCATATAAAAGTTTTGATATTTTCCTAAGTTTAGATATGTCACACTCAGCGCTAAAAAAAGTCAAATTAAAAGCATTATTAGTACTAAAAAAACCCGATTTGCATGAAATCGAGTTTTTTTACACTCAGGTAACATTTGGTAGATGGCAAAAGTAAATAATCCTAGGTAAATTAGTCTCCAAATAATAAAGGCATAATTAGCAATCAAGAGAATTTACTCCCAAAGCAGTACAGAGGGTAATAATTCTGGATATGCCAACCGCAGCAACTGATAGCCAATCCCAGCTGTACCCTGAAAGAAGCCAGGGTTAAACACGGAATTGGGCAAGTTGGCAAACAGTTGATAAGCTCCTGTTTGGTTGGCTCTAGCAACGATATTGGTTGCTTGTTGCAGAGCAACCTGACGCAAATCTGGACTATTGAGTCGCTGGGCTCCAACCAAAAGAACCTCTACTCGACCTAAGTTCCCACAGCACAGATGGTCAATCGCCTGCAATCCATGCTTCTGAGTTGTTTGCAGCGCAATTTCAATTTCACGCTTGATTTCGGGAGTCTCCACAATTCCTAGGCACCCTAAACGCCCCAAACCGATTCCGGCAGCCCCGTGGCACCACTGAACTGCAAAGCCAGGGTTTCTGCCTTCCAAGCTACGGAAATCAGCCCAATTGCCATGTTTCTCTGAGAAGACACTACGTTCATACTCAATACCTTCTAGGGCGGCTTCTAAATAGTTCTGGTTGTGGGTGGCGGTGTAGAGTCGCAACAAGGCGTAGGCAACTCCGGCTGCTCCGTGGGAGAAGCCAGTGAGCGGTCCTTTGGCAACCGTATTCCAAGCTTTAGGCGCACCATCTTTACTTACTTGCTTGTTGATGAGATGTTGTCCACAGGTGATCGCTTTTTCTAAAACTGTAGTTTCAGCCGTCGCTTCATAGAGAGACAATAACCCTAAAATTGTTCCGGCTGCTCCGCCCATAATATCCAACTGTCGATCTGCGGCAATCAGTTCTGGGGTAATCCAACTGGCAAACCTACCTGCATCAGTTAACAAGGTCCCATCTTTGAGAAATTGACTCGCCTTTACTAGGGCATAAATAATTGAGCCTAAACCAGTTGCACCCCCTATTCCGGTAAGCCGAGCAAAGCGTTGCTGGGCTTCTAAGTCCAATATTTCCAGTTGCTGCCGTAGGGGCTTTAAGACGCGTAATGCTAACTCACTAAATTGAGGTTCGTGAGTCACCTGATAAAGTCCAGCAAAGAATAAGGCAACCCCACAGCGTCCATCATACAGGCTATCGCCCAGTAGTTGTAGCTGAAAGCGCTCGGCTTCAGGAACAAAGCCCATGCCAATCCAATTAAGACTGCCATCGGCATCTTCAAGCGCCCTAGCTTCAAGTTCAGTCGCAATCTTCCATGCTTCTTGAATCAGTTGTTCTGAACTGAGGGGCGGCAAAGAATATTCCTGCTGTTGTTGATGCTTATCAGTAGTAGTTTGTGCGATTCTGGCATAGAATGCTCCCTGAATAATCGCGATTTGTCGGACTAAGTCCGTTTCATCCAGAGCTTGCAGTTGTTCTCTAACCTGTTGATAACTAGCTTCTTTGAAGTATTGGGGAATTATTGAGATACCCTTCAAAGCTAGGGCATCGCTATTCGCACTAGCCGTAAAGAAGGGAATATCCAACTGCTCCATTGCCCGGAGTTCTGCCTGCAGGATGGGCCAGGCATTGGGTTTTTTCTGAGTAACTAGATAGGCATGACTGAGACGATCTAGCTCAATGCTATAGTCTACGGCATTCTTGAGATGATCTGGTGACCAAGCATGTTGCAAAATAGTGAAGTAGATGCCGGTAGCCCGGAAAACAAATCGGACTTGCTGATGCTGGAATAATGCTAATGGACTCTCTAGTGCTAATAAACTCTTCTTGTGAACCATCAAAAAGCGGTACATCTGCTCAAACCCAGCACAAAGTTGTTCTTGATAATCATTCGGAGACAAGGCAGTATCTCCTAAAAGAGGCACATTTTTCTCTATAGACCAGGTGACTGTTTGATTACGCAGGTGCATATTATCGGTGTTGATCGCTTGCCACTGTGGCACTTTTCGAGGGGCTTGCTGAGAATGGGTGCTGCCCAAACCACTGATATCGTAGGCAATGCGCTTATCGATACTGAAGTCCCAACGGGGCATCATTCCTGTGCGTAATACAGATTCCCAAAATAGTCGCAGGGACTCTGTTTCCAATGCTTGAGGTGAATTTTCGATGGGGTTGGCTTGATGGTGCTGCAAAGTTTCCGTATCGATTATTACAAGGTGTTCACCACTGGCAATCAGGTTTCCATGGTGACAGTCGGTTCCCCGTAAGACATAAATCAGACACAGTAACATACCCGCCCGTTGATAAAAGCGATCAACTGCTGCTTTGTCTTTACAGAGTTGGTGCTCGACATATTCAACCCAGCCGTAATCCCCCTGATTGAGCACCTCGATGACCTTAAAATCTAATAGTTTACTTTGGTGATTACACCAGTCGAGAAGATGATTCCATGCTACTTCCAAACTCAAATCCTTGGGTTTGTAGACTAGCTTAAGTCCTGATTCAAAGGTCAGCAGAATGACTGTGCGTCCCTGATTATGTGGATCAGAAAGGGAAGTTTTGATTTGAGAAACTTTGCCTAAAGGCTGTGGTTCTGCCTTGAATTCCCCACGCCCTGGGCTAGGGAGAGTCTCTACATTGTTATCTCGAGACTTGTTATTTGTAATTAAGCCAAATGTCTGCTCAATAGCATCCCAATCTCGAGCCAAACGCTGAATAAATTCAGTCGTTGCTTCCACCCAGAAATCCACGGCGGTTGCGAGCAATCGACCTAACACAGGGTACTTATAAAAAAAGTTGAATAAACCATTCTGTAAGAGTCCCTCAACAAAATGGTTGTATTGTATCTTGCTATTGCTGGGTTCTTCTTGTAGCCCCAGCAGGTTGAGTAAATTTTGACCAAAGGGACGAACTTTAGAGAATTCAAAATCTAGGGTCTTGCTAGAGATAGTCGCTAATCGTTGCAACAAGCTCCGTTCCAGGGAACAATACGCCTCTTTCTCTAGAATAGATAAGGGAAGTTCTGCTGAGGAAAACTGAGAAGACCCCAAAGAAGTCAGTAAATTCTGTCTAGCAACTTTAATAGCAGGTAATAAGATATCTTCAAAGACAATGGGCGCTTCTGGCTCAGTTGGCAGTAAGACTTCAGCATCAGGATTGAACTCTGTTGCAGTTTCCACGATCTGGCGCAAGGTTTCTGCCCATGTTGGCAAAGCCTGTTCGCCTGCCAGTTGTACTGTTCCCAATCGAGGACGAACGGTGTCGAGGTCTAAATTCTCCCACTGTAAGCGTTTCTGCAAAGTTGATAGTTTACTTTCATGGGCAATGGTCTGACACCAACGATTGAGTCGATCAAGAACGATTTGTTCGTTTGTCTTTTCTGCCACAACGACAAAACGTTCTTGATCGAGCCGTTCCCAAAGGAAACTGGCATTGGCAATAATCATGGCGAAATCGACTTTGGTGATGTGGCGGCATTCAAAAAGCAGTTGGGACATAGGGGATTCCTCTTCTTAAATTCTGATTTGAGTTCAATGTTAGAAATCACTCAACCCAGAAATGAGTCAAGTGGCTCATTTCTGGGTTGAGGCAAACCGTTCAAGATACCCAGGTATCGAAACTGCCCAAAACCAGATGACTTTGTAGAAGTCCATCTCAGACATCGATTTTGGGCAAAAGATTTTACGCCTTTAGGCTAGAATATGGAAAAGTGTCTTATCATTTACACCGTAAATCTTTCAGGCTTCCTCACTTACACCGATCTGTGTAGCAAGGACGGCAAGTAATATCTGTCCAGTATAAGCGACGCCCCGCTACAGCTAGTAGCTTTTCTTCGCTCAGTTCAGGCAATTTATGAAGCCCCACATAAGCCAGCATTTGAGTTACATCTTCTGTTGTAAGATTTTTACATTTGTCAGTAACAGCATTTGTGACCAGTTTGACAACTTCATCTTGGGTCTTTGCCTCTTTAATTTGCTGGCATACCTCATCGTCTTTAAGCACAGCTTTAAGTTCTTCTATCATTAGTTTTTCTCCTTTATTGAGATTTTTTGTTTAGAATTTGTTAACAGAAAAGCTTTTAATTGATAATCATATAAATTAGAATTTAAATTCTAGATTATCAAAGAGTTTTAAAGCTTATTTGGTTGTTACCTTTACCTTCCATATATAAATATTATTTCGATTTAATCTTATTGATAATTAACTATTTTTGGGTAAGATAATAATTAAGTATTAAGTATTTTTAGATTATCCTCAAAAGATAAAAATTAAAAATTAAATATTTTCTAATAATTCTCTAAAATTGAACATTTATTATTTCCATAAATCTTCCAACAAAAAAAGATATTAGATTAGTAAATAGCATAATCTAATATCGGATTTAGAGAATATATTAGTTGATTAATTAGCAGCGATTGGAGTTTTTACCCGCATAACAAACACGCCGTCACTCTGAATTAGAGAAATCTGTTTAGCAAAAGCACTATGCGTTAACTTTTATATTTGGTCCTGATGCAAAAGGATTAGTCACTTTAAAATCAGAATAAATGCCAACTTCTTTACGAGAGAAGGATAGATCGACAGATAAAGGAGCTGTCCTGCAAGGATCTATACCGATACGCTTAAAGGTGACAAGAAGTGGTAAGCTTTCTTGTACCGAAACTTCAAAGTCACTTTTATCGGTGCAACCTGTACTAGTTACGGTAATAATAACCTCAGTTTCTGTTACGACAAGACCGTGTAAGACTTCAACAGATTTAGATTCTTTTTTGGTAGTAGACATAGTTTAAGTTAATCTCTTTAATGATTTACAAAAAATAATTGATCAATTGCACATAGTTTTAAATTGTGAACAATTTATATAGCAGTTCTTAATCGAATGAAGTAAACCATAAGACTGAATTACCAAGCTTTTTAGCTTCATATGTATACCTCATCAGCCAAAGAAATACTATATTTCCACCTGTTTCAGCTTTTCAAGGGGTTGTGCAAAAATCCCTAATTACTGGCGGGTGAATAGTAAATAACTCGACGCAGAGGGATATGTCAGGATTAAACCTTCATCGGTTAATTTATATTCCTTAACTTGTTGTAGAGCGTTCAAATAGCTTCTTTCTTGTGTGTCGATCTCCACACTACAAGATATTAGTGTAGAAGCTATATTCTGAATCTGAATTTTGCCAGAACTTCCATCGAGTGGTTTAACCGTGTAGTTGCTAAAGTATCGATTGCAGCCTCCACTACCGCTAATTCTGCCATCATTAAATTCTGCAGTAATTTTAGTATTCGGTAGTATTTGAGTTTCTACACCCGATTTAAGTATCCAACTTCCCTCTATATTTACTTGAGTGGAAATTACCTTATGATTCCCATCTGCATAAACTTTATAAAGGTTATAGTTTTGTTCTTCTGGTGAGAGCTTGTAACTTGCCTCTATAGATGATATGACTGGTAAAACTAAGCCATCTGGAGGTTGGGCTACGAAATCGAATTCTAATCCATTCCCAGATGATACAGGGCGTGGAATCAATTCACCATCAGTCCAGCCCCCCGTACTCACAGTTCCGGATGCTTTTATGATTGGTGATTCGGTAAGTATATATATCTTGTCTACTGTCGGCACTTTCTTCTTGGTCATATTGATCACCGTTATTTTTCTCCTTTATATTCGTTAACACACTTTATAAGACCACCTATTGCACTTATATAAGTGCTTTATTCTAAAAAAATTCTCTTTTGATTATGAGCGGCATAAACGATGAAATCGTTGTGCCCCTTTCTTCTGGTGATAGCTTATAACTTGCCTCTATAGGCGATATTACTTGTACAACAGGACCATCTGGAGGTTGGACCACGAAATCGAATTCGCATTTTCCAGCAGATGATGAAGGGCGTGGAATCAATTCGGCATCAGTCCAGCCCCCTGTGGTTATGGTTCCTGATGCTATTATCACTGGTGGCTCAGTAAGTATATCTAGTTGATCTACTGTCGAAACTTTCTTTTTGCTCATCGTTATTTTCTGCTTTATCTTCGTTAATGTACTTTATGACGTTGCCGATCGCACTATCAATTACTGCCGGGTGAATAGTAGATAACGCCACGGAGAGGGATATGGCATGATTAAATCTTCATCGGTTAATTCATATTCCCTTACTTGTTGCAATGCCTGAAAATAACTACTTTCTTGTGAGTTTATCTCCTCACTACAAAATATTTTTGTAGAGGCTATCTTCCCAATATGGATTTTGCCAAAACCGTCATCTTGTGGTTGCTGATAACTAGCATTGTATTGATTACAGCCGCCATTACCACTAAGTCTACCACCCTTGAATTCGGCAGTAATTTTGGTATTTGGTAGAAGTTGAGCCCCTATACCTGATTTAAGTATCCATTTTCCTTCTATGCTTACCTGAGTCATGAGCTAATACTCCAAAATAATAGGGTTAGATGATGTTGGGTTGAAGTAACACAACCCAATCTATTTGTCGTAGTCATCATTTTCTGCTTGTCATTAGTTGATGCTTGAAAGTGCTGTTAGACTAAGATACAGAATCTAAATCATTACAAAATCAGAAAATATATTATCGGTTAAATTATTCCAAAAATAAGCCCTTTTTATTGTTAGATGCATAAACTATAAAATGGTTGTTTACCATTACAATTCCAGACTTGTAAGTTGCATCTATAGGCAACATTACTTGTGTAACAGGACCATCTGGAGGTTGTGCTACAAAATCGAATTCGCATTTTCCACCAACACATGATGAAGGACGCAGAATCAATTCTGGATCTTTCCAGCCTTCCGTGTTCACGGTTCCGACTGCTCTTATTGAATCCTGATATATATGTATCTCCTGTACTTCAAAAATTTTCTTTTTGGTCATTTTTATTTTTCCCTTTGATAATTTGAGTTTTACTTAAGACACTAAGTATGGGGAAACTAGTATAAGTATTCAATTTCTTTCTATGTTTGCCTGAGTCAGAGCTAATACTTCAAAATACTATTGTTTAATTAGGTTAGATATTTTTCCTCACCCCGACTTATACAAGTGCCATATTCCTAAAAAAATTCTCTTTTGATTGCGATCTGCATAAATGATGAAATCCTTATGTCCCCTTTCTTCTGGTGAAAGCTTGTAAATTGCCTCTACAGGCGATATTACTTGTGAAACAAAACCATCTGGAGGTTGAGCTACGAAATCAAATTCTAATCCTTTTCCTAATGATGCAGGACGCGAAATTAATTCGGCATCTTTCCAGCCCTCCATGTTCACAGTACCGTATGCTCTTATGCTCTCTTGAGATATATCGATAGTATATATAATCCCCACCAGCCTTTTCATTTAAATCAGTTTCAATCTTGTCATACCCTGAAGGTGTTGCAGTGTCTTTGCCGAATATAACCTTTATGTCTCTAATAAAATTTCTTTCTTCACTTCCTTTTTTGAAACAGAGCCAGATATATTTGCCACCAGCGCCTCATGTTTAAATCAACAGGAATTTTCTGGAATCCCTGTGGTGCTTCGGTGTATTCTCCTTTTATCACCTTAAGATCTGTAATTGCAACTGTCATAAATCTTGATTCCTTGAATAATTGAGATTTATTGTTTAGAAAATATGAAGAGAAAAGCATTTAATTAATAATAATAGGAATTCAAATTTAAATCCTAGATTATCAAAGATTTTGAAAACTGATTTGCTTCTTCTCTTTGCTTCACATATATAAATATTATTTTGATTCAATAATATTGAAAATTAAATATTTTTAGGTAATATCCTAATTAGAAATTAAATATTTTTAGATATTATTCCAAATATCAAATAGAATGTTCAATATTTTCTAAGCATTATCTACAATTTATAATATTCAATTACAATAAATCTTATAATAAAAAAATACTAGATTATGATATTCAATAATCTAGTACAAATTTAGATAATATTTTATTTGATTCATTAGCAACTCATAGTTAATTTCTTAGTAAAACTTTATAATAATGTATAAAACCTTGTTTTTCTCTCCAACTTTTAAGAATAGTTCTGTGATAATTTTGTTGAACCCTTAACTTAAATAATCAATAATAATTAGGGCTTACTGTTCGCGTAGCGTTAGCTAAAAAAATAGAATTTTGCGAATCTAGAAGCCACAAAGCTTGCAAAATATTAGTTTTATCCCTTAGTTTCTAATTTATCCAGGGATATCGGGGACTAAAGTGCAAGGTTGTTAAGACTATAAACGTTATTTCTTTGCACTTGTTTGGTCCAAAAAGCTTAAAACCCTTGTCTGTTATAACTTACACTGTTGTTCAGTAAGCCCTAATAACTATTCCCGTCAAGCATTCAAGCTTTGCCGATCAAGGTAGCAAATAGCGCGAAAACGTAAACCAATTAATTGGTCATAAAGAGGATTGAATTTACACAAGGGTGGTATGTAGATAATTAGTTCCCCAAATAGTTTTATTTCACTTTCAAATGGGCAAGAAGCTGGGATTACTCGGCACAAAAATCGTGCCAATTTGTAATTATGAATTTCGAGCGCATCAAGTTTTTTTCGTATCGGTAAAAGTAAATCTAATTTATGTATGTTCATACTACATTTCCTTTAGATTACAAATTTGATGATGAGATAAGTTCAAAGTTGCTCTACACGTAACTCGGTTAAAAAAACCTTTTTATCTGAAAGAAAGTAGAATTTTAATATAACTTTATAAAATAGTATAATTAGTTTGAAGTGTTATATACAGCACATGTTTGTATGAAAAAACATTGTCCTGATTAGTACTTTTATAGCGTGTCACGCTAGTGACAAAACACCTTGGGCTATTAAGGGAGTGAAGGAATGGTTGTGGATTTTTGCTTCTACAGATTTTGCTCTATTTCATGCCGCAGATACACCTTCTCGTGCAGAACTGGAGAATATTCTTGGCTTGAAATACAGTGGTTTACTTAGTTCAGACGATTATTGTGTCTATAATGGCTATGATGTGAAAGCTCAACAGAAATGTTTGGCACATCTACGTCGGCACTTCAAAAAACTGATTAAGCTTCCAGGTTTGAATAACCATTTATTGACGGTAGTACAAACTTGTCGTCGTCAAGAACGTTCCGTAATTGAATTTTTTGAGCAAGCTATAAAAGCTATGGCGAATCATGATGTGCAACCACCATCTTTAA
>JAAUYH010028730.1_pt1 | contig 19948 bp, 21 predicted proteins | sample 7278061 | NCBI WGS metagenome assembly JAAUYH01 (sample SAMN14350203, study PRJNA611818) | marine sediment metagenome | isolation source: surface marine sediment (0.6m) | place: French Polynesia: Moorea | collected 2018-08 | reverse complement strand
ATGGTTGTATTAATTGTACGAAAGAAGTGTATCTGTAGACAAGAGTACAATTTTTATTTTAAGTTCCATGATAATCTATAAAATTGTTTGCTTAATGGTGACCCAAAGCCGTCAAGAAAGAGGTTCCAACACTGCACCACATTGCTTTGCGAACAAATCATCGTATATATTTTTAACGCTGTACGTCCTGCAAACTCCGGGCTAAGTATCATCTTCAATTTGAAAGCGCCAAGAGAATAAGAAATTACTCAAGGGTCCTCTGGAAATCCGTCCGGTATGCAAAATACAGACCAAAATACACTAATCAAATTTCAGGTGTATGAAGTTTAAGATTCTATTCAGGACCCGTAGAAGCTGCTGTGAACTAAGAGAAAGAAGACCAAATTTAGCTCTATTAGATGCTAGGGTTAGGGATGTTTCATGTTTGATCATCAAATGATAGTAAAGAGCCATGTGAATGGGTTTAAACGTATGCTAAACGGCTCATTTGCCGATGACATTCACATCGAGAAGTACCTGTTCAGAAATGAGAGGAAAAGGGTCCTTGCTTTAAAAGCACATCAACCTTTCTGGGTTCATGGAACTCGTGAGGCAAGTTCCACTTCAATTGAAGACTGTTATGGCCGATTGATTGTCGCCTATTTTCCCGAGTATGATTGGGTCGGAGGAGAACTGAACACGACTGCATGCTTCGATGAAAGTAATCGACTCATGTAGACAGGGCCGACATTACATTGGCGTGCATGTGCAGTTCGTAGGAAAAGCTCATGTAGAATTGCAAATCGAATGTGTCTACCCACCGACGAGCGGATCATGTATGGGGTAATACTTGGCCTTCTCGAAGACAAATCCTACATGGTTGAAGGAGAAGCTGGAAGATGCAGATTCCTCCCGTGCGGACCAAAAGATGATTCAAAGCTTCAGCGTCGGGCAGCCAACTGTATAGGTTCAGGGATTTCCGAGCGGCACTTAAAACGTGCAGCTTCAATCGGTGGTGAATTAATTTGTTTGAGTCCGTCCGGAGCAGGACATCCTGTGTTTCCAGTAGTGTCACGTACTAGAGCTATTCGGCGTCATCCGAAGTCGTGCTTTTCCGCCTTAGATGTGCCATCAATTACTATTGACGATTGGAGAAGAGTCCTATCGTCACAGCTTGAACTTCGAAACGAAAGAGTTTACATCTTCACTCAAGTTTTAGCATACCTATGTTCTACATTCAGATCCTATTTTTGGAACTATAAGTTGGGGTAAGGTACTTCAGAAGCACTTCGAAAAGCTCCTTCATCCCGACTATTTTAAATCTTTCGAAGAGAGTATAAGCGAGATGCGGAACACACGAAGTAGAAGATGACGCTGAGACCTCATCCCCTCTTCGAATTTTAATCCAAGCTAATATTCGCAAACTTCTCTTCAAGAAGGTAGCAGGCAGGCAGTTTCAAGTGTAATTAAATAATACCACGACCAAGACATGCTAGGTCGGAAAACACCGCAAATCGACTTGAATCAAGTGCTTTGTTAGTTCCTTCTATGGCAACACTACACGCACAAAATCTACTCAAAGAACAACGACATCATGCAGACTCGGACTGTGTCTAACCTTAAGCCATAAATTCCGCTTCAACCTCATCACATTGGAAATCACTTATTATTCCAGTTTGTATTCTCCACTTGAGTTAAGCGCCCAATATTTCTTAATCAAGAATAAGTCCCACATTTCAGTCAACATTTTGTGATATCCCATGACAAGTTCCGTTACCTAATTCAATTTATTTTTCTCCTCAGGAGTGTGAAACCAAAAACCATGATGGGAACTCAAAACATTCCCTGTTTCCCGATAACCAAATTCATCACCTTGCTGAACATCAAGATGGAAGTAGAGCAAACCCGACTGTTTCAAATTACCTAGGAAGCATACAACTTGACTATCTGGTCGTTCCGCATTAAGTATATTTATCTCAAACGCGCTCTGTAGCTGTCTTACTTACAATACTCGGCAAGAAGCGAAAATCGAATTAATTGCTTGCGAACTGGCAATATCTTCATGCATGGACGCTTGCGAAACTCGCCGATTCGAGGCCTCGTCTACTTAGCCATCATTTGCATTCGACAGGAGAACGATGGAATCTGACAGCAAACGTACCTTAATACCATGCGAATCGTTGTGTCATCCGAGATTCGAGTGTCCGTCTGCTAGAGTCGAAGTTCGAAGGCGTTTCAAAAAAAACGCTGCCTCAGGCAATCAATATCGACTATCATACTACCTTGTATCTTGCAATTTCTCAACCGCCATATCCTTCGCGAGCAACGACGAATGCCCAAGTCTCACAACAATTGTTTCTCGATTTGCAACACATTATTTATTCCACCGTACGGAAGCTTTCAGCTCCACGCTCTCCATTATCGCTGGCAAGATCTGAAATATGTTGGAAACAAACGCTGCAATTGCAGTTCCTCATTCCTTTCTAGCCTCATTCCAACGTTGTGCTTCTACGTACACAGCGACGAAGATAATAGGAAATAATAACAAAGATAGCGAGATTGGTGCGAGCACGTGCGCGGCGACAGGATTACGACTTCGCAATAATAACCAATCTTGTTTAGTAACGAACATGAGAAAAAGGTGAAAATAAGCGCCGAGGACAAACCTGATTGTAAACAGTGCCGGAAAAATAGAAGTCGGAACTACAGTTTATAGTTAGTCATCCTCTCTAGATTGGTACCACTGAAACGTTTCTAAGAAGCATGTATCGTTATTGAGTCATTTAGAACGTAACTTCATAGCTTTGAGATGCGAGAACGCTCTTATGTCGATGAGAAATTGAGGAAAAGTTTTGAGCGCTCTAATATACAACGAAACACGAAAAGTTTATTGCTATTGATACTATATTCTTTATAATTGTGTGTAAGGATTTTTGTCAAGTTGGCGTGGATGTTTCGGTGTACATGGGGTGCACAATGTGCCAATTCCATCTATAGGGTTAGACAAGAAGTGGTTTTAATGACCAATCTCCAAGTGGGAAGGATCTCAGCCAACTCGGTGTATCGTTATTGAGTAATTAGTATTCTGGCTCATTCTAATTATTCAGATTCAAGGGCAATAATCATTTTAACTTGGTATTCTAATTCGTGGAACCGAGTACAAGTTGCACTCTTGCATTGAGTGAATCAGCTGTCATGCTGAAATGATTACAAGAGATATTTCAACGAATCGAATTTCGAGTAGCCCTGCAATCGAAAGCATTTGCTTTTACAAGCACGGCTTCGAAATGAGAAGCCTACAAAGTTGTCGCTCTCGGGTGCTTGAAAAATTGGCATGCTCTGGAATATACAGCCCCGCAGGTCGGCCCTTTTGGTAGTATTACTGTTCATGATTCAATTCGCATAAAACGATTTGATGAGTCCAATTCTCTCGTTTATATCAAACTAATAGATTTCAAGAGCACAACGATCTACTTCACACTGAATAGTACCTGTAAATGTCTACTGCTAAATGTAGAATAGAAAGTAAAATGGCTCTAGATTTTTGAACATTCTTGAATTGAGCAATCGCAGCCCTTCTGAAATATGGTTTATTGAGAATAGTCCGAGAATCTCCCCCTTCCCATGGCTGATCTTTTTAAATAAAGCCGAGCAATACCTTCAATTTTTTCCAGCCGGACTTCATGGATAAACGACCTACTATGGTTCTTATCTTCATGAAAATTAAGCTATAAGTAGAATCTCTGAATGCTCGTTTAAGCCTCTTTCAGATTTGGATATTCTCTTGCATACTCACAAATCAACAAAAGACCTTGTCTTCTACCTTCAGTATTTGAACAGATGCAATCAAACTATACACTTATGTTTTTATTAGTTCGATGACTCAGAGTGAGATTGCCTGATTTTTGCGGGACCTTCCTCCAATAGAGCATCTTGTTAAACTGATGTTTCCATCAAATTTTCTGCTGTTCTATTCGTTACGTGACAGCAGTATGGTTCAATACACCTGCAATTGAGCTTCAGTTAATGTGCTTCAAAATCATGTATGAGTCAACGATTAAATAAAAAAATATCTCTATATCTGACATGCTTCTGCTTCGCCGATCCTCACACCAATGGATCTCTGTTTTCATATAAGCTTGCTGTTACGGAATGAATCTTCTTTGGACTGTTTCTTTTATTGTTGCTTCTACAATTTGACACATACTCATAGCCTATTGTTCGCCATTTCTTTAACTTCCCTAATTTCTATTAACCTAGTTTTCAATCGTCTCTATCTTTTAATTCAACTAGGTTTAAGTTGTAAAATCATAATGATCGCAGTTTTCACAGTTTGAGAGTTGCGTGCATCGCTGGTCATGAACAGGTTCTTACTGTGGAAAATCCCGGAATTTTTCCAGCAATATCAGGCTAATTTTCGTTGTCTTGATCCATGGCACTACCCGTGCATAACCAATTTTATCAAGTCATACCATGTTAGAAGACTTGTTTCCGCAGCATGGCGGAAATTATATGTCAAGTTTGACATTATAATATTAGGGTCTCTTGTGAATAGCAGTAGAATTGAAGCTATGAATATAGCAGAATAGGATAATCCACATAAATTCTGAACTAAATCATTTGAATTTAGTACTTGATACATTAGGACATAAAAATAATCAAAAAAATTTATATCGAAACAAGCACCAATAAAGCAGGATCTATAACTCAGCTTTCGTAATTATCACAACAGCCGAACAAGAGCTAAACTTGAAACAGCAAAGAACTCCCCGGAGTTTGAATTAATCATATAGCAAATTGGACTGCCTACTCACAGTACCCGGTCCAATACCTCACGAATGGTCCGTATCAAGATCTGAAATACTTTGGCAGGAATCGAACAACTCACTAAGGATGTATACGTGTTGTAGAAGCATACACTGATGAATGGTCATTAGTAGACTAGCTCACGTGAACTATCGCGATCTCTCGAATCTAAACCAGCTTATGACTAGTGATTAAATTTTGTTCGCACTATAGAAGTACTCCATAATTGCCCAAGGGAATGCTACATTTAAGAATCCATTTGTTCCCCGTCTGTGTTTCTTCTGAAACTTGATTAGGTTGGAGCTCAATGTTTTCAAATTCTTCGCAATCGATCTTGCTGATTCGTAAGAAGCACTGTTGGCGGTTGAAGTCATCCATGATAAAACTCCATGTTCATCATGAACGTCCTGTAGTAGTTGCACGCATGCATTATATTTGGCTGGATTGGAGCTGCACACGAGTTGAAATATCCACCAGTTATGCTTGCATTGTTTCTTGCATCAATAACATTATCCGTGTTGAATAGAATCTTGCATATAATTCGGTAGTACAGAGAATAAGTAAAGAGGGAAACACTTACAGTATTTTGTATACTGATTGACAGATTTAATCAAAATTGTATTTGAGCAGTATCGGTAAAATCAAAACAAATTGAAATTTATCAAAATTCATCGCGTAGTCTTAATTTTGATATAAAATTTTATCTAAGAAAAGCTGCTAATTCTTCACAGTCAGAAAATAATTTACAAGGTCGAACTCAGGGGTTTCTGCTTACTGACTGAATGTCAGCCTTGTAAATTATTTCTTGTCACTATAAAATATGCCGAAACATCGCAACTCTCTGAACGGCAGCGTGGAAGAAGGATCGTCCTAGTAGAAACATCTAATGTACCCATGACAGATTGCCGACACGGGTTCCCTTATTGACAGAAACGTTGTCCTTTACTTGCATATGCATATTAAGTTGCATGAATAACGATGAGTAATTGGGGTTAGCACAAATGAAGTTCTGAAGCGATGTACGAATTGTTCATGCTCTTGGCTAGAATGAGACCCCTCACCAATTCGTGAATCTGTCATAGTTTAGGATTACAAGCCTAGATCTAAGGAATATACTGAAATAGAGTTTATTGCAGAAGCTGATATCTAAAAAGCATTAATTAATTCATGACATCTCTGCCACGTACTTGGTTCTGTTTACTAAAGAATTTTCACTCTATTTGAGTCAAGAACAGTGGAAATTCTTCCAAAATGAATCCACGCAAGATTCATGATTCTTCAATTGATTGTATACTTAGATAAGAGAAGCCAATGTTATTAATTAGAAATTGACTATAGTGATCATGAATCACCAGATGGTTACGCCTGAAATCCGTAACAATTAAAGAAGAAACATTTGAGTTTGGACACAGACTCAAGCTCTGCAATTAAATGCTGTACCCGATTGGTGTCTACGAAATGTACTTTTCAAAAAGCATGTTTCAGATGAAAATTTTAGGGTGTACAAGAGTGGAACACCGAGAAAGCTAGCAATAGGAGGTAACACAAACTTTTGAACATAATCGTGCAGCTAATCCTGTTAAACTCTGTCGATTTTATCGCATGATCAAAAAAGTGTAAAGACAAACAGAATCTAATACGAATTCACTGTTTTATGAATGATAAGGTGATCCGATTTTGATTGACTCATTGGCTCTATTTTGGTGCTGGTTCAGTTGACGATCAGGTCTCGATACAGTGACTTGCACCCGTCACGGAACTAACATTAAGTATTAAATCATGTCGACCCCCAGCGACTCCTTCGGAATGAAATTTAGTTGAAAATAGGGAAATGACTTCGAAGGCGGCGAGATCATTTCCCCATTTTTTTACCCAAATTTCACTCCGAAGGCATCGCGAGGGAATATTGATAGGAAATACTAAAATAGAGTGCTAGTAAGTGATGGGATCATTAAGGGTAGTTGTGGGTACTCTGAAGGTCCTGAAGTATAATAGAAGTCACGAAAAGTCACTTTCCAATATCTGATCGTCAGCTGAACCAGCACTTCTTTTTCAGATGACTACATTCTATTTCAATAGTTCAAAATTTTGGTGTGTAGACGACACCTTAAATTTTCTTCAATTTCTCGACCCAAATTAGTGAGGTTCATGAATTCTCTTACTCGTGTACAGGTTGTCCTCGTTATAAGCCATCTTCAATTTTTTACACGCTTCGAAACAAACCCTGGAACTTTTATGATAATGGAGCATAAAAATGTGAAAGGCACTAATTGCAATAGAGCACAAACAGTCACATGTGTGAGGTGTAACCTTATAGCCCATAACCGCAAATGCCGTAGGCTCCCTCTGACTCTATTGATGAAATTCCTGAGATCCATTACGTAGTCATGTATACCATTGCCCTTAGATTTACACCCAACGAGATCCATGCCAATCTGGCGGGTCTTTTTGGAAAACACAACGAAAGCGCGAAGTTCTCGTTTTTTTCACATCGTGAGTTCGACACATCAATCTCGATGGGTACTGGTACCTCGGACAATGCCCATCAGTATTGGAATTCGAAAAATGACAGATATTGCGTATGCTCGGAACGCTCAGTCCTACGATTTGACAAATGGGACAAATATCTATATACTGAGTCAACATTGGTCGATCCATGGCTCAAATTAATCGTCTGCCAACCAGATCTAACTTCAGCTGTAGAAATGGCTTATTTAGATTACTTAGCATTTTTTTTCGCCTATATTTTTGTTGCTCACACATCATATTTTAAAAAATATTCTAATTTCAAGATGCTCTATAACATGCTGAATTTCATAAAAATTTCCTTTGATTGTTGACAGTCTTCGTGAGAAGCATACGGTACAGGTGGAGGCTTATAATGGAGACTCCTTATAGTGGAAGGTAATTCGAACGCTACTAAGATTTAAATGTGCTTTATTTCCTTAACGGATGGTCATCCGGTGAAATTTAAAATCTTGCAGTTAGTGTCACATTTCTGTCTTTGAATAATCTATCGAACAAGTCAGTCTGTTGACATTTTCATCTTTTGAATATGCTACTAGTCAATTTTCTGAGCCTCGTTTCATATTTTCGAAATTTGTGGTGTGTCTTTTTCATGAGAGCGTGAAATATGCAGAGGCACATGCGATGATAATTGTAATAGAAGTACTACAGATGCTAAACTTCCCAAAGTGAATTTTGGAAAATGTGCATCAAATAGGCTGAATCTTGCTATTCAAAACATGACAGAGAAAAGTAAAACCTATAATCTACAATATTATTAAGTCAATGAAAGGTTGTGGGCACCAATTGCTGCTGCGAAACTTGAAGAGTTGACAAAGTTGAAAGCCATATATGCAAATGTTACTCGATGCACTTCAACATCTGAAATGTTAAATTATTACGAAAAATCAAAGGGAGCATTAACAAGCTTGAAATTCGATTACTGGAAACATTTAATACCTGGCAGACGTGAAAAAATGTACGAAAAGAATCAACGGCAGAGTTCTCTAGATTAGAGTTGTTTCTCAGAAATTGCAACAAAATTTTTTTTTCTCTAACCAAAGAGGTCTATTTCACAGAATGATCATTGTTTATCTTGAAATAACCAATAGAACCGGTCATCCGTAAGAATAATGTGAGATCTTGAGTTCGAGTCATACAAGACTACTGATTCGACCAAATGAGTGAAAATGAAGATCGAGCTACTGATTCTCAAAAATGATTGCTGAAAGGGAGAGTAACGACCCAAATAATTCGTCTAATCTTTCGTTTGCTGATTGGATATTGCAAAAAGCATTATAAAAACAAGAATACTTCAGCTTGCTTGGACTTGAGATTTATTCTTTCAACTTCGAATATTTTTGAACAGCTATTCTCTACAGCAAGACGTGCTTTTCGTGATAGAAGGAAGCGAATTATGCCTCTTTATCGAGAGCAACAACAGTTTCTACACATAAAAAGAGATCTCTGAAGAATACCCGGTATCTACAAGTCAACAAAGCAAATTTTCAGGTACTGCTTTCAATTATTAACTCTATATACTTACCAGCAAAAATATTCAAAAAATAATTACAACCTTGTAGAGAACTACACGAACAGAGTCATCGATTCAACGTGAAACTAATCGATCAACTCCGCAAGTAATCTTACCACATTCCAGTAGCCGTGTTCATTGCTGTTTAAACATTTCACAGACAATTATCCACTTTAGAAAGATTGATGTGTAATTGCCTGGATGCTGCAGATGGTGAATTGGAAGCGAAGCAAGGCCAAAAATTTAAGAGTTGAGAGAAGAGTATTTCCCGAGAGATTCGCTCGTTCCTGACTGAGCCTGCATCGAAAACAGAGAATTTAGTCGCCTCAATTAACGCAGATGTCATCATGCTGCCAACAGATGCGGTGCTGGTGCAAGAAATTCACTCGATTTCTCCCACTTTTGCAGACCTTATTGTGGCATACTGCGAGTTAATTGCATTTGTGAAAGAACACGTTGACCTTTCTCCAACTTTAAAACAACAACGGTTCGTCGCGCTTAGGGTTTCAAAAAAACTGAATCTTTGTTGTTACCCACAGCACATCCATTTCTCGTAGAGTACCGGTAGGCAGAAGAATGGGAGGAATGAGAACCCGAACAAACTCGCAATCTGGAAGATGTTTCAAGGCAAGCCCTATAAAATGGCACTGTACAGTACGACCTGTACCTCTTCACCATATGCCGGAGAACTAGATCAAGAAACAATCGAGAAGTCATGGGAACAGAAATACTGACGGTACAACTGTACGTTGCCGGACTATATTTTTACAACTGTGCAATGGTTGGCAAAAACATCTGTGCAGTTGCGTTGCGTCATCTGTATTACAGCATCGACCAGCAGTATGATTCATTCAACATTTATAATTGTGTATACTTCCTTGCTCATCTGTCAATTTGTAAGTAATGTTCCGTGCATGATACTGTGCAAAGTTATCCCAGGCCGGCAAGGAGATGTTCCTGAGGCACCAGCCCTCTTCCATGAATTCTTCAGTGCTCAACAGAACCTCTGCTGAGTTTAGTGGAAAAGCCAAAATACACCTCTCGCTGTTTCAAAAAGCCGCGAAGGCCAGCTGAACGAGAGACTGATTTCGCTTTCATTGATATGATTTGCAGTATTCGAAAAGCACGAGTTGTGCCTGATACGAAGACTCCAAGAGTATAGGAATACGTTTTTCAAGAGAATGCCGTGGTGGAGTTCCTTGTTCATTCGAACAAAAACATCAAATTGTTTCTCACGGAGGGTTTACCTACAGAAACCATTGCCAGAGAAACGCGGTCCTACCTCAGGGCAAATACGTGCTGCGATGCTTTGTCGAGGGTGAAAATGGTGAACACTTCTCGTATACAACGTTCGGGATGAATTATGGATTTTTTCGTGAGGTGGGTGCTACGGTTGACAGAAATGTTGTCATCTATTCGGACATGCGCATCAACGTCCTTCGACGAGGGGAGGGACCATATTCAGTGATAGGAAGTATCGTTCCAAAGCGATAGATTGGGTGTACTACTCGATTGATTCGGAAAGTTGTCCGGACGAATGGTCTGTCGTGGTCTAGATGATAAATGAAATTCTCATCGGCAGGAGATTTCAATTTTGTAGGAAGGCCACTCACAATCTCGAAGCAACAGAAGGCAATTGATTTACGTCCCAGTACTAAATAGATGTTCCTGAGGAACCATAGCTCGTTCATGAATTTTTCAGGGCTCAACAGAACGTATTCTGAATTTCTCCAGTCGTTGGACAATCGAATAGGTTGTGGGAGAGGGATCCTGATTACAATGGATCCTGGTGAACGTCGAAGAAAAACCAAGTATGAACTCATTTGGTCTAACAAGCATCAATGAAGAACAAATTGAGCTGGCCGTAACGTCTACGGCGTATGAACATGTTATCCAAGGCGGTGTTGTACCGAGGCACAACGTTCATTCGAACCAAAACGTTGAACTTGTTCACCACGGAGGACATGTGTATACTGTACCAATATAAGGTCAAAAATGCGGTCCACTTCAATACAAGTACACACTGCGATGTCTAGTTGAAGGTGAGAGTGGCGAATACTTCTATACAACTTTTCCAACAAAGCTACCGACCAATCGGTGAGGTTGGGCGAGGAAAAGTTCCACTACGCCCATCAACACATCGATGTGCTAGAAGCTGAACTCGGTCTAACTGTTGTCCGCCACTTCACTCTGCTACAACCGTCGAGTTCTTTATCGCTCACTGTCTCGTGGCTGCGTCTGCATTATTTGCATGGGCCCAGCTGGAAGGTAAACATCGAACACTCCGCATCGGATACTCCATGATGTATGGTGGAATAAGATGCTTGCATTCACGAATGTCAAGTTACCGTACTTTTGCGACTGGAAGGTGTAACTAACTCTAATCGAGGAGGAAGAAGAGGCGTACGCAATTTCAATGATTAATGTAGGCGACAAGTAAAGGGAATACGATGTGTGCCCCGGTCTGAATCATTGGGTGAACAAAACTGTGGGTCTGGGTAAGCAATCATTGGCGCACGGGTTGATTCTCCCTGAGGCAGGCGCTACAGTTGACAGGAATGTTGTCGTTTATCCACACATGTGTATCGGCGTGTTAAGACAACGAGGAGGAACCATATTCAATGATAGAACGTATGGTTCTGACAAGATGGATTGGGACCAATCTTGGATCGATTTTAGGTATGCTCCGGGTGACGATTCCGCCGTAGTTAAGAACAGCCAGTAATGTCCAAAAGCCTATTGAATGGGTAATTGGTTCGCAGACAAAAGAAGAAATGCAAAAGGATTCCATCTTCCACGACAAATGACGAGTAAACAACAAAAACTTTTGATCATCCATCAACCTAAGGCGTGAGGTTCAGCTTCACAGTCAGTCAGTCAGTCAGTCAAGCATGTGCCGAGGGTAAGTGACCATCGTGATTCTCAAGCTCTCCGGAAGACACACATCCACGTGCGACACATTACAACACAAGTAACCCAGCATCCTCAGTACGGCGCTATCAACAAAATCAAGTCCCAATTCCACCACTTGCAAATTCTCGCAAGCGACCGAACACCAAACAAGCAGCACGGAGAGCAACTTCAGATTGTCCGCTCGCACGAAAATTTCCGTTTTGCCTAGGATGTGATGAAGCGTCACCGCGCACCAACCAATTCCGCGCACGGAAGATTTCGCGACTTGAAGTTTGGTAAGTTTTCGTCGCAACATCATCACCAAATTGTGCAACATATCCTGATTGCGGTACCCAACGAGCGAGCCATCCTCCGCGATGCAGCCGTCGTTCACAACGAGCGCAGCAATCCGGGGCAGCACGCCTAGCGGCACAGTGTCGAAAAACACGCGCTTCATGATGTAGGGTAGCCGACGGGAATGCAACAGCTTTATTTTGTCATCAGGAGCTGATGAATGCACAAGCGCTCACATCATCACCTGGCAGAGCACTAAGCAAGGTGCGGAACGATCAGAAAATACATAGGGTACGTTGCACAGCTCATCCCAGAATCAGCGCAGACGATGCATGGAGTGCCACAGAAGCGAGTCGGGAAACCCTCGCAGCCATAAAGCGACGGTCATATCACCCAGGGACAAATCAAAAGGGTCGGGTCGTGTCGCGCAAAAATTTCCGCGGCACGCCAACAACGGGGCCAGCACGCGAGTGTTCGAAGCAGTGGGCACTTCTTGCATACGGGGTGAACGCAGAGTGCCGGGATGTCAATACAGGCTAGAGGCAGTGAGGGAATCGGGCGAATGGAACGCACAGGCATGCAGGTGGTGGACGACGCGAGGAAGAACAGGGCTGGCAGGGCATCTGCTAGGAACACGAATCCTGTCATACGTGGCGTCACGAAGGCTCCTCACCGGGCGAAAAACAAGTGAAAATCAGGGCGCGGCCTATGCGACAGCCGCGCATACTGTGCTAATTACGCGCAGTATACGTAATGTATCGAAATTTTCACAGCACGGGTCAGCAAGACGAAGATCACGGGCAACGTGACCAATAAAATCGGCGAAGGACAACCGCAGCCCGGCGCTACGGCTCGCCACCGGTGCGGGTACCGCCCAAAGTGGCACGCGAACGCACGCACAGCGCGGCGCGCAGGGCAAAACACGAGAAACGTCAAATGCGAGTTTACTACCTACCAGAATATGTCATTGACAGAGATGTTGATTTGCTGCTTCAGCAGGCCCAGTGTCTTGAACTTGAGTACCTCCTCCTCCAGCATATAGTCCGTGTCCTCGCCGTTGTCCTTGATAGGTGTCTCGATGTAGAGGTTCTTCAACTTACACTTCGTCTCATCCGCGCCGATAGCTTTCCATATTGGGTCCAGCCGAACCGGGTTCGCGAGGTCCATCACCGAACTGAACGACAAAGTCAGTGAGTGCCAGTTGTGCACGTGTGCCGCGATGGCGGTCACCAGATGTGAGTTGATAGAATAAAAGTTAAGCTTGATAACGTCCATTTCTCCGGCTGCGTTAAACACCGAGTTCAACTTCTTCCCGAGTTCCGCCGGGCAAATCGAAGTCCAACGAAAAAAACGCTTTTCCCAGATCACCTCCAAGCGCTTTAGGTTCGCACCATGCACACGGATGATATTTGCATAACACTTGGTGACGGCAAAATTCTTGAAAGTTAGCGAAGTCCAGTATTGTTTCACCAATTGTGCAAGTTTTCGGATCGCCTTGTACTCTGCACCACGAGTTTCCAACACTAGCGCACCAAAAGGTGCAAGTTGCACATCTGCGGTAGTCACCATATCATGTTCGATCCAATTTCCAAGTGCTTGACAAGCACCAGTTCCCAGAGCACCCCCAATATTAGCCAAACGTAAGGCAGTAGCAGTACGTTTCGCAGGTAACAAATATTTCATAGCTGGGTCGGAAGCCTCGGCAGCGATTGCACAACTCGTAATAACCGAACACACGTCGTAGGACAACAAGTCGAAGTAGGTGAGGCCAGGCTTCTCCGACGCGAAGCGGGCGCGTTTCGCACGGCGCGGGCGCATGCTCGGAGAGGTGGTGATGGAGACACGCTTGGAGCGGCGCGGGGGCGGGGTGAGCGGCGAGTGGGGCGGCGTCACGCGCTTCCTGGTCGCCGCGCGCTTGCGCAGCGTCGGTCCCATGCCGATGGTGGGGGCGGCGCACGGGAAGTGCGGTGGTCGGGGCGAAGTGCAGGTCGAGCGGCAGGCCTACGAGGAGTGGGTGGGCTAGTTGATAAATTTTTGAGTTGGTGTGCGTGCACTATCGTCGACTCGAGGTACATCGAACTAGCAACGTACAGTCGTTCCATAAGCGCTCGCATGTTACATGCCCCCCTGCACTGTAAGAAGGCTGAGCAGCTTGCTCGCTTACCATAATTTTACCTCCTCCCATATTTTTGCCCATCTGGCTTTTTCGTTTCTCAACAACCCTCGCTCGTTTCATTTCTTTCGCCACTATGGCGCTTTGCTACTTTGGCATTAGGTTCTTGGCTTGCCTCTTCTTTTCCGGTTCAACCCTACTGGTCAGTCTCCTCTGTTTCCTTCTGTTATCTATGTATTCTTTTGGTGCACGTCTTATTTGAAGCCCGCTCAATATTTCTCGCCTTTCTCTACATTGTTGGCCATGTTTGCCCTCAACTACATGCGGCTGCAGACGAGCTTCCTGATGCACAACACGCACTACCACCGTCACCACCATCGGTGGCGTCGACGACGACGATGACCATGAAGGTTTTTATTCCACACGGCTGCAATGTTAATGGTTTATTTCGGAAATTCAAAACCTAGCACACACCTGCACACCTCCAGAAGCAGAGGGCGCTTCAAGCATGTGCACAATTCACAGCACGACGTCATGCGCCTGTGATGCAGCACGTGTGTGACACACGTTGCCTCCGCACACCATGCATGCACGTTAACCATGCTTGATTGTATGAGATAGCGAGCTTATCGCCTCGCTCATGACTGTACTGGAGAATTGCACCGACCGCCCCGGAGTCATGGTCATACACTCGAGCGCGGCACGGTCGTTCGACTCCGCCCGCATGAGCAAGGTTTCCAGGTACGACTTGCAGGCAGTGACATCTGCCTTGGTGTAGCGGGGCTTCATGCGCTCGCCAAACTCCGCAACCAAACTCGGCGTGAAGCGTGCCACGTCCTCGCGTTTTATCTTCACGTTTTCAGGCATCACGTGATAATCCGACCGAAATGGTTGGCACACAAAGTGCAACCTCTCCGCACCAACGATGTGCGATATCTTGCGGCCACCGTTTTCGCGCATGCCGTCACCCGATAGCACAGTCCCACGACGGCCGCTCTCAATATCACGCAGCGAGATAATGCGGCTTGTATGCATCGTGCGCATCTCATATTGGAGAGAGTTGCCAGCTGCGAGATGCACGCCGAGTCGAGGGCTACTCATGCGAAACACGGCGATTAGTTCGCCCGGTATTGTCACGTAGCCGCGCTGTGAACTGCCGTCTGTGTAATGCAGGTTGACGGGCATGACTTTCCCGTCGATTCCCGCGAACAGCTGTGACGGTCCTTGTGGGACGACGAATGCGGCGTACCATCCCTCTAGCGGCGGGAACGAGGTGACGACTTTCTCCTCCGGTTGAACGCTGGAAAACCATCGCCGATACTCGTGGTACACGAACATCCAGCCGTGTTCCTTCGTGTCATCCTTCCCCTTGACGTTGTTGCATCGGCGCAAGATTGTGGCCAAGCTCCCGAATTTTGCTGCCTCGCCACAGCGACATTGCGTCACGGATTTACGACACTCGCCACAGAGCGAGGTTGCGATGGACTGGCTTTGGGAAAGTTGCTGTGACATGGTGTTTGCGTGTTGTTGAAGCGATGTGAGAGAGGTGAGATGGGGAAACAGTTAGTGTTTGTGGGCGGGCGTGAATTGCGGGGTGACGACGAGTGTGGGAAGAGGAATGAATCGTGATGCATTGGCCTTCAAGTTAAACGTGTACACGAGGACCGCACGGATAACTACTGTAATGAGATCAAAACAAATTAATTCAAGCAGAATCTAGGGCGGTTCCCATTGATTGGGGGTTGGGCTTACAGCGTACAGGGCAGAACGGACTGTAATTGGTGTTCCACGGCAATCTCCGCATCACTTGATTCCCAGACAGGATCTCCAATGCAAGCTACGTTTGTTGGATCACGAGGACTTGTGTGGAGAAAACATGGGGCAGGTGGCGTCGAGGCACGATGCGGACGGACGGTCACGGCCCGGGTGACGGGGGCACAGCTTGCGGCGGGCGCGCTCGCGGCGTCGCTGCTGCTCTCGCAGCCGCTGTGCGCGCTCGGGTACGGCCTGGTGAACGGGCGGCTGCAGAAGTGTCAGGGCGACGACCCGTGCGTGAGCACGACGAGCGTGGGCAATCCGACCAAGTTCGGCGCGCCCTGGTCGTTCAGGCCGCAGACGGACGACGGCGACGAGGCCTGGGCGTCGCTGAAGGAGGCGATAGCGAACAACCGGGACGGCGGCACTATCGTGGAGCTGGTGGAGGACCCGCAGTCGAGCTCGTACTACTTGCGGGCGGAGTTCCCGTCGTTCCTGCGCGGCATCGACGACGTGGAGTTCAAGCTGGTGAAGGCCGACAAGCTGGTGCTGTACCGGTCGAGCGGGCGCGAGCCCATCTTCATCTACCCCCTGCAGACGCCGATCAACAGCAACAAGAACCGCACGCGGCTGGAGGACATCCGCAGCGCGCTGGGGTGGAGCGTGGCGGATGAGCTGGACAATTGAAGGGAGCGGAGGCAGGGTAGAGGCGAATAAGAAAAAAATTGCATGAATAAATCCCGAGTTTAGGTCATAAGCTGTGTACAGTACGGCGCATGCGCCCGTGTTTTGCCAACTTCATGGCGTGGCGCCGTGGTCCGTATGGTTCGCCGCCCCTCACACCTCGTGAATCTTACCATTATTTATTCGCCCTATTTTTTTCGCCGCTGTCCGCTCCGTCGCCTCGTCCTCGCGCCGCCACGCGCACCCACCCCGCCCGACGTGCTCGTGTAGTGTTGCTCTGCGGCTAGTGTGGGCATGGTGAAGACGGCGCGGGGCCGTGCGGCGACGCCGGCGCCCCCCGTGCCGCTGGCGCCGACGCCGGCCAAGACGACGAAGAAGATGAAGGTGCCGATGTGGAAGAAGGTGAAGCCGCCGCGAAAGGCCAAGGCGCCCCGAATGAGCGCGCCCGTGAGCAAGGTGTTGACGCCGCTGCGCCGATCCTCGCGCATCCAGAAGGCACGCACGCGTGCGACCAGCTACTTCGATGCCATCCCGGTGGACGTGGTGGGGACCTTGGTGAAGAAGGTGTTCGAGAGCTCGAGTCCACGCGACTCGCTGAAGACGGCACTGGCGATGCCACGCGAGGGCGTCGCGCAGGTGATACGCACGATTGAGGAAGGGAATCAATCCGAATTCAATACGGTAGGCACGCAGGCGTACAAGCAGCTCAACCTGCTGCTGCGCGATGTGGGGTACGCGGTGCGCAAGCTGAAGTTCGAGGACAAGCTGGTGACGAAGGCGTACGCGAAGATAGTGCGCACGCACTGCCCCAACGTGGAGGTGCTGAGTGTGTCGTTCTCGCTGGCGTTCGGGCTGTGGCGCATCCCCGCCGAACGCTGTGTGCCCGGCGTCGACACGATGGTGGAGGCGCTGACCAGTGGGGGGAAGAAGCTGCCCGTGCTGCAGCTAAAGCTGGGAAACCTCACGCGCAGTTACATGCGCATGCTGGTGAAGCACGTGAAGAACGTGCGCTGCCTGGTCCTCGACTGGGTGTCGTTCGACGACGTGAGCAACGATTGCTTCCAGGAGCTGTGGAACGCCGTGGGCCGCGACAATGTGGCGATTAGGAAGGTTGTCCTTAATCCGCCCAGAAACTTGCGTGACGAACGAATGGCGTTGGGGTTTGCTCGCGAGCATTGCCCCAAGGTCGACATTGCGATCGTCATTGATGGTGAATGTGTGATGTTGTCGAGTGTTTAGAGGATGATGATTGTTGAACTTTGAGCCTTCTTATTTTTACTACCTCTACTTTCACTGTACGCTGTTATTGTACTTGTGCGTCGTAAAACTTCTTTATCTCCCGCTGTCTATTCTACTCGACGTTTGTATCTATGTTTAGCGCCGTTTCGGTTGGGACAATGTCGACTCGGTTAGCGAACATGATTGTAAATGCAGTTCTAAAAATACTGTGTGCAGTACTGCACAGCTTGGCGGTACAGTACTGCACTGCACTATGTGCTTTCACTGTAATGTACACAGGTGCCTCGTTTTCCTTCTGTCTGCTCCCAGATCGAGTGCGGCGCGAGCTCAAACATGCGTAATGGGGTCGCGTTCAACTTTCCTGCGCTTTCGACGCGGCGCGATGCGTTGACGTTATTCGCGGGAGCGGTCTGCGCTGCAGTGCCCGGCGTGGCCGTGGCAGCGAAATCCATCGAGGACACGAGTAAGAAGGGCAAAAAGGGCAGCAAGTCGGAGAAGGCCTACGAGCTGTGCTTGTCGCAATGCCTCTACGACTGCACCACGCCCAAGGCGGGCGCGGCGAAGACGCGGGCGGACTGCCGGGTGGATTGCAAGGACGAGTGTGCGGTTAGTAGAGAACAACTTTATTAAACCGATCCGATGCTGCGCGCGTTGGCGTTGCCAGGAATATAGTCCCTCGCGTTTTCGTGTTGCGCTTGTACTTGTTTGTTTGTTTTTGGGCGTGCGTGTACGTGTGTGCGTGCGTGTGTGTGGGTGTGTCGTTGAAAGAGTCAGAAGTCGTCCCAGTCGTCCCAGTCATCGTAACCACCGTCGCTGTTGTAGGCGTCGCTATCGGTCTCGAAGCCGAGCTCGGAGCCGTCGTCTTCCGATGCATAGGACACTAGGTCGTCGAAAATGTCGTTGAACCAATCCTCGAGGATCTCACGCCATTCACTCCACTCGCTGTCGAATTCGTCGCTTTCGAACTCCTCGTCCTTGTCATCGGCGGGCGCTGCGGGCGGGGTGCCGGTGGTGGGTGTCGCGTTGGCGGACGGGGTGGGCGGCGTCTCGGTGGTGGTCGTGTTCGCGTCACCATCCTTGATGGGCTTGATGGGGGTGTTTTCTTCGCATTGCAAGGATGCGTTCTCTTCAGTCATGCTTGTGCGGAGACCCGACCTTTCATGCTACGCAGTGCGTGGCGCTGCTTGGGGTCTTGTATGCGTGCGGGTGTGCGCCTTGTTTTTTTGCAGATGTTTGTTTGTCGCAGGCGTGTTGCTGCTGTTGTTGCTGTTGGGACGACGAAGAGACAGCCTGCTAACGATTGATGGCGTGTGTGTGACATCGGGCATGCTTTAATTTCGCTTATTTTTTTTCTACCCACTTTTTATTTCTACCACCCACTCCACCGTGTGTTGCACTGATACGGGTTGAGCCGTGGGAACGTTCACCAAGTGATCCCGACACCCCTTGCCAAACCCTCGAAATGTGACCTAGCGTCGAGGTTTATATTCCTGTGTGTTGGGTGCGGCTTGTGGACAGCACACCCGCCGTGTGCGAGTCGTGTTTTCTGACGTTCTATGCACTTATGCGCTGGCGGAAACCGCCCAGATGCTTGTCGCCGACGAACGAGATGTTAGGCGACCAGCACATACTGTGGTGCAGCTGTTAATGGCGGGTGGAATATTGGGTGCCGGTGCAGCTGTTCCTTTCAAGCATATTGCTGAGACAATGAAGATGTGGATCATGGTGGTGGCAGGAACTTTGGACTTGTCCTCCCGATACAGCGGTTCGACAATTACGTCGTGTTAGAACATGTTCTTGCGGCCGAGCTTGGGCGGCAGGGTTCGTGGGTTAACCGTTGTACTGTACACACCTTGCTTTCTGATGTTTACACAAAACCATAGAGAAAATGAAAACTGTAGAATAGTTGAAAATCGATACGGGGAACATGTACCATCCATCGATGCACGTGAACTTTAGAACGACAGTCTTTGGAGGTTGCTGATTGATTGACAAGATGTTATCCGTAATGAATTCTATAGACGAATCTCGCGTGAAGGCTATGGCGCGATGTGTGCATCGTTGGAAATCATTACGATTCAGGGCGGCCGACATGAATGTATCTATCGCTGATGTGGGGCACGGTGCGGAACCAAGTCGCTCTCAAC
>JAAUYH010029905.1_pt1 | contig 19950 bp, 15 predicted proteins | sample 7278061 | NCBI WGS metagenome assembly JAAUYH01 (sample SAMN14350203, study PRJNA611818) | marine sediment metagenome | isolation source: surface marine sediment (0.6m) | place: French Polynesia: Moorea | collected 2018-08 | reverse complement strand
ATATAGTAATTATTGCTTGAATATCAAACAAGCTGTCCTCATAAGTCCTAGATATGAAGTTTTATAGGAATTCGATGAGTAACAAAAACAATGTGTATCAGTCTAAAATAACGAAAGCCTTCTTTCGGCAAGGAACATTTCGGAATAGCAATTTTAATAATAATTTCGCTATCAACATCGCAACCTCAACGGCTATCATGGCAAAATATTGTTTCGAATCTGGTATGTACTCATTTTCCCGTCGAACTCTTAGAATTGTTGGTATAGTCTTTATTCACCATTCATTTCAGGAATTTCAGTTCAAAATGTAGAGTGTCGAGCGAAAAATTTAGCAGAAATACGACTTTTCACAATTCATGTTCGTTTTGGCTAAAAATAATGAACAAGAGATCAGTTGATTTCTGTATTTAAGTTCACGGTGAGAGTTCAGTACTATTGTTTAACATAGGAAGTGATCAATCATATCGCTAGTAGATTGTGTTTACTGGCGTAAAATATTACCATCAAATCCAACGTGTTGCAACTGCAAAATGCAGAACTCACGCACCGAAAAAAGCTTTGAATGAGTGGAAGTGTTATGACCTCCATTGTAGAGTTCTGATAGCATACAAAAATTCTCATACGGGGATTCTCCCAAAGAGAGTGCTGTGAAGCTGAAGAAAAAGCAATGTGCGAGAGAGATTGGAAATTTCCACCATTTATCATTCAAAGCATATCAAATATTGTATTCCAGATCGTGGTTCCTGACCACGTTTCATCACTAAGTTTTGGAACTTTATCACTTGCGTTCAAGTTGATATGCGGCAGGTTTGTTTGCTCGTATGCAATCAAAGGATGGTGTCACATTTCAAATGAATTTTTGAAACAAACTAAGAACAAAGCTCGAAGGAGCTTGAAGTTATATACCTAGTCAGTATTCAAAATCTCTGTAAAATGTGGTAAATGAACATTGTTTGATTCAAAGTTGTCAGAATTGAAATGCAGCAGCAGCTGCAGCAAAACTGTAATTCTGGATGTACAATCTCTTTGGTTTATTTACAGTCACGCTATGCTGTAAATCGTGCGAAGCGATCCCTGTCCAGAAACAATTTGTTTCGATGAAAAATTGCTGCGATACATTCTGCATATGCTGAACAATATTATGAAGTCGGCTGTACATTGCTGCACTACTGATCTTATTCTTGCTACAGTGCCCATAAGATATATTCTACAAAATTTACTGTAGAAGAATCAAGGAAGGTCATCTGGCTTCAAGCAGAACATGAATCGGTGCTACATGCATTCTATATTTAAAGCATCGTATGATCGACTTACTTGAAATAGACGAAGTACCTACAGTGAAATGAAAAATTGTTTTCAGTAAATTACTAACTTCTGTCCTCGAAATTTAAGCTACAATTGGTGAGGTCACCTCTACGCCGGCAGATTTCCAATATTTACTATCGAATTAACACTACGTACCCTGCTCGTATGTTATATGCAGCAAAATCACAAGTAAGTTTTACCCGGAGTCGTATCTACTGTCTTTGCACCTGACTTGAATGCTATGCGGTTCATTTATGCACCGTCTATTAACTGTCACGGCAAGGAACGTTAAATAAAATATCATTCAAGCTTTTTCACTGTCTACTAGCGTATACAATACAATGAAAGAAGATTATAAGATTCAGCAGATACATAGCTTATTGCTTGTTGCTTGTTTCTTTCTATCATGTTAAACTGGACTATTATTAAAAATCCATACTTAAACCTTTTTTATAATAAGAGGCATCAATAGGCATAAGAGAACTCCTAGTAATGAGGTAGCCGTTATGCTGCTTTTCAAGTATGGGAAAGGGCATTGTTCCGACTTTAGACCTGGAGAGATATTAGACGTACAAACTGAAAACTGCACCCACCAGCTAAACAAATGAAATTTCCCGTCACGATGAGGCTACAAAAACAATTGCTAAATTATATATTTTGTATGAACTACAATCGATTCAAAGCGACAATCTCAAACCAATGGGGAGAACTGAAGTTATGCATTCGGATAAGCTTTCTCTAGTCATCATTTTCGTGCAAAGTAAACGGTCATTTTTCCGCCTGCACAAATTTGCGGTATATCTATTTGTTGTATCGAATTCTTTGAGTTCTAGTGTGCGTTTTTATACTGTGAGCATTATTGGTTTCCATATTTTGGGTTATTTGGAAAGAGAACACGAAAATGAGGTATCGGTTGATCAATCTTTCCGTTTGTACAAGTATTGAAGGCAGATATTGATGTATTATAACTAAATGTGGGTAAAACATGAAATATTGTTAAATCATCAACATGCTGTAATCATGATCGAAAATCATGATTCATGGTGTAATTAGTACGATACTAAGAATTTTGTGTGAAGATTAATTCAAAACCATTCAAATTCCGCACAAATTTACAAACCGTTCAAGCACTCTCTCGAGCTTAACAGATGAAATGAGCTTTGTGTGCACCTTATACCTGATCATTATCAAAACTTTGTCCGTCAAATCTCGTTCTGGAACATCGAAATAAGACTAGATTTTCTGTTCCTCTGATTTTGCTGAGTTTTATCTCTATTTCATGTTCTAGTCACATAACTCCTGAAAAAATCAGATCTTTTGGAGAATCTCTCAATAAATAGTCGATTAATTTGATCAGATATTAACTGTGCATCTCATGTATCCGTGAATTTTTTGATATAGTATCTATTCAGAACCTAGCATCTAAAAATAAATACATGATGATATTTACATCAGATTTTCATTACTGTTTAACGTAGTATTCCAAAAATTTTAACAAGGCTGACTAAATACTTCATTATTTTCTGCAGTCACAGAAATATTTTAAGTGTTTTACGATATGAGCAGCTTTTCCCTTATACTCTTACGGTCAATGAGTCTCGAATCTTTCTAATTCTGAGAGTTTTAAATATGATAATGACAGTGATGCATAATCTTCCTGGTTTTCTTTTTGTGCGGCTACGATATTGGGAATCGTACGGAGGAAATATGCTTGAAGAAGTTTCATGATCGACAGCTTTTGCAACGATGTTTTTCTCTACTACTGTAATATTTGCTCTTGTACATTATCTAAGTTACATCATCCAGTCGTTGAATTTTTGAAAGTCACTTGCTTAGTCTTACGGGTATCTATCGTTCTTCCGGTTTTACGACAGCCATGAAAAATTTTTTGATCTTAGTTGAGAATCTTGTATGATTTCTAGAGTGACATTCAATATGACCCGTTGAGTTCTTTCAGAATAGTGTAAGGAATGCTAGAGACTGAAGCCATTATTCCCACATTTGAACGCATTCATAGTTGAGAACTTAATATAGGTTCTAAACTATCAATACCAATATATTAAAGTCTGGAACGACCGTAATCCAAATCTTTAAATATTTCCATCATGCTCAACAATACCTCCACTTATGCGATCTATAAAAAAAGGTAACCGGAAAAATGTAGCATGAAAAAAATATTTTATGCAAATGTCGGAAATGTTGCAGAATTTATCACAAATTGGGAAATGAAATAACTAATAAGGATCAGACAACGAAGAAAAATAGGATAGAGGTGAGTATGAAATTTTCGATGCATAAATATATACAGATTTTAAGAAGCAATAAAAATTGAAGAAAGAAAATAAGATAACAAAATAGAAAATGAAGTTTGATGGTACTGATAGCTAGAAGAATAAATCGACTTGAAAAGTAGCACAAAGTGTTTTGAGTTTATGAAGGAGCCCTGGCTGCACAAAAGAAATGGAAGCGAAGGTGAACTTCAATGAAACTGCAATATGAAAAGTTGTTGAAGGTTTCGTTCGAAATTTGTAGCCACGATTTACTATCGACATAAAATTTTATGGCCACAGATTGGATACTAGGTCAATGATGACTGTATTCACGATCATGAATTTAAGAATATTCACTCCGCGCTTTGTCCAGGGTCCACCCAGACGGGTTAAACAAGCACAATGTATCGCCCTTTAAATGTTCCATCATTTTTAAGATAGTTAAAACCAGTCGGAGCCGTACGTTGAACAAGGCCGTGCACCATATCGGAAAATTATGCAAATATTCGTTCCCAGGTCGAAGACAGTAGGCTCAGCTTCGATCGAATGTGGTGAAGATAAATCGTTGTCGAAACCGGAATTCATTATATATTTTAGTCTTTCAAAGATTATTAGTTAATTGTTTCTTTATAATCACTCGGCAATTATAACTATGGATTACCTACATATCTGCCATGAAGGGAGAAGAAACAATTCGAATGACAACATAAATTCTGGTTAGATACACCTGTCTAATGTCGAGAGATAAGGACAGTATCTGCGACAAAATATATATTCGCACGATCTAATAAATCTACTTTGATTCCACGGCAATTACCACAATCGCGATTCAGCCTCTCAAATCCATCCAGTCTAGGACATTGGCGATACACTAAAAGTTTGTAGACCGAAATTGACGAATAATATGGGCAGCCTACAAGGTTAATACGCTTGAATCTGTTGGTTAAAATCTTATGCACAAAAGAAAGGCTTTGTGATGGTCGACAATTTTATATTACTTTGGTGGCCGGTTTTGTACTGCCCAAATCTACACTTTCTGAAGCTCAGACTTATTGTGCCTAATGGCTCCTGTTCCAACTCGAAACAATTTAGATTTGTACCAATGCAAATTATTTCTGCGTGTTTCCAACGGAGAATATAACTTGTCTATTAATTAATAATGCAAGCACCGATTTCGTTTTTGTATTTCCATGCCCACGCAGAACACACCTTTCGCATACTCTGAACAAACAAGGATAATTTCGTACCCATCGAATTTCTTACAGTAACTCGTAGAATTAACTGCGCAATCTATTACTCTGTTTCTATGCCACCGGATTATCAAGTTGAATTGTAAAATTTTATACGTACAAAATAATGAATTACATCGGCTGGAATAGATAGTGAAATGTATTTGTTCATGGATGAAATTCGTTATGACAAAACGTTCTATTGTTTTTCTTACAGTTATACGAAGATTTTTTGGTACGATATAGATGCGGCTCAGTGAAAAGGGCAGTGTTCGTGTGGTATAATGCGATCATGATTGGCTGTTTAATTGTGATTTGAAGCGCTGTCCATACTCATGAAATTGTTGGAAACAGCTGCTGCTTTGCGACTTCCTTCTACATAATGTTGTTGCCAACTGCGCCACCTCACACAGCGTCCACGTCAAACTTGAGCATGTCGGCCGCATCAGTTGAACGCGAGCACGATACTAAGAATCCGCGGGAAGGCGGGCAAGTGCAACCCATGAGTCGGATTTGCAACCGGGAAGGCATTGTGTGGGCGAGGTTAACAGGGTACCGGCCATGGCCCGCGCGTATCATAAGCGATAACGAGCGTTTGTCGGAGCCGACATTCGGGCAAGCCGACAAGTATCGCACGAAAGAGGACGACACGCTGGTCTTCTTCTTCGGCACGAACGACATTGCCTGGTTGCGTCGGAAGAAGGACATTTACTACTGGAAGGCGGGGCTGAACAAGAACTTCCACAAAACCACGATGAGGAACACGTTGTTTGAAAAATCTCTAGATGAGGTGCGGGCCTACTGCTCGATGTGAACGTAGAGTAGCGTCCAAGAAAACGGTAATTAATAAGTAGAAGTGAAGAATTAAGAGAAGGATTTTCCGTTCATACTTTGCACGATTTTGTGTATGAGATACATCGCATTCCAATCCGACGGTAACGTTAATAAGGTTAGTGCAACAGTGCAACAGAGCGAAAGCAGCGCGATTCACAACAAGGAATCCTTGGCGCAACACTACAAGGCTCGGTACAAATTGGCCTGTACAGCCTTACTACAACACTGACACGCACCACTACTCTACGAAAATCCATTCACCCGCACACTCCGCGGCATACAATCCTTATACAACGCGTCCAAAATACGCTGAGTGTTGATCGACTCGTTCGCCCATTCCACAGATCTGCGCAGATCCTTCTCATTTATCATTCGCACGAACTCCCTCAGCATGTGCACCGATTGAACCGCATATTGTCTCTCCTCAATAGTGGTAGTGGTGACTTTCGACGGGCTAGGAAAGTTGTTTCCGAACGGCGACGACTTGATTCGCAAACCGGAGTCAGAAATCAGCTGTGTCGTCACTCGTTCCTCCCGTGCCACGCCAGCGTTGTCGAACTGTTCGTCTGGAATCACGAAGTCGTTGATCCGCACAGTGCCCTCAGTGCCCGCCACTTCGACGCGTTGCCGCAGCACAGTTTCAAAACTGCAGTCCACGATCGGCTTCTCATCCGTGCTAAATTCCACCACACCCGTCAACTCACGCAAATCCCCGTCCTCGCCAACGCGGCCAGCTACAAGCGTTTGCTGGATCACTGAGGTTCGAGCGGTGTCCAAAAAGTGTACTGCTGCGCGGGCGCAGTACCAACCCAAATCACCCAGCGCCCCATACGGTTCCAGCTCCTTGTTGGAACGAATGTCGCCCTTCAGATTCAATGGACAGCTGAAACGTGCGTTGATAACGCGTAGTGTACCGCAGGAAGATTCCACAAAGTCCAACGCGGCCCTCGTCCGTCTCGAATGAACAAAGTGCGTGCCATCCAAAAATATGACGCCGGTGTCCTGTGCAGCTTCCACAATCGCTTGCACGCCCGCGGCGTCCACGAACGGCTTGTCCACGAGCACATGTTTTCCGGCGGCCACGACGCGTGCCACCCAGACACAAGCTAGTGTCGTCGGTAAAGGCACATAAACCGCGTCGATATCGTCGGCCGATAGTAATTCTTCATAAGTGCATGATCGCTTGATGCCATGGTTCTTTGCGAACAAATCCGCTCTTTCGGGCGAGCGGGGAGCTACCGCAACGAGGTCGAGATTCTAAACTTGCTTCGCTGAATCTGCGATCACATCGGCGATGCGAGCCGCCGAGAGAATCCCAAGCCGTATGCTCTTCACCATTTTGCGCCGTAGATGCTTCTTCGATGAGTGAAGTGAACAAGTACGATGTTGCCAGTAGTTGGAAAATTGACTAGCGGGTAGTGTAGCTTGTTTGGTATTTATAGATTTGTCGCAGCTTTCCCTACCAACTACATTGGTGAAATGCAAGGGGGGTTGGATTTTTCACCTTGCACAACCATTTTCGATTACCATTCTCTCGATTCGCTGGCCGAACAAGGGTTCGTCATAGCCAAAATTCAGTGAGCATGTGGTGATTTCGGAGCGATTTCCTCCGTTTTCGTTTCGCATTCAACGTCATAGTATGTCAGCGAAAAGGCTGAAACCTACTTGTGACTCGCATTGGAGTAGCACATTGGTCCCAGAACGCGGTACGGCCACGAATCGGTTTGCTGCGCTGTAGCCAGATCAAGGAAAGAATGGGTGCTTGCGCAAGTCAACGACGCCACGCCTACGTATGTCGCAGGGAGCATGTCACGCCGTTTAGAACGGTTGTGCAGTCGGAATGAGGGAGAGAGATTTTTCTAGATTTTTCACGCATTCGGCGACGGCCGAGGGTATCTTGTACGGTACTGGTACCGTACCGCTCTACGAATCGATACCCTAGGCGATAGGATGGTTTGACGAGCCCTTCACATTGCGCAGATATCAGAGATGGATGTGGCTGGTGGCTGTTTCTTTAACCCTAGGGAAGATGGGCGCTCGACGAGACGATGTTGCCGACTGGCTCGCATATCAAATTGAGAAAAGATAAGGGAGCATGCAAATATCAAGTAACCTCCGGGTTCTACGGTAGATTGAACTTACATCCCGCCATGATCCCGGAACAGTCAACTACAGTAGAAGCTAACCAAATATGAGACATTTGCGTACGCGTCGGTGCCAGTTCGATAGTTCCCTCAGTGGGGGGACGAGTTCCCTTCGTTCCGGAGTGCTCGTTTGACGTCTAGAATACTTTACTGAGGTTGGTAATACAGTGTAATGTTGGTTAAGCCACTTATCACATAGACCGAACGAATTGATATCGATTTCACACCCTCGGGGTGCTCTACTGAGATGGAGTCCCGATTGTGTATTGGAATGTCTGGCAAGTGTACCAGACTCCGTTCTCTGAGTGCTGGAGTAAAGTAGAACACACGATTTACAATGAAAGGGAAAAGCAGCAACAACTTCTGAACCATTTCTCGATAACACCAGTAGTACAGTACAGGGTAGGACTAACAGGGAACTATTCACTTTTCTCTCTCGCCATGCAATCCTCAAACAACATATCCACTATGCGCTGCGTGTTCATCGATTGCTCCGCCCATTTCGCCGAGGCCGCCTCGTCCTTGGACGTAATCATTCGCACGAATTCGCGCAGCATGTGAACGGGTTGCACGGCGAAGCTGCCTTCATTCACGACCGAACGGGTGACTTTCGAGGCGCCGGGAAATTCAACACCATTCTCAATCACAATCTCCGATTCAACACGTTCCTCCTTCGCCAGGCCCGGGTTGAGGCACTGGTCAGCCGGAGTGACAAAGTCGTCAATAAGGACGGCACCCGTCGTGCCGGCCACCTCCACGCGTTGCCGAAGCACCGCGTTGTAGCCGCAATCGAACGTGAGTTTCTCGCCACCGGCGAATTCCACCACCCCGCTCGCGTCGCACACAAAGCCCTCCTTGGCCAGGTTTCCCAGACACACCACACGTTTCACGACGGAAGTTCGCTCCAGGCCCAAGTAGATAACCGCGGTGCGGGTACAGTACCACGCCAAATCGCCAATTGCGCCCTGCGGTTCGAGCGAAATGTCTGTTCGGATATCGCCCGTCAAGCCGATCGGCGCGGTGAATGCGGCCTTCACCACGCGCAGCTCGCCGCACGTGTTGGCCACGGCCTCGCGCGCGGTCTTCGTGCGCACCGCGTGCGGCCAGTGCGTGCCGTCGAGGAATATCACGCCCGCCTTGTGCACCGCGTCCAGGATCGCCTGCAGCGCGGGCACTCCTGCGAACGGCTTGTCCACGAGGACGTGCTTGCCCGCCTCGGCTGCCTTCACCGCCCACTCCGTCGCCAGCATCGTGGGCACGGGGATGTAGACCGCGTCGACGTCCGGGCACGCCACCAGCTCGTCGTACGTGCACGTGCGCGCGATGCCGTGCGCCTCCGCAAACGCCTCCGCCTTGGCCGCCGTGCGCGACGCCACCGCCACCACCTCCACGTCGTCCACATGCGTCGCGGCCGACGCAATCACGTTCGAAATGCGCGCGGCCGACAGAATTCCGAGTCGTACCACCATCGTGCCGTGGTGCTGCGTTCACCTCGGCTGGCAATGCGAAGATATATTCTCGCGTCTGCGAACCCTCATATTTCGTGCCCCAATTATCGACCCTCGCAGTTTCGACCTCGTTACGTGTTCATGTCATCGCTGCTGATGCTGTCCTGTTCTCATTCCCGGCTTGTCATTGCCATCTCACTGCGTTTGCCCACATCGACTTACCTTCACTTCTGAATGGCACCAATTTGAGATTGTCCATCCTGCCTTACAGCGCAGGCGCACCTCCTGTTTGCACGAGGCCACTTCGTCCTCTGGAAGTGCGACTGCCATGTTCCGAAAAGTCGAAACGAAGGTAGTAGTAGGGTATGTGTTTTGATAGAAAGCAACATGTATTCTAATCTGTACTACCGGTACAATTGGTGTAAGCAAAAGTTCATTACACCCTAATCTGAAGTACCATACATCCAGCAATGACTAGACTGGCGGAAAATTTACAGTTCACAAGAATTTAGGGTTTCGTTTGGTGAAACTCGGATAAAAGTGTTCGAGAAAACGATCTTCTGAGACTGCAGAAAATTCTCCCAACACTATTTTTGCGTACTAGATCTGCAGAGAATGGATCTTCGTACCACGTCTGAACAACACATTTTTGGATGGGATCTGTTGCAGTTACTCCTACCTTCTGATTGCTGCCATTCCTTTGCAATGCACAGAAATAGGCCAATCATTTATACACAAATAATCTCTAGTAGCTATGGTGCGAAATTCGAGAACAAAAAGTTTTGTGCAGCAAAAGAGTTGCAAGTATTCTTACGTACAGACTTTATAGGGACTTCTGCTGGATTTCCTATCGAAGATTTACCCTTAAAAATGTTTTGCTGTCGGTGAAGCTCGTTTTCTCGAACACGTTTATCAGAGTTTTCTAAGATGAAACCCTAAATCCTACTTAAATTTCCGCCAGTGCAGTCATCGCTAGACCTAGTGTTCTCAGCATTTGCTCACCTACTGTACCTAAGTACTGTACAGTACGCTGGATTCTGGATTCTGGATTCGATATCCGAAAACCCTCAACTACCATAACTAACTCCACCACTACCGTACAGCACTGTACTCGAATATGACATCAAAGTTGTTTAACAATGACCGAGTTCGCGAAGTAGTCCCAGAGTTTAGAAAACGATGCAGATGGCAATAAGCTGAGCGAAAAAGAGTTCTCAGTTTTCGGAACTTCCGCATACGCTTACCATTTCGAGAATTTGAAATTATATAACACTAGAAAGAAATCGCACAACCAATTTAAGTGTTCTGACGTAGCGAAAAGTCTCGTTCATTGAATGTGAAGAATGTGACACAAAAGACGTGGTTTCTGATATGAAAGGTTAAATCCTGTCAAACGAAGAGAATTCGCTATTGTACGCAGTTTCTAAAAACCAATTGCAATTGGGTAAGAGATGGCCCCTGAAGTTCAAAAAATGAGACAAAATAGAAGGATTTCATTCTTATGTTTTTATTTGTTTCCAAAGCACCAGTATTAAAACTTCAAGAGATTGTTGAAAGCCTAAATAATAATGCCATTAACGTCATTTGGAATTCTCATGAATATAGTCTCTTTTACAAAGCCTCCCTTGATTTACGTTGGTGCTTGACCATGACCGTAGATGAAAAAGTTAAGAGTGTATTATTTTTTTAGCATGTGCCAACGAAGCTGAGACTAAAAATAATCTCTGAAGATAATGATAAGGTCTAATAAGCAATAGGCTTTCACTAGAAATTCTGGACAAGATCTTTTATTAAATAATTATTCGAAAGGAGCTCTTGATTAATTACATGCTAACAGTTGATTTGATTTGTCAATAGGGAAAGCGGATCGTCTCTAATTAGCACAATGAGATACCGTAGTATGCTGAGTCTTGGCCCCTCCTTACAGGTCGACAACTGAGGCTTTGAAATAAAATACGAGGGGGAGCAAATTGTTTGCATCAATCGGGTTCTATCATTTTAATCGGAAAAAAAATCAAATAACCCATAGCAATCAGAACAGTGTTGTGAAAATATCGACAGCAATGACGTACATAATTTATTAATTCAAAAAGTCTGAACCATTCGTTTCTCAATTTCCATTGGGCGCTGAGTCAACCAACAATTCTTTGACCAATAGTACGGTTGGGCTAATTACACGACTGGTGTGTGATATCCCAGTGTATATATCATTTTTCAAACTAAATATAAAACAACAGTATTGCTGTTTGGGTACATAGGAGATCAACATAAAAAATTAGTGTAAGACACACTACGTGTGCCTCAAAGTGCTGATGGTGAGGGGGGCCAGGACCAACCAAACTACGGTCAATACGCACTAGTTAATTACAGGCCTACCCTTCCTCTGCACCATTTTCGCTATGGGGTACAGAGATCAAAATTGCATCTAGTGAGCTATTGTTCCTAACTCATTTCCCGAGCTGCGGGATCCCGATCAGAAATTCAGACCGGCCCACACGTACTCTTAAACAGTGAAGTAGGCTTGCATCAGGAACTGTGTTATTCATTGATAATGCGAAGAGCTACCTAATAGTGAGCACCATGAAAATTTAAAGACCGTTCATGCAAGGGAGACTCACAGTAAGTTCTTTCTTACATAATTCCTAAAACAAGAGTTTCTAGTCTCGATTTTGCCCGCATCTGACTCTATGCACCTAGTTTGCATACAAAAATTTAAATTTTATATCGTCTTTTATTAGTATTCTCTAGATCTAGATTGCAACTTTTACTCAGTTTAGAGGTACCATCAATATGTCTGTAGTTCCCTTGGATAAAAGTATCTGGATTAATCCGAATTCCGCGCTTGAGACATCATAGTTCTGTCCCAATAGTATGTGCTGCTGTAAAGCTACAGTAAATTACAAAATTCACAAACCTTGATTGTGTTACTCAAATCTTTTAGCTCGAAGGTAAAGAATTTACCCGGCCTGATTGCAGTCTTCTTTTCGTACTTCAAGCACTCCTTTTTCGAAATTCATATTCCCTGGATCATCCAATATTTTTTGAAATGATCCAAATCAAATATCGTGACACGACTTCTTCTTTCGTTTAGACCGGTGAATGTCTTTTGACAGTGCGCTTCTCTTGAAGAAAGGTTGGGTCATTTAGAAAAGTTTTGAGTTTCCTCCCTGGAACTACAGTTCTCTTTCGTGGTTATAAGTGCTGAATTGAACGCATCTTTTTAAGTCTAGGTAAGGTATGTGGTCTTTATGTGTGGGTGTAGACTGGTTAGTTCAAGAATGGGTTGTGAGGGTCCCCGAGCATATGAAGGCGGTGCCTCTATGTATGGAATCGCAGGTGGTGGAGGCGAACCAAACAATGTTCCTTTCAGAATGTGCGGCAGTATGTTGCTGGGACTTTCTTTCTCGAAGCTGTTAAAGCGTCGGTTGCTCAGATTCCGAATGCCGCTCCCACTGTAACTTGCGGTTTCGTAACGTGTTCGAAGTGTTCCGGGAATGCACTCGAACCACCAATGTCATAGGAACCAAGGTTACAACTTGTCGCTTTGCGAGAGTTTGAAATTTGAGGCAGGTTGAGGGGTTGAGGTAGAAACGATAACGGCGTCACTTTGTATTACATAGATCGAAAAAATACCTTAAACACCCCGGTTTCATGTATGAATTTTAGGAAATTCTTCGAAGTTATTGGCTTCGACTACTGCTTTTGATCGGAGGATCGTATACAGTATCGTCAGAGACTGCTCCATTTAACCCGATATGATAACAGATATTTAATCACACTCAGGTCCGTTGTATCGGCGAACATGCTCCCCGGCTGGCTTCTTGTGTGCGTGAATGATTAACTTCACCTCATCGAAGTTTTCAGTTTCCAACATATCACGAATAGATCGAAATGTTTGCACATATGTGTTTTCATTGTTAAGAGTTTTTTGAACGCGGTGAATGAGGTCAGAATTCAGCTTGGCAAATTTGGTCCTGCGATATTCCTTTCAGAAAGTCCGGTAGTATCGGGGTCGATGAAGTACACAGCTATGTCGCGCGACTCATCAGTTTCTTGAGCTTGCACATGGTCCGTCTTCCCTTGGAACTTGAGTATAGGATTAAAGCCACCATTATTAACCGTACTTGAATTCAGTGAGGCCATTCATAAGACTGCGTTATACGCCCTAATATTCTCGCAGAAGTGTCTTCCCTTCCGAGAATTCTCCGTCAATAACTTTTTCAATAGAGCAGGTGGGTCTCTCCATGAAGGGAACCGAATCGGAACTACGAATTCTTACATTGGTCCGGCACAATTCTGACTTGGCTTGCCAAAGTCTTCGAATTTCGCTCTAGATTCAGGACTAAGGAGCCTGGACATTGGAGAAACAATTTCCGAAACCTCAGGTTGGTTCTTGATGAGCTTAATAAGCACTTAGCCATCCAATACTCTGCAACACACTTATTACACTCAACAGGCATGGCACCGAAGTAATGCGTACCATCTGTTGGCATTTTAATATAGAGCTCACCGGAGACATCTCTGCTCGAAGTTGGAGTTTCTTGACGGCGTTCTCGCTCCAATGTAGCTTTTTTCGCAATGAAGTCTTTGTCTTTCGTTCCTTCTGTGACCTGTTTGCTAAAAATTTCAATTCTAGGCTCACTGTTCCTTGTTAATCATCGTCAGGTAGCTTTCTTTTCCAAGTAGAACGACGAAATTTAAAATTTCAACATGGCTCGTACTACACAACACACCCCGCGAAATGCAGATATTCACTCAAAACAGAATTATGGCTGGTGCGTGATACCGCTTCAATAGTCGAAGTTATGTGACTAAGTATAGGAAGGAGAAGAGAATCTAGCAACAGCCAATTCGGCTCTGAACCGATGTCTTGAAGACCATATATATTACACGGTCGTAATAAGTACTATACCAGAGTGGATGCCTGACGGTATAAATATCAAGCGATATGGGTTCCCAAAATGTAGCCATGATACATAACTTAGTGTCAAGTTAGTGTGCAAAAAGAAAATCTTTCCAAATTGGCAATAACGCCATCTATCTTTGCTGATGAAAATCGATCATAAACCAAGTGATGCATAATCATCTACAATCTATTGAAATACTACCAGCATCGCCTATGCGACTACTCCAAATCAGTCCTTGGAGAGCCCAATGGTTTTCAAATTAGTACAGAGGGCTAAGTGTGGAATAAAGCGAGAACAGTGCGCAGAGAGTGCAATGGCTAAAAAAATTGCTCATGATACTCCTTTTAATTTGGAGCTTTAGAAAAGTATAGAAATTTCAACATTGAAACCTTGAACTTCGTTGCCTACACAACTTAATACAACCAAACATGATACATAGATTCTAACAGTACGAATTTAATTATCAATAAAAATTACTAAAGCCAACAGGGATAGAGCAGTGTACTTCTACGTGGAACAGTTTGAAAAACAGTAGCTTTCAAATTATCGGGATCCGAGAAAATTCTCGCGGAAAAGACGGATTACATTGAAATATCTGGAAGTTCACTATTGTGCGTAAGTAACAGATTTTGCGATATTTGATCACGTTCAAATCCATTTATGTAACGGAATAAAATGACACGGCAGAATACGGCTCGAAAAGAGCGGGACACCCCATGTACGGTAACCCCCGGCGAAGGACAAGTGTTCTTGATTACTTTCCTAATCCAAATTCCACTACCGACCTGCTCTGTGATATCACTGATTCCACTTTGAACGCTGCGCCACCATGCGAGCGTGCAAAACATGAGATGTGTAACTGACTTGAGTCAGAGCTGATTAAAAGGTCGTACAGCACAATCGGTACAAGTCGATAGCTATGTGAACACACTTGATCAAACATGAGGCTGATTTTCCCGAATCTAGGAACCCCCATTGATGAAATAGAGGACGATTCAAGTAGAAGTTGGCAGAGTTTAAAACAAGTGTTGGGAGAGGCTGTTGAAGATATAGTGCAGATTTTACGCAAGAACCCAGTCTTCTTGGCATTATTGAAAACTGCAAAAAAGTTCTTAGGAGTGATACTTTCACGAAGAACTTGGTAGTCGATCTTAGTAAGAGTAACGATGTTAGAGGGGAATCACTTCGTGATAGTCTGAAAAGACAGCGTAATTGAAGTCAATTTAATCCAAGCGAGTCGAGCGAAAGATATTGTCTAATATGTTGTCAATAACTACAACGATCTGGATTACCTGTTGATAACAACGTATATTGAAGTAAGAGGCGGATGCTTAACGAAAGCATTGCATCGACCTCAGCACCATTCAATGCTGGGACATTTCCGTCAGAAACCTGATTGTTCAGTTCCTACGCACCAGCAGGAATTAACACCTCCGCTATGATTTTGCGGACAGCATCACCCACAGTTGCCCCACTGTCAGTACCGACACTGGCAGCAGTAGTGTCCCCCGACAAAATCTCCTCATTTTCAATCAGGGTGAGCAGTTGTTTAGTCGTAATGCGTGTTAATGTGCTTGTACATGCTGCGCAATGACATGATCCATTTCGACACAACTCCTATTATGTGTAATTGTTTAAAGTTGTGTCCGTTTCAAATTTAGCTTTTCAAATGACTTGTCAAACTGCAATTCTCGATCCTACTGTAGACGGTGTGTTAGCAGCAGCCTTCAAAGGGTGGACGAACCGAGGACAGAAACCACTCTGTACGAAGCTACATGCGGATCAATGAAATTCTGCTGCGGCACGCACGCGAGGTCAAGCCACTCTCTTATCTGACTCAATGTGTATGACTGATACATCAATTGAAATCTCTAAGGCTATTCTATCTAGAACTATATGGTGATCATCTAGACAATCCGTGTATCTCAGACTATTGTTAGAATTCGCACAATATAATTTTTGCTTTAACTTGTGTTCAACCATTGTATACTTTAGTTGGCCGACAACATAGCCAGTCGAATAGAAATTAGCTCAAAAATCATAGGCGAAAAAGTTTTAAGAGGTATACAAGTGTTCTAAAAAAATTACTGCGAGACATGCGAAGTAATTCGCCAGGGATTCAAGCCTGTCACGGAACGAGCGATTTGGGGTACGGCAAAGTTCATCTGATTAAGGAATATAATACTAACTGTCGTGTGACATCCAGAATGCGAATAATGTTCCACTTTTAAGCAGAATCCCCGAATCTTGTTTCTTTCTATGTTCTCCTCGACGTCCGCACCTCCATCGTTACAGTCTGGCGGTTCTGGTGGGGAGTTGTGAGTATTTGGGGATTCATTGATCACAGCCTTATCGCCTGGAAATGCGTTTGTCATTTTCTCCGGCACAGACATGTGCGGCTGCTTGGATGGATTGCAGGGGACCAGTGAGCACATATTCTCCAGAATTCGTTTGGCTCAAGGTGTACAGTGTCGAGCTCGAGCTCGGCCTGGTATTATTGGTTTCCCCGCAGCTAGCTTCATCATGTACCATTCGAGCTGGCTTGGTTTTGGTTCTGGTACAATCCCAGCGTTACTGCCTGCTTCAGCATGTCTAAGTACTGGCGCTCTGGGTGCCCTTGCATTCGGACATTCAGCCGGGATTAGGATTTGGCTGTTGACCGAAGGGAGCATTGCAGCAACTCCACGGCCGCATACGCTGCGATTCGAGCAAACACGGTGAACCTCGCACCTGGCGCGATTACTTCTAAACAGTCTCTTGCCTCTCGTCCAAACTCCAAAAGCCCGATTCTTGTATCCTTTGTGGTGCATTTCCGCTAGTCATTTTCAGCTCTACAATACCTCACAGCGCATGTAAGTGAAGGATACGCCATACCTGTCTGGCAAACGTAAAGCATGCCCCATTGTCCGGTTCACGTCTTCTCCGCAACTCTAGATTGCCGTTTTTGGTCCTTCCTCGCGAAATAAGCTCACCACCTATTTTTAACGGCTGTGGGATGATTGCAAGTTCATTAAAAGCGCCCTCGCGCGGCTCCCACCAACCGTATCACTAGAAAGGAATGCATATATCTCATGCCTCGAATGAAGAAGCCGGATGATATCAATTGAGTCGACACGGTCCCAACGGATTCGCGAAATGCTCATGACGAGATTTCAAAGTGCTGTACCGTGGACAGGGCCGATTCCGAGTATTAATTCGAACCCCGATGCGCTTTATATTGGCAACAAGCCGTGGTGCCAACAAAAACAGTCTCCCGAAGTGTTATCAAATTCGAAACGGCATCTGAATCTCTTACCAAACGTCTTAAGTGAGAGGCTAGTGAGAGCGACACCCAGGGGAAAGCTCATACCTTTGTTGCAACTTCTGGAATACAACTAAATGTCCAGTCAAAGCGCGTATGCTGCGTTGGTCACACCTGAAGCCATGATGTATTAGCCGCGATTCACTTAATCACTTTTTAAGATGACGATGCTGAGTGCACACTTGGCCGAACGAAAGTGCACCGTCGAAGAGATCAGCATATCAGGCTCTGAAAGGATCCGAAACATATTTCTGAAATTCGAAAATACAACGGGCTTCTTCAGTGTCCCACACATATGCAATATCCGAGAACACGTTTCTAAAGGTATATGACGGCGGAGGCAATAACTGAATGTCGTTTTGCAGTAGACCATTCAAGCGGAATTTTTGGTGTCCGGCCGGTATGGCTTCAGTTTATGTCCTGCGGCATGATTATCCTCGCGAAGAGCTCTGAATCTCCAATCGCAGCTGGCGCAGATGGCTATGATATGTTCGTCAACAGAACAAAGCAGGAAATTGCAGATGGTGGAGTGAAGTGTCATAGATGTCGCCGTAGCCGGCGTAAAGTTGTCCAACCTGAAAAATTCTCCAGGCAATTTGATTCGCGCGTATGCGGCACTCAAATTTACAGTGAGAGTTATTCCATGGAGTCGTACTGTGCTTCTTCGTCTTGCCACTGAACAGCAAACGGCGATGGAGTACCACCATGGCATGGAATGCATACTGAGTGCTCCATCGTTCATATCTGTGTAATCAAGTTATTCTTTAGGTTAGCAGTTTGTGAATTAGTTGACCAAACAAGTTATTCGTTTTATTGACGATGGTGTACGGTACCCTACCAAAAGTTTAGAACCACCTATTTAGTATTCATAGCCCACCCGAATAAGAAACATTGAGATTAAATTCCTATTAAAATTTCTTTATTTAATAGTACCGGAACTGGAAGCATCCTAACAACGAAGTTGCCATGGCACGCAAGAAAGGTTCGAAGTGTATTCCGGAAGCAAGGGCCAGAGTCATACATGATATGTCATGCGTTGGTGTACGAATTTGTGACATTGCTGTATACTACAATATGCCCAGGAGTGCTGTTTCTAACGTAATTAGACGTTTACGTAATGCTTCAACAATGCACAAGAAGATGATGGCACGTAAAGCAAAGTTGAGTGAGCGTGGGATGCGTCTATTTAAGAAATCGTCTTGAGGCACTTTTCGTAATACTTGGTCGATTCAAACAAGCTACTAGTGTATCATTAAGTGAGCAAACTGGATGCCGGTACATACGTAAGTTGAAGATTCAAAGCTAAGTTGCAATCCAGAAACCACATTTGTCAACAAAGAATATATCCGCACAAATTGTATGGGCCCGCACTCATGAAGACTGGAAGCAAGAACAATGATCCAGAGTTATGTTTACAGATGAGTGGTCATTTTCTGTCCGTCCCATGAAAAATCGGTTACGAGTGTGGTGGCATCAAGGACAGCGTTCCCAACGTAATTACACTGTCCCAACTTTTAAATATGGGTATCAGACAGTCAATGTATGGGGTGGGTTCTCAGAGCACGGTTGCACACTGCTGGTTTGCATTGTTAGTTCTTTCAATCAACACACATATCGGTCCACTATTGATACCCATATTATCCCATTTTTGAATATGAATCATGACGGTCCTGCATCGTTTATACTACAAGAAGAAAATTGTGGTCGACAACGGCGTGTTCAATTGCTATGTATCTACGAAATAAGTAAATAACACGTATGGTTTGGCCTTCTCAAAGTCCTGATTTGAATTGCATCGAAAATATATGGGGACTTCTAAAGATGTATTTACGGAAGCTGGCAAGCTATCCTGAAAACTGTAATGAACGATTCACTACGCTAAGCAACATGTGGCATTCACTACCGGATTCTTACTTCCACAATTTGATAGCTTCAATGCCGAAGCGCGTCAAGATAGTCAAGGAGAATAAGGGAGGAAGTACCAAATATTGATAGGGTAGAATTCTAATATTTCCAATAAATTTACGGGGTTTTAGGAGAACTATAGAAACATTGTTTTTTCTGGGCCGAATGATTCTAAAATTTCGGTAGGGTACTGTACAGCTATCAACCCAGCTGCTACACAATGGCTTTTTGTTCGTACAGTTGGGATCGATATACTGGTGAATAGGACCACAAACTGTCTTCGAGATGAAGTGCTATTCAAGGAAGTACAATATTAAATGAGCCAAAAAAGCTGTTGCAAAAGCATTGGCAGAAAAAACTGGAACGACTTCTGAAACAATACGCAAGTTCATATATTGACAATTTCCTGTGGAATTTACGAAGGAAAGCACCGTATTAGTGAGAACTTGATGCGACTTAACTCTCACCGCCTCTTGATTATAATTTTTTGACCAGTAAGATGAGCGTCTATTGATGGATGTGGAGCGTAATTGAAAATTCTTTAACAATACGCCGTTATAGATCATGTATTGTCTATCTCATAGACCACAGTTAGAGTATTTTCTTT
>JAAUYH010063337.1_pt1 | contig 19951 bp, 11 predicted proteins | sample 7278061 | NCBI WGS metagenome assembly JAAUYH01 (sample SAMN14350203, study PRJNA611818) | marine sediment metagenome | isolation source: surface marine sediment (0.6m) | place: French Polynesia: Moorea | collected 2018-08 | reverse complement strand
TTGCAACAATGGAGAAGGACCCGCAAGCTTATCCAATACGCTAGTGTTCGTAATGTGACATACGGTAGTTCAGCCTTATGATGCGAAATCAAATCTAGTATTTGTTTACATGACAGAATGTGGTTCGATATACATGCGAGCCAACTTATAAGAGCACTGCAAAACAAATTTATCATGTTCAATGATCTGAAGCGCGCAACACAGATTGGATGAAGAAATGCCTGCTACCATTATTGAAACGTTTTTTCACAGCTTTGTCTCCTTTGATTTCTGCCCAGTCCTCTCGTTCCTATCAATAAATTTAACATCAATATCTTGTCCATTTCACTCCCTATTGCCGATTATGTTCAAATTAATTCTTGAAGTTTCACAAAAAAATAGCGGGCCAACATTTACCAAAGCATTTTATAATAATATAAGTCAACGAACAATATGTATGCTTCACAGCTTGTATTTAGATTGCTGAACTCGTTTGAATAAAGTTGTGCAGATAATAAATGATGAAAAATTCTTTCACTGGCTTCAATTTTTGCCCAGCAGTTAGGTTTGAAATCATTCTGGAATCAGCTAATTGAAAAACAGAAATAAGCCCGATTTTATGCTAACAAATGCAAATGTTACTGAATTGCACAAATAGCAAGTAGTCACTATACAACATCCAACTGGTAAACTTTGTAAATTTCTTGAAATGTGGTATCCATAATTTGATTAGAATGTTCAATTAGAAATTAGTTGCCTTGATTTCTAAAACTGCAATAATTCCAGCGCCCATGGGTTGGATACAAACTGTATATTTGGCGACAAAAAATATTTCTACACCTGAGGATTGATTAAACAAGTCTTCATAAGTATTGAAAGTTGCATTTTCAAAATTCAGTGAAACTTTTCGGTCTTATGTTTACAGGATCTATGAAGTCTAACTAGCCAATCCCGGGATAGGATTTCATTCGTAGACACTTTCTGATTTTATGCGGTCGTAAGCAAGTTCATTTCCAGTTTTCCTTTAAACCAATGTTAATTTCTAAGCTTTCCAAAATAAAGTAAGTAAATTTTCCTGACCCTTCCCGTTAGCACGCAGGCCAAAAACCTCAAATACTGTTTCATTTTTCTATCCAGCAAATCTTTCAAACTCAATTGCTGGTCTTAAAGTTGCTTTATACTTTGATCTGAATTCATCAGCATTCTGTTAACCATTTAAAAGATAATTTCTCAAATTATGTCAAAAGTTGCATATTTCTGGATCATCTCATCTTCGTCGATTTCTTCGTTTTCCCATACAAAATAAAACATTTGAATTAATTCTGCTTAAGAGTACTCGCAGCCACCCACTGCAGAATTTCATAGAAGAATTTGGAACTCAACGAAGTATGTTCAATAGTTTTTAGTTGATTGCCAGCTTTTCTTTGTATTAGGTACTCAGTTATTGCCACACTTTTCTCATATACTTCTCGAATCATAGAATTCTAATTTCACTTAATTTATCTGATTTTACCGCTATCCCTCTTCTTTTGAAACACCATGGTCGCTAATAGTTTAAAACTTTGTTCAAGTATTCGATACCCGGATTAACAGTCCGCGACACCATCAAGGAAGTTAAGTCATTTCTGCTGTTCACCAGTAATGTGCGTCAATAGAGTAAAGTGAAAATATATATTGGCCAATATCAGCATTACATAGCTTCCTTGATTGTGTCGCGAACTGTAAATTGATTTTTTTCGCAGCCCTACTCGCAGTGAAATGATAGGCGTGAGTTCGGGTTGCTGTCAACTGTAGCCGAAACTCTACGAAAATTAGACTTATTAGCTCAGGATTCAGATGTTAGAGCTTGTTCAGAGCTCGAGGAGTGGTGATTTGTTCATTTTTTCAGATTTACTGTGCCCCATATCTAACTATCTGTATTAATCTGTTTCGGCTCTTAATTGCCATAGTTTTATATCGTAATTAAATGAATTATTCTATTGGATTGGCACTTATAGAGGTAGATTCGGGATGGTTTTCTCTGCATTTCAAAAAAAGGTGTCTGTAAATGTAATTTTTAATTAGGAATCAAATTGTGGATTGCAGTTAAACGTGTATCTAAACCACTAAGATACGTCTCATCAACAATTGCTCTCTCATACATCAAGTGTTTTGCACGAACCACTACAAGACAAGGTTTTCCTGGTAAGAAAGCGAGAGCAACAGAGTAAATGCCGTGGGTATGGGTTTCAGATACAGCGCTCGAATGAGTACGTATCCCGGGTCCTTGCGACCTTGCCGGAAGCTGTATAATTTCCCGAAGTAAACGCACTTCGAATTTCGCTACTGTATATGATTCAATTAAGTTCGAAGTAGTCCGAAGTCTTAACTTTCTGACGTCATCTTTGCAAACCGAGTTTTCGAATTGGACAAGCAGCAGTGATAACCATACCCGAAAGGAGAGCGTTCCGGAGCAAGACAGTGGACCAGTACGAAGTTGTAGAGATTGCGGAGAATGGACTAGCCACGGACGTTCAGGAATACGAAATTTAGTAACAGAATAATAGTCATCAAGGTTATTGAATTCCAATTGATAGTTGAGCCGATCACCTCCAAATCATCTTGGTTGTAATCTTACACAATCACACATCAAGTTCACTATAGTAAGTCAGAATGACTTAACTATCTGCCGATATTCAATATTACGTCATACTGAACCTAACGACGATTTCAGACATGAGAAGACGTGAAACCTTTCTGAATGAGATCCAACTGTATAGACACGACAGTAGCTATTCATAGCTCGTTCCGACATTGTTTTTTATCATTCGAAGGGAAATCTACAAGCACAAATACTGTTTGAATTGCGCTCTTTAGGACTGCAGTGCTGGAGGAACAGAGTAGTCTCGAGGCATGTTGAGAGGCTGACGTCGGAGCTGACGGACAGTACGGTTCGGGTGCGATATGTTAGTTTGCGTCATAGAATCGAGATCAACCAAATACGAAAATCTGCCTGACTTGACCACACGTTGCGCAAACGTAGCATCATCTTTCCAATTTTGGTAGAGCTCTTCGACTTGTGCATTCGCTTTGTTCTCGTACGGGTACCAATTGGTTGCTTTGCCATCTGTCCCGTCATCCACCCAGTACATCCACATTCCATCTTTCGCGTCCATCGGATTGTACTGTTTGATTTTCTCCTTGATGTGAGTTGTAACCTTTGGAAGCTTGCATTCAAAGCAACTTGATTTCGATACTTGTTCCCAGCTGTGCGAATTTATATGATGTTTTTCACAGCAAATGCAACGTTTTAGGCTGTAGAATACTCGATCGAACGTCTCCCGGCCAGTTTAGTCAACAGAAACAAGAGACCTACTATTGTCGCTAGTCATCATCTGACAAACATCCAATTCCACCTCCGTTTGACTACAATAAGGCATTGACTCAGGCTGGTCTGTCGATTATGGCGAAACGAGCGACTCACGTGATTCGACTGTGCAAGGGCGAGGTGGTGGAGCTGGTGCTGTAGAACACACGTGCATTGCAGGGAGCCGCTGAAATACATAACTGGCATCTACATCTGCACAACTTTCGGGTGCTGGACTACAGGGATGTGAGTGAGACTTGGCAAGAGAAAGTGAATCATGAGGACACATCACGCGCATGGGAGCGCAACATGGTGATACTCTACCCGCAATCGTGGTCTGCTTTCAGATTTGTTGCGGACAATGCGGGTGTGGCCAATTTTCATTGCCACATCATTTCTCACCTCACCATGGGAATGAGGCTCTATTTTCAGATTGGGAAGAAGAAAGATATCCTGCCTACGCTGAAATACATGCTGGTTTGTGGTCGTCCGAGAAGGCGTCGACATCGGAACAGTGTGTTTATGGCTCGATTTTTTAATATATGACTTGACATTTAAGGTTTACTCCTGAGTATAAAGTAAATATTCTGCCGCTGAAGTTATAGAGAATTCATGCAGAACGGAGGATTATGGACAAATTCGGAAGGAACAGTTTGAACGAGATTTACGCCGTTCGGAACTTGATCGGCGTGCGTCATACTGTACAGTTCGTATTCATGAATCTCCCTGAAGTCATGTAGGACTGCAGGGCTGGCGGCAGCAGGTGTAGGTAAGGAACAGATATTTGTAAATAATTGTGAAATGTAGAATTTTAGGTCTGAATTGGAATGTTAAAGGCTAATTATCGAGGTTCGGTTGAATGAAAGAATAGCAGCTAACACTCGTAAAACCATATCGGATCATTTAAATGAAAGATAACAGTTAATAAAACAAGCCTGAGTAAAAAGCAAAATCACTTGAATTCCGAAATTATCAAATATCATGCGAATTTTGGCATATTACTTAAATTTATGAAAATGAATGATTCTGTACAAGTTCATAAGTTACTCAGAAAACACTCAAACATTTCCAGGGCTTCTCTGTATATTCGACAACATCCATTGGAAGGCATGGTATTTCGTTTTCGACACTCGGAAAAAATTTGAATTTAGAGGTATCAACTATGCCAGCTCATCAAGAAAGTCATCCCAATTCCTTTCTTTTAGTTTTCAATATCAATAACTTCTTTCGCTACGGAAACTTGGGAGAAACTTCGTAGGTAATAAAATTCGGAGCTTCGATCCCTTAAAGAAAAACATCGTCGAAATTAAAAAGCAAAATTGGTTCGGCGTAATGTAAAATCTTGTACATAGAGAGCAGATTTAGAACGATTATTCTACCATAAATACATCAGGGTCCCAAAACTGACGACAGTAGTGCACGATAATAGGATTCTATAATCGCTCCGTAATGTCTGTCTTCGACTCAATGGAGATTTTCTGAAGGTCATGCGAAAGGCGTAGATGACCAGGAATTCTCAGGACTCATGAGATTCAACGCCATCCAGAATGGAAAACCCAAAAGTATGCCCAAAAAACATAGTACTGTAGACATTGCTACATATATTCAATATGAAATTATGCGGAAGTCGAATTGTGCTACTAGGTTGCCTGAAATAAAGGTAAGAAGCATACATAATTGAGTACTCATGCACAATCTCTGGTACTGAAAGAATGAGACAAAGATTTGAACGGTTAATAGGTCCGTAATTTAGTTTTGAATGATAGAGAACTAGCCATTGAGAGTATTATACCTCGTTTCAAGTTGGAACCGAGGAGTAATTCGTAAGCTTTATATTATCACTAATAAAGCCACTTACAATTATCGCGATGCAGTGTTAATTACTACAGCAAAACCTGCCGTTTCTCGGAGTTACAGCTTCTAAAGTTTTCAAAAAGTGTTATGACTGCTAATTTCATTGTAGATAAAGAGCTTCATGAAACCCGAATGCATTCCAATTAGTACGACTGCAGAGCATTCCGAGTTTATATAAGAATGGACACCAACCGTATATCATCTACTTGATAGACTGCTGCATTAAAAGAAAAATAGGCACATTCACCACCTACAGATAGAGATGACTGATTTACAAGGATATCATGTGGTACAGAAGTTTCAGAACTTAAATATTGCAAGCATTCAAGACACAAGTCACTTTAATTCACAAGAATTTATAGTTTTGATTTATGAACAGCTTCTAATCGTGTAAATTACTAGCAGTAAAAGTAACTGAAGGATCCAAATTTTAAATGCTATCTAGTCGTCCCTACGGAAACTCATGGAAGGTCCCCTGTGCAATACCGTCTGGTACAATATCTACGTTTACATCTTTGTTCTCTGTAATTGTAAAAAATGCGTCTCACAGGAGTAGAAATTTTGGTGCAGCCTGTTTTTGTGGCTTAATCCGTAAAAATTTTCACGCTCTAAAGTTTTACGACGCTTTTTTATAGGATAGATCAAGTATTTTGGAGCTGTAATTGTTATAATTCGATTTATAAAATATTTTTTCATCCATGTAATGTGGATTGTCGAAGCTTGAAACAGAATACTGTTCGATTCGAACAGCTAATGATAAGCCGAGATATACATCAATTCTTAATTCTGCTGACAAATGTTGAGGGAAAAAGCCTCATCGAACCTATCTTTTGCTTGATTGGTAGATCTGGCTGTGTACGTAACCAATTTTTCGGACTAAAGTATGCATCTTTATATTTGTTTGATGCTATATCATGAGTTAAATGATATTCTGTACCGTTTACCGTCAGATTTCTTGTGATGCTAAACGTCTTCAAATCTGACTCACTCCTACAAAAAATACTTTCGACAATTTGAATTCAAGTACATGTTCCTGGAGTATGTTTTCAAGAAGGTGTACTCTGGTTTCATGAAAAACGTTTTTAGTAGATCGACATACTTTTCGAAGTTTGCGTCTTCGTGAGATTTTTTTGTTCAAACTTTCGTTAAATCTTAGTTTTCAGCTTCAATTCTTACTTCAAAAAATGGGTCTGTAACTTATTACTTTTGCGCGAATTTATGGACTAGCCTGACTGCCTGAAACATATTCTACCTCGATATATCATTTTTTTCATTATTTCCGGGTCATTAACCGAACTAATTATTAGTTTCGTTGAAAATAGACCCCTTCCCATAGATTCAGTCGAAGGAATCTTAAGCTCTTAAAAACAAGTTTTTTGATTTCGACATCAATAGTTCGATCATTCATATTCACATCGCATCTCCAATCTTCAATGGAATTTTTTATCATTTTCTGGGAAACGGCTCCTGTTATGTACGTAACTTCGTATTGGAATGACTGATACCCACGTGAATGGAATCTGTTTGTTCAAAATGAATTTCTCCGAAACTTTATATAAGCGTGCTTTCGAAAGCCCAGTATTTCCTGAAACAGTCTTTTGTCGCTAAGATTCTCGTTCGCATCATCCTTGAAGCAAAATTTATTATTGAAAACTATCTTAGAGAGGAACGGCAGATCGTCCATATTTTGTTATTTTGCTAATTGGATACGGGAACGTTACTTGATTCTACAGCGAACTATGTTTTCAATTTTACCGCCTAGAATACATCAACAATTTCTTCTTCACATTATTGACAGCATCATCAAATAGTTGTTAGCCATTACCTCCATAGTAATTATTCGTTTGCGAAGAATACTATTAGCACTCTTTTGTCAATTTTCATTTTGTGAATGACACATCCGAACTGAGAATCTTTACCTACAAAGCGATCTCAACAAACAATGATCTCATTCACTTTTTAAAGCAAAAAGGCAAGGACTTCTTTTCACTAACGAGAGAGAAAAATCGATTAGATTGCCTTTTATTTGGACATTTCTAGGTGTTAATACGTATGAAGATTTGAAGCCTACCAGTTTAAATTTATTATTGCATTTTCTTCAAGAATTATTCACTAATAGATCAAACACTCGCTTGTCCTTGTTAGAGGAAAACTCACTTGTCACTGCGAATAAGAATCTATACACAAATGTTCTGTTTCTCATTCCGAAAAACCCATATGCGACCGGAGATATGAGAGGATAATAAAATCTTAACTTGTTCAGTTCTCGAAGAAATACTGTTCGGATTGATACCGATCGCACCTGAAATTTCTAGGAAATTAGAAGAAGTATGAACCTTGATGGGACGGAAAAATAATTATTGTTTGGGCTCTGCCCATAGTTAATGTGCAATCGTTGTTTTCGAAGGAAATTTTCTTTGGTTTGTGCTCTAGAAAGGTTAGATATTACTAATAACTCCATCAAATCGTAAGAATTGAAGTGCTTGCTTGAGTTTCAGTTGTTGTGCGTATCAAAATTCATAATTAATAATTTAATTCAACTCTGTGAATATAACAAAAAGAACTCGTAAGGATTTGTGTACGGAATTTGCGTTGAAACAAAAAGGACCTGTTTTTTGGTGTTAGCTCGAAGGATTATTACCAAAACATCGCGACGATTTCAAATGGGTTGATGATGCGCAATCGCTAACTATAAATGGACACAGCGTATTTCTATGCAAGAACACTTGACAACCATGCTTGGAAAAACAACCGCAGTACATCGATGTTTATGAGGGTCAAGTGTGTCGTCTGCGAATTGTCTGTGCTTCTTCTCTCTAACACATAACCATCGGGATTGATGCACATAGCTTAACAGTTGTTGAAGCAGAAACCACTTTGTTCGTGTCTCGCCACGAGGAGAATAGAATGGGATGTACACAGAAATGAAATTTGGGTTAGGATTAGCTTGCGATAGTGTCAGAAGGCACAGCGGTTTTGAGATCTACAGTTTGTAAATCATCGCGTTTTCGTTTCAGTTGTGCGACGTGTACTAGATTTATGCTTGTGGATGTGACGGATTTCTTTGCTCATTCGATTCATTCACCTGCCACTAGGATCACCTTTGCACACGACCAAATGTCGCAAGCACCAGCAAGCCAAAAGGGAGATGGTGCCCCATCCAGCGTACCGCAGTCTGCAAGGGTGGTAGGCACCCCATCAGAAGGAAGACTCGAGACTGTCGCTGACGAGAAAGGGGTGATGGCGCGTTCCATCGCACGCAGTGTCGCTCGAGTGGTGGCGAACGCTCGGCTCCCCGGATACGGTAAGCGCCCCAGCCAACCCCACGTCTTCGCCATTACTAACGTACATTGCAGAGAGCGAATGCTTGCGATTGATGAATGCGCGCGATGCGAAGGAGTTTATTGACAACCTGCAGTATTCGATTCTAAACTCCGTGAACAAGTTGGCCGAAAATAGCAGCATCACCAGTGGGAATGCTGTGCAAGAGGAAGAACATGCCAACCTGAACAAAGCAGAATGACTAGAATGATGTGCGGAACATTCAACAGACATCGCGCGTACATTCGAAAAACGCTAGTTCCTACCCATCTCGCACCAAGCGAAACTTGGCGAACACGTAGGAATATCTAGGTTGATAAAAGTTCCGGAACGAGCGGCGTCGCAGCAACGAATGTGTGACCGTGGATGCACCCTTGAGCACGAAATGCTCGCCATCGAAAAAATCACTCGAATACTCGGGGTAGCTAGCCATCGGCTCGAAGCCATCTAATGGCGCGAACTCCGTTGTAGTTAATTCCCACCCGCGCTCCGCACCATCAACGACATGGGCGTGATAGGCATGCCACTCCTCCTCGGTAGGTAGACGAGCACCGGCCCACCTGGCGTACGCTCTAGCCTCGGCCAGTGAGACGTAAACAGGCCACGCCTCCACATCGGGCACCGGACCGTCGATTGTCAGCACGCACCATTTGTTGGCGTTGAGCTGCAGTGAACTTGGATGCATCCGTTTCTCGCGCTGTATCCATGCCCAGTCTTTGGGTTGCCACAGGTCCTCTTGCCGGTACCCACCCGCGGCGATAAAGTGTGCAAACTCGCCAACGCTCACCGCGTGGTTCGCCACGACAAACGCAGGCACGGTTTGTTTTGAATGCCCGATTTCATTGTCCCACCTAAATCCCTCGAATGTTTCGACAACCCCTTGGTTCGAACCGAGTTGGAAAGTGCCGCCATCCACTCGTATCCACTTCTCCTCCACAGAACGTTCAGGTTCATATTTCTGTCCCACTCCATTCAACTTGAGCACGTCACCGTAAGGCACAGCAAACTGTTTTCTGCTGATAACAGGTTTATCTCGCGCGTCCTGCGCGAGCATGTAGCACAACGTTTCCACATGCATGGCGTCATGTTCGGCGATGATTCGAATCACACTACCCGGCAGCCGATGGTACACCTTTCCGACGGCCGCACGCACCGCATCGCGAAACCGCATTACCTCGTTCCACTCGGGCCATGCTGTTGGCACTGGTGGATGGTCATGACATTTCGAGGGGTCGTCGACGGACGGGTCAATCCCACGCGAAAACAACAGCTCCCAATCATCGTTTATCGGCGCAATGTCGGGCAGCGCATGGCGCACCTGCGTCCAGGCGAACGCCGGGAGGTGACCGAGATAGAACACGAAGGGGTGGCGCAACGAGATGGGACGGCGCAATGCGTCTGCCGCGGTAACCCGCACGCCAAGTATACCGTCCGTGAGCTTCCAGACAGAACGCAGCACCTCGATGGGATCGGCCATGGTAGGTTGCTGTACTGCAGCGTTGCGTAAGGCCGATAGACCTCCGGGGTGTTGTCCCCACTAAATCCATGGGACACGGCGTTCAAAGTTTACGCATTTTCCGACGACCGTCGAAATCTGGACATAAACTTCGATACAAGTGGATGAGCAGTCGTTTGCTTGTTCTCTGAATTGAACTGGTTTGCATTTGCAAGCAACTGGAGGTGCACCGTGATGCCATCTTGTTGGAGAGTGTTTTACGAGATTGTTGAGATGAACATTGACGCCACCTCATTGGATTGGCACTCTCCGACTGTATCTGTGCCGTACGATAGGCCACGTCTTACAGACTCACGCCATTACAGAACCAACGATGCAAGCGAGGATCTCGTTGTGCTCATTCGACACGCCACGGGTATGGCTGGAGTTGTGTGTTCCCGAAATTACCCGACTTCTTATTGCGTCAGTTGAGGTTGATATTCGCAATCAATGGGCAAGCAAATCGTACACGTGCATGCAGAATTGACGTGCCCGCACATACATGCGCCAATAGAAAACTCATGTGTCTGTCATCACAATGTCATTGGGAGCTGAAGTACTAATCGGATGAAATTGTAACCACCAACTGGCGACTCAACCGCTTTCGCATGGGATTGCGCTAGATAAACCCTGCAACGTTATTTAAACTACAATTTCGAATGCCCTGGTCGCGCCCATCGATCACGTAACGACAATGAACACCTGTTTTGCTCCAAGTATTGCAGTCAATCTGCACACATTTACCTCGCAACGGCCAAAATCTAGGTCAACCGTGTGTACGCTGGCTCCGCAGCGATGGAGCAAGTCGAGTTCCAGAGACACCAAGAAGGCTTCGAAGTCCACACATCGAATACTTCCTGATAACGATCCAGATTCTGAACGACCACCACCTACCCCGAGACATCAATCCGTACCAGTGATCGGGTTCTATCTCGAAAAATGGCTGGGGATTGCCACCTCACCAGCGCAGAAGCGCGAACGCTACGGCCCTATCTACTCGTCGAACTACTTCATCGACGAACGGACGTACGTTTCTGATTACGACGCCATTGTCGAAGCGCTCCGCGACGACGACGTGTTTCGATCCAAAGGAGCGTTCGACGCGTTCGAGCCGCTGTTTGGCAAGGATAACATCGTATCAACCGACTTTGATGTTCATACGAAGGGCCGAAACCGAATCATGCCAGCATTTGCAGCCGCCCTGTTCCCGGAGTACATGGACTGCATCAGCAAGCGCGCGCGCAAGACCTGGGAACGAGTGCACGAGCGCTACACCGCTGGGGAGCAAATCAAGCTGGAACCCGTGTTTCGCGAGAACTATGTGGGCATTATCGTGGAGATGACGACGGGCATTGACATGGACGGGGGGGATGCAGCACTCATCCGTGAACTATTCCAGAAGTTTCTCATTTCCATCTTCAGTCCCCAGTTCGGACCGGTTTGGAACGCAGGTATCAAATCGCGCGATGCTTTGTTGGACATGATAGCACAAGTGGTAAGGAAGAACTTGCGTGAACGACGCGAGGAGATCAACAAGCTGCGCGGATATGGTGACAGAATCATGCGAATGGGCGTGAAAGAAGTAGGCGTTGGCAATGCCGACATCCTGTTAGTGCTCGTGGCTGAGTCGTCGTTGAGTACAGAGCCTGGTGCGGCGATTGATGAAGAGGTGGTGAAATCGCTGTGTTACATCATATTGCTGCTGTGGTTTGCGGGATACAGCACTTCCGCAGCCACGAGTATGTGCATGAGCTTCGAAATGGGACTCGACGATTCCATCTTCAAACGACTCGTAGCCGAGCAAGACGCGATAGTAGCAGCGGCGGATGGCGTGAAGAACGTGACCTACCAACAGTTGATGAATGAGATGCCATTGCTCGACTCTTACATTCTCGAAATCCTGAGAACCAAACCTCCGGCTGGGTATCTCGGAAGAAAGGTGTCGAAGGACATTGAGTTGCTGGGGTATTACGTTCCGAAGGATTCGTTAGTGTTTTTGGACCTTTTCGGTGTACACTTCGATCCGAAGTTGTATCCTGAACCTCACAAAACCATTGTTGATCGATTCGTGAAGGAGGAGGGCAAGCCGAAGCCTCCTGGCATTCTCTCGTTCGGTGCACCAGGTTCGCCGCACTATTGTATTGGTGCAACCTTAGCGAAGGTGATGATGAAGACCACGATAGGAACGTTGTTGCGTGAATACTCATACGTCCTGGACGAGAAACAGACCAAAGAGTATCGGAGCGTACCGGAAATGTCGCCCAAGTCAGGTGTTGTTCTAGAGTCGTTTAAGAAACGAGCTGACTAGTCTTGAAGTTTATCGATATTATCAACCGAAAAGCCTTTTCCTGTTAGCAGGAAAAGCTTCTCGAAATTTTTGTCTGTTGAGGGTCCGTTCTTCTGTTCTGAAATGGCCATGAAAATTCTCGTCTTCACGTATGGGTATTAAATGCTGTCTAGTGTTTCAAACGTGAAGTTAAATCTGTAAAAATTCTTCGTAGCCATCTAACGTTTTAGGAGCTAAATCCGAGATACAAATAAACGCTCGACGGTTGTCTGTCACATGTCTGTCACAAAACTGAGAGAAATTTTTTAGGTACCGGATTTTATTTCATCTTCATTGTTTGATCCTTAACTATTAATCTTCTTTATAAATTCAAACTTTATAAAGATTAACGTAACGCCAATAATGGTAGCTTGAGGTCTGTGTTCTGGTAATTGCATTGCTACGCCTTGACTGTCTCGCTTTTCCAGCTGAATTCCGAACCTCCTGCGCTTCGAAATCAAATTGGGAACAAGTATCGAACTCGATGTCGTCGAATAATTACATGTTGAGCATTGCAACAACCATCAGATATTATTATAACCGATATTTTCCATACTTTTCTTATGATCAATTGTGGAGGCTTGGTATAGCCACAGAAGTGAAAAAAACTGTGAAGCATAAATATCACACAATTCCTCGCGGTAACATTAGCTTAAACGTGAAGTAGAGTATCTACGAGTTTCTTGTCGGGTTTAACGTTAGTTTCTGCGTTGCCTCTGTAATTTAAGTGTGGGGCATTGAGACACACTGAATTGTGAATCAAGATTCACTATTCAAATGTTTATTGAATGTTTCACTCACAGTTATGGACAAGCATCTCTCGCTCAATATCTGGAGCTAAAAAACGCATACTAATTCACTTGCGGATTGGGCCTCATACTCGAGCAATCTGGCCATGTTGTAATTGACAGAGAGAACCGATTTTCCAATGGATGAAGCCACAAACAAGAACTCACAAATGTTTTAAATATCGCGCCTGGTGGACAATTCATTGCATTTGCATTCAATTCTCATAATTAAACCTCAAAATCCAGTAGTATCTCACTATGATGGTGTCTACACAAATTCAGAAAGAGCGAATCAAGCATTTGAATCATAATTTTTCGTAAACATCGCATACTCTTGTGCGAAGTATTTCTTGATTATCGATCTTGATAACCAAGCTTGCACGGAAGAACAGAATGCTCTTGAATTTCTTATCAGAGATGTAAAATAGTATTTGATTTTTATTACGAACATATGATGTGATGGGAAGAAATCAAGCAATGCTGCTCATCAGGAAAATAAATTATTCCAGGTTAATAAATACAGTGAATAATTAAGTGTTTTGTGGTACTAAAATTTACAAAGACCTGTGTTTCCATCCAGCAGTCATGATGTAGTAGTTTTGATTGATTCCGAACGTATTCCATGTGTTTCGTTTGACTCATAAGTAGTAAGATGGGATTAAAGCAACTGGAAACAAATCTGCTCCAACGGAATAGATATTTCAATATAAAAACTAGCTCCAATAAATAATTCAATGCTAAACAACGACAAAAGTTAATAAAACACGAAATGAGTTAAATTATTTACATCAGAATATACTTTTTACAAGTCTGCTTTTTTATAGAGCTTCTATCAACTTGAGCACGGCAATCAGCTGAGTATCAAATGCGCCCTTGTGAAAACATATCTATTTGTCTGAAGAACCGAGTGACCTCTGAAAATTGCGATAACAACACGTGATACCAGTGTCAAGAGTTTAATTATTTTTCTTTCGCTCTCATACATACTTCATCCATTCTTTTTTAAATGATGCAATTGAGGAAAGTAGACCTTCATTTTTATTTGAAATAGCTCCAAGAATTCAAGTCAAGTTCTTCAATGACCGTGCTTAGGGCCTTATTTTTCATCACTCAATAATAGTAGATCTGTCTGAGGAGCACGCCATACTTCCGAAAAACGGGGTCTAGTTTGGGACCTGATCAAACCTAGGTACTTCGGAAGCCTCCATTGACAGCGAATGGGTTCGCGTACACAAGATAGGCATGCGCACCATTGTTTCTTCTTCGCATCGTCACACTTATCCACAGCAGACCCCCCAAAAGCATATTCTTTTCAAATAAATTTAAGCAGTATTCATATTTATTTATGTCAGCGAAGGGGAGAAGACAATTAGTAATTAAAGCATCGACTTGGAATAAATTATTAATTCATGTAGTTAACTATCTTGTATTCAGCTAATATGACGGTGATTCATATCAAAATTGAAGATGTTATTGAAAATATTCTCCAGATTTCAAATAAGTAATTTATTCTAATTTCACTTGTTCCCCAATTTTCTTTGGTACATAAAATTATTTATTCCCTGTTCTCGAATAGAATAAATTAAGAATATTATTTTTGGAGGGTCTGATCTCCAATGCTTTGACCTGGGTTGAATGCTCTGTTTTTCTCTTCATCTTAATAGTTTTAATTAATCAGTTCTGTTCATTTCCTTCATATCGCTTCCGTAACTTTCGAACAAAACCGGTCCTATTTCGGAATAACCTGCATCAGATCCAAGGCCTACAATTGGTGCATTGGTAACGATTCCATTGGGTGCGTACTGTAGCATGTACTGCAGAAGGGCCTTAATCAAGACGGCGGATCAGTTGAAGACTGATTTGCGAGATTGTTGAGATAAACGTCGAGGACAGCTGATTGGTTTGGCTCCCTGATATAAGTGCCGAGCGCGTCTCACAGACTCCCACCATTACAGTCCCAAAGATGCAAGCGAGGGTCTCGTTGTGCACACTCGACACACCATGCGCGTGGTCGGAGTTGTATCTTCCCGAATATACCCCACTTATTCCGCCAACGAGGTCGATGTTGAAAATCATTGGGCAAGCAAACCGTACATGTGCATGCTGAAGTGACGGGCTTGCATCTACGAGTGCCAATAGAAAACTCTTCTTCTGTCATCGCAATATCATTGGGGGCTGAAGCTTTAATCGTATGAAAATGCAGCGCCCAGCTAGCGACTCAACTCCTTTCGCATGGCATTGCGCTACATTAACCCTGCTATTTCATCGACAATCTCGAATCCCCTGTTTCAGTCAATCGATCACAAGACGACAATGAAGCCCTGTTTTGCACCGAGTATTGCAGTCAATCTGCACGCATCTACCTCCCAACGACCAAAATCCAGAGCGGCCGTATGCACTCTAGCTTCAGAGCGACCGAGCAAACCGAGTTCAAGAGACACCGAGAAAGCTTCGAAGCGCACGCATCGAGTACTTCCTGACAACATCACAGATTCTGAACGACCACCGCCCACCCCAAGACATCACTCCGTTCCAGTGATCGGGTTCTATCTCGAAAACTGGCTCGGGATTGGCACCTCACCAGCGCAGAAGCGAGAACGCTACGGTCCTATCTACTCGTCGAACTACTTCGTCGACGAACGTACCTACATTTCCGACTACGACGCCATTGTCGAAGCGTTTCGCGATGCCGACGTGTTTCGATCCAAGGGAGGATTCGTGGCGTTTGAACCGCTGTTAGGCGAGGATTGCCTGCTAATAAGTGACTTTGATGTTCACACGAAAGGACGAAATAGGATCATGCCGGCTTTCGCACCCGCCCTGTTCCCGCAGTACATGGGCTACATCAGCAAGCGCGCACGCAAGACCTGGAAACGAGTGTACGAGCGTTACACCGCTGGGGAGCAAATCAAGTTGGAGCCAGTGTTTCGCGAGAACTATGTGGGGATTATCGTTGAGATGACGACGGGCATTGATATGGACGGTGCGAATGCGACGCATATTCGAGAACTGTTTCAGAAGTTTCTTATTTCTATCTTCAGCCCCCAATTCGGACCAGTTTGGAATGCTGGTATGAAATCGCGTAATGCTTTGATGGACATGATAGCCAAGGTGGTGAGGAAGAACTTGCGTGAACGAAGTGGGGAGATCAACAAATTGCGCGAATATGGCGACAGTATCATGAAAGAGGGCGTGAAGGAAGTAGCTGTTGGTAATGTGGACATTTTGTTGGTGCTGGTGGCAGAGTCGTCGTTGAGTACAGAGCCTGGTGCTGCGATTGACGAAGAAGTGGTTGAATCACTGTGCTACAGCATATTGCTGCTGTGGTTTGCGGGGTACAGCACTTCCGCGGCGACGAACATGTGCCTGAGCTTCGAGCTGGGGCTGGACGATTTCGCAATGAAGCGAATCGTAGCCGAGCAAGACTCGGTTGTAGCTGCGGCTGACGGTGTCAAGAACGTGACCTACGAACAGTTGATGAATGAGATGCCATTGCTCGACTCGTACCTACTCGAAATCCTGAGAACCAGACCTCCGATTGCGGTGCTCGGAAGAAAAGTGTCGAAGGATATCGAGGTGCTGGGGCACTACGTCCCGAAGGATTCGTTAGTGTTCTTGGACGTCCTTGCAGCAAATACCGATTCGAGTTTGTACCCGGAACCTCACAAAATCATCGTTGATCGATTCGTGAAGGAGGAGGGCAAGCCGAAACCACCTGGTATTCTCTCGTTTGGTGCGCCTGGTTCGCCGCACTATTGTATTGGTTCAGCATTGGCGAAGGTGATGATGAAGACCACGATGGGAACGCTGTTGCGTGAATACTCATACGTCCTGGACAAGAAACAGAGCAAAGAGTATCGGAGCATACCAGAAATTTCGCCCGAGTCAGGAGTTGTTCTTGAATCATTCAAGAAACGAGACGATTAATCTTGAGATTCATCTGTATTATCAATCGGAACGTCATCGCATCACCTCACCCTCCCGGGCTGGAGGCTAAACTGCGCCCTGTTCCTACAGCAATAGCACGCTCCTAGATAAGAGTTGCTGTGGGCGCGCGTACGCACCGCGAGCGTTTACCAAAAGGGCGGTTCCATGCATGGTTTGCGGAAAGGAGGCAAGAAATGTCGCTATTGAAGAAGATAAGCCGATGAAGAAGGGACGTCGTGCCAGCAGGGTTTGAGATGGGTGAGTCATTGGTTGTGAGGGAAGGGAGGAAAGAGTCTGGAATGGCCTCGCGCTTGTTTGCCTTTTTTACCCTATTGGGAAGGAAATGCCTGGTCGACCTGAGGGAGCTACATGACAGGAAGTACCTCGTCACACCCAGGGCATCCTCATTCAGCTGCATGATGTTAAGGTTAGATTTGCTTGGTTCGTAGCGATTTCCTTCTGCGTTTTCGTCCTGACACCCGACCTTAAGTGATGGTGTTGCTTTGTGTAACTGAATAAAAATCATGTTAGTCATCACACCACCTCAATTGCTGCCGAGTGCCGATCATTCCAAAATATCCTCTTAGTTTTGCGGCATCCCCTGCCTGCTCCAGAGACGGCTCGACAAAAGTGGACGAGTACTGAAGTAGCGATTAGTTGTAATCTGGTCAATGCCATGTATTCCATGATAGACATTTCTCTACAACGCTAGAAATGGTATAGGAGCATTTGCTTAAACATCTTCGATTTACCAGTTTAATTATCAATAAATTACGAGAATTGCATATAAAACAAAATCATAGCTTCTGAAGTCTTCAATCACAGAAGCGGGCGAAAACATTTTGTCGAAATTAGGAATTTAGGATTAGTAAGTTAATCAATGCTACGGTTCAATGCAATTGATTAGTATCGACTAACTACCACATACAGGAACGTCGTCGGTATAGAAAATAATGAGAAGACGAACAGATGGCACAGGCTTAAATTGCTGCATCAGCCGGACGCGGAAACGCGAGGGCGGTAGCAGGAGCACGCACTGTTCGCGCAGTTATCATCATCTACGACCTGAATCTGCATGTCGGTCGCCTCGACTTGCAATAGACAAAACATACTCGCGTATCTTACAAGCTATTGTACATCGTACTTCATCATTTTCATTCTTAATGCTGATATCAGTTTTCAACACAGGAACCTTCCCTTCAATGTAGCCTATGCACATTCATTCGTATTTTTAGTTTTAGCAGCAATTCGATTCACCAACTTTAAATATGGATTGTTTTAAAGTCTTTGGTATAGCAGCTCCCATCAAATTAGGTAAGACTGGAAATCCACAATCTCCGACAAAGTACGGTTGCAATGCACAACTGGCACATAAAGAATGAAAGGATTTCCTCGCTTAAGCACATACAATCTTGAATTCTTTGGATTCAACAAAGATAGCAACTATAAAGTAGCATCTCCAAGCGCTTTTTTTCAATCCCAGTGGAGTCTAAATATATAGATTTGTTTTAAGTTACTGCAAAATTAAGATATAGATTATAGTACTATGCAAAAACATTATGAGAAATCAATCGTTACACAAACACAGCGAATTCAGTGTAAAATTTAAGGTAATTGCGGCTTGAAAAGCATGAATATGTCTAAAATGTCATTCATACGAATATTAATGAAGTCAAACCTGGATCATTATCAAACAGTTTTAATTAATGATGCAAACAATTGATTACTTCATATATATCTCCTAAATATTGCAACTTATTTAGCGAAGCATCAGATTCATCTGTCGCATCCTTACATTTTCGCTATTCCAGAAACTCATCATGTCGAGAACTTTATCGTAATCCAAGTTGCTCAAATTTTCTACTCTTCGTTTCGGTCCTTTTTCCGACTTCATACGTCGAATTTTCCATCTGACCTGTTCAGCAACATTTCACAGGAAAGTAGTTTCGCAAGAATATCCCTGCAGCTTTCTTACTACTCTTTCTATTTCAGTATGAAATTCCTGCAAGTCCAATTCCTTCTCATCCGCATTCCAGCCAAACTTATTCTTCCGCTTCTTGTATTGCTCACTATTCTTTTTCATCTGACTATAATTCTGCTTCTACTTATGGCCATTATATTTCAAACGGATTTATTAATATCACGTTGCCCTACTTTTCTTAAAATTTTTACTATTCCTATTTCATTCTTCATCCAATTCTCTGGATACTTAAGTGCGGCACATATCTTTTCAAATGTTCAACTCTACTCACGATGATACCGTAGTAGAACTGCATACTGTACCACCTCACTTTATGACTTTTTGATTGGGCGCAATGCATTGAAAGTAGACCGAATTTCAATACGAGCGCAATATCAGTTTGGAAATGTGGTTAAAGTTAAAGGTGTTTCTGGGATATTGCTGTGTTATACGTTTAAGCTGTACCTACAGCGATGTTTGGCAGTACGGTTTGAAAACTACCCGCAATATTCTTTGATGAATTCTTCATTTCAAACTTGACGGTTTAGATGTTCCGAACTCGTTGTTCGATCCTACTGCAGCCAACAAAGCAGGCATCTATGATTAAGTGAACCTTCGACAATCAAGGCTTCGAACAAGTGCTGTACTCTAGTGTACTTTCTACATTCGAACTGTAAATGGTACTGTATACGTTCGAGTGAAAATAATGATCCTCTACTATGCGGCAATATACCGTACTGTACAAATCGAAGCTTACAGTGAATTAATATCGAATACTGCTTCGATACTTCGCATTACTCGTTATAAACACCGCTGAATGAACTTCGCACGCTATAGTAGTTCCGGGAATGATAACAGGCCTCATATCTAAAGTTGACTAATGCTAAAGCGAGTGGGTCGCAATTTTCCGTTAGTTTTTCGTATTAGAGCTCGTGCTTGCTGCCCTTTAATCATT
>JAAUYH010112715.1_pt1 | contig 19958 bp, 23 predicted proteins | sample 7278061 | NCBI WGS metagenome assembly JAAUYH01 (sample SAMN14350203, study PRJNA611818) | marine sediment metagenome | isolation source: surface marine sediment (0.6m) | place: French Polynesia: Moorea | collected 2018-08 | reverse complement strand
CCTATGTTTATATTTGAAAATTCTTAGCTCTTAATTACAGCGATCGCCTGAATTATTTTATTAATAAAAAACCAATAGGATTCCCTATGAGTCAGGTATTTACTCATAGGGAATCAAAAGAAAACAATGTTTCAGAGTTCAGAGTTATTTTTTTTAACTTTATGGGGATTTTTTTAATTGGGATTTTTGGCTTTCAAAATAATAGCTTTAGTACTTCAAATTATCAGCTGGATTATAAACATCAATTTGGGGATTAGATCTAATTTGGACTGTTGAACCTCCATCTCCATTATCCCCACCTTCAAAGCGATGACGGACTTTTCGATCCTGGCGCACTGGACCATTACCGCCTACGTTGCCTTGTACTCCTGTGGTTACGCTGGCATTTCCTCTACAATCTCCATTACTCTGCATATCTACATCATTTGTGCGTTCTGTTGGTTTTTTTGAACCACTAATGTTGTATTGAATCCCTACATCAGCTTGTACACATTGTGCTGTAGCAGAATTAGTTACAGAAGATGCAACCATCAGAAAGCTGGAAAAAGATAACAAGCTCAGATAATATCCTCTTAATTTCATTAGTTACCTCCAAAAAATTTCTTTCCCTTAGCGACAAGTACTTGTAGAAGTACTATTTGTCCGCACCTGTCCATTAACTCTAGTGGTTTGTGTGGATCTTTGGTAAGTGCTGCTACTACAATTGCTGCTGCTGCGGTGACGGTTATAATATTCCCAGGGTTTCCACCAGGGAGTAGAGCGACTTCTTTGCTGATCGACATCGATTCTATTGCTGCGAGTCTCTACAGAAATACCCCCACCTTGTTCGGTTCTGACTCTGACATCTCCTGCTTCTACATTAATATCACCAGCATTAGTTGTAGCTGGGAATAAGAAAGCCAAGGTAAATAAAAGGAAAATTAGCTTTTTAAGTTGCATTAGTTGAATCCTCAACTCTTTCAATATGGGGAGAAAAGAGGACTCATTGCTGATGTTCATTTTTAAGAACCTTTCATGTAACCTCTGCCATTGCACAGAGGGGAAACAGGAATATATTTTTGGCTCTTGGAACTAACAAATTTTCCTCTTCCTCACTTAGATCTTAAGACAGTGTTTAACTGTTTATCAGAACCTTAACGAAATCGAAGCAGACTCCGCCGATGACAAACGGAGTAATTCGACCAAAGTCACTCAACTTGTGTTGCAAGAGTAACAAACAAGTCTATTAGCGACGACGTTGGTGACGAATGTTGCTACGTTGCTCGGTATTCTGAACGCAGAGATTGTCTTCTCCTAACTGATCGCAGTATTGATCGTTGCTTTGGACAACGCCAGTAGAATCGCCGTCATAATCACCATATCTACCACGAGACTTGCGCTGAATCCGACTCTCTTGAGAGGAATTTTGGACTGATGTATTTCCATCTCCTGTGTTGATCGCCTCTTGAACAGACTCTTGTATGACAGCGTCATCTGCTCTGACTGGCAAAGAAACAACTCCTACAGTAGCAATTGCTACTAAGCCAATCATGATTCTTTTTGTTCCGATAGCAAATGTTTTAGTATTCATAAGCGTGTATAGTTTCTATCAATCAACCTTGTCACAAAAATGGATTCATTTCCTATTTAAATAATGGCTCAAAAAAGAAAAAAACTCGATTATAATCCTAATAATTTAATTGTTTTTTTTCAATATATAATCTGCTCTTACAAGATTGCGAAAAGTATAGTTAATTAGCTTATATAATAGTCTGATTGATTATGGTTCTCTACACAAAAATAGCAATTTTTCCTAATCCTTTATTTTTAAGAATTACTATGGATTAAAAATTGTAAAATTATTGGGGAACTTTATCTCTTAATTCCTCGTCTTTATTAATTATTTTACTTATTTTTACTTTAGTTCTGTTTAGGAAAAAAAGTATGTTGATTAAAACTGGCATTTTTATTGGTGTAAGTGCTGTTACTATAGCTTTGACCAGCTTTTCTGCTCATTCACAGACAGTCCAACAAGGTACTCAAGATGCTTCCATTCAAGGGAATGATAATGAAATTAATCAAATAATTAACCAATATTATCTTGATAATCCAGGTAAAGGAGCGATCGAAAGAGCAGAACCGGTAACTGAGCCAAATAACCATGAGCAACCTTCCACACATAATAATACTCAACAAAGAAACTCTAACAATAGAGAATGGGGTCAAAACCAAGGTGAGCAACGTCGTAATTCCAAAAAGTAATTAAAAACTAAGTGTGTATCTTAGGAATGAGGATTTTATTATTTACACAAGTTGGCTTTCCTAAGCTCGCTATTATCTGAGTGATTTAGATAAGGTCCTGCACTTTATTTAGTCCTCATTCCTTAACCCAATAACCGAGGCGAACAATACCATCAAATTAATATAAAAATGAAGCTCTTGCTTACTTTTACAAGAGCTTCATTGGATCTTCATAAATTTATGAAGATAGCGAGATATTTTCGATACAATATGCAAATTGACTTACATCTACTGACTAGATTATTAATGATTTGGTAAATAGCCCTCTACTAAGATATCTGAATCGATCGCCTGTAACTTGATTCTTTCTAACTGTAAAGCATCGGTCATTTTGGTTAAGTTTAAATCACCCACAGGAGAAGGTGCAGTTACACCACCGATAATTTTAGGGGCGATAAATGCCATAACTTTCTGTATGACTCCATCAGCGATCGCTTTTGCTGCTAAAGTTCCTCCACATTCCCATAAGATTTTGGACAAACCGCGATCGTACAAGTGTTTCATGACTACTTTCGGAGTTAGGTCTGCTAATTCTATTATTTCTACTCCTTTATCTCTTAATTGGTTTTGTAGTTGAGGGTTATTACCTTGTTGAGTAAAGATGAGAGTGGATGCAATATCTGTATTCCATAAATTACAGTCTGCTGGTAAATCTAGATTTTGAGTCATAACTACTCTCAGAGGATTGCGATCGCTGATACCATGAGTAGTTAACTGAGGATTATCACGACGGACGGTATTCCCTCCAATAATTACCGCATCGCAAGTATTACGTATCTGATGAACTAAATGGCGAGAAGCTTTCTTTGTTACCCAAGCACTATGTCCTGAAGTAGCAGCAATTTTTCCATCTAAGGTCATCGCATATTTAAGCAGACCAAAAGGCAGTTGATACAAAATACGATGAATAAAAGCTTCATTTAGCTGGCGACAAGCTGATTCTTCTACTCCTACTATTACTTCTATCCCTGCATCTCGTAATCGAGCTATTCCTCCACCAGAAACACGAGGATTTGGGTCTACCATACCTACTACTACTTTACTTACTCCTGCTGCAATCAATGCTTCTGTACAAGGAGGAGTTCGTCCATAGTGATTACAAGGCTCTAAGCTAACATAAATAGTCGCTCCGTTGGCTTTTTCTCCTGCTTCTCGTAGGGCAAAAATTTCTGCATGAGGTTGACCCACCTCTGGATGAAATCCTTCGCCAACAATTGTACTTCCTTGAACAACTACAGAACCTACCATCGGGTTGGGAGATGTTTTTCCTGATGCCTTAGCTGCTAATTGCAAACATCTTTGCATCATTTCTTGGTCAAATGAGGTTAGTTTTAAATCTGCTGATGTATTCACTGATGTTGTAATTTTGGGGATTATTAAAGATTTAGTCTAGATAAACCTATTAAAGATAAGATAAAGTTGTTCTACAATTCTGTTAAAAAGATATATTAGGAAAACTCTAAAAAAAATCACCTAAATAATATTATCTCGAAGTAACGCGATCGCCTTTTTCTCTTGTATATGCAATCACAAAATAAATCTGTTCCTGGTAATGGCTGGTCATTAGATGAGCGGAATCCTCAAGTTATCAAATCTTTAATGCCTCTTTGGGAATGGTTTTATCGCTACTATTTTCCTGTCACTACTGATGGTTGGCAGCATATTCCTCCCCAAGAACAAGTATTACTAGTTGGTTCTCATAATGGCGGTTTAGCCTCGCCAGATATGGTTATGACTATGTATGATTGGTTTCACCGTTTTGGGACAGAGCGTTTAGTTTATGGTTTAATGCACCCTAGTGTGTGGAAAGTAAATCCAACAATTGCCCGCTTAGGGGAAAAAACAGGCGCAATTGTTGCCCATCCTAAAATGGCACTGGCAGCTTTAGAAAGGGGTGCAAGTATTCTTGTTTATCCTGGGGGAGCGCAGGATGTATTTCGACCTCATCGAGAGCGCGATCGCATTAATTTTGCTGGACGCAAAGGTTTTATTAAACTAGCACTAAGAGAAAAAATTCCGATCGTTCCAGTTATTTCTAAAGGAGCTCACGACACCTTAATTGTTTTAGATGACTTTTATGAACTAGCTCAAAAATTACATCAGTGGGGAATGCCTTGGTTATTGGATGTCGATCCAGAAGTATTTCCTATTTATTTGGGTTTACCCTGGGGTATAGGTGTTGGACCTTTGCCCAATATTCCTTTGCCCGTACCAATTCATACTCGTATTTGTTCGCCGATTATTTTTGAGAGATATGGAAAGCAAGCAACCCGCGATCGCGCTTATGTTGATGCTTGTTATCAAAGAGTAGTTAAGGAGATGCAACGGGAATTAGATATTTTAATTGCTGATGGATAATTAAAGTTATTAGCTGTTAGCCCTTTGGGTTCAGCAGTTCTTACGAAAGTTGCTCATGGGGGAAACCCCCAAGACCGCACTTTCGCGCTTTGCTCAAGTCGGGGAACCCCTTACGGGTTCGTTAGTTGCTTCAAGTCGGGAAACCCGCCCACCGCACTAACTCACCGCCCACCGCAACTGCTTCACTTTTAGCTGTTAGCTGCTAATATGAATACCCAAAAAAGTAGGGTGGGCAAACTAACTTTCAACTTAGCAGGACACTTAAAAACTCATTTTGCCCACCCTACAAAGTATAAGCTGTCTATAGCTGTAGTCCATTGGAACTTAGCTCAGAGTGGAATCGTCCTTAAGGTTAAAGTTACCTTTTGCGGAGGAAACTAGATGAAAACATCTTCAGTAGTAGAGGGTTTCCCACAAGTATTTGCTGGATTAGCGGTCTTATCTCTTTCCTTTGTTGGCAGTTCTTTTATTTTTGCTGAAGCAATTCAAGAATTTAAACAAGCCAATGATGTTTTAGTTGTAACTGGTTCTGCTAAAAGACCAATTCAGTCAGACTACATTATTTTAAATTTTTCTGTATCTAGCCAAGAGCCAACAGCTAAAGCTGCCTACCAAAATCTTAAGAGTCAAGTAGAAAGAGTACAAGCCTATCTCAAAGAACAACAAGTACCTGATGATGCGATTACTTTGAGTGCTATTCGCAGCTATACTATCCCAGAGGTTTCAGTCAATGGGCGCGAAACTGGTAGAATACTTGCTCATCGTCTCAGTCAACGCCTAGAAATTCGCTCAGATGAAGTGGAAAGATATGCAGAACTATCCCAGCAAGCAAATGAGCTAATCAACGAAGGAATTAATCTGGTTTCTGAACCTCCTCAGTATCTCTATACTCAACTTAGTCAACTGCGGGTTGAAATGGTAGCTGAGGCAACCAAAGATGCTAAAGCTAGGGCTGAAGCGATCGCTAATAGTACTGGAAATAAAGTAGGTGCGATTAGAAGTGCCAAAACAGGGGTATTTCAAATTACATCCCGCAACTCAACAGATGTCAGCGATTACGGTATTTATGATACTTCTTCCCTAGAAAAAGATATTACTGCTGTAGTGTCAGTTCAGTTTGGGATGGAGCCATCTTCAAAATAAGCTGATTTAAGAGAATCTAATTTTAAAAGAGTCCGTAGCAAAACATTAGCTCCCTGAATACATTGTTCTGGGGAAGTATATTCCTGAGCAGAATGAGAAATTCCTAACTCACTAGGGACAAAAATCATCCCCATATCAGTTATTTGAGCTAGTTCTTGGGCATCATGGCTAGCTCGACTGGGTAAGTGGGTATAACTTAATTGTAAATCTTTACAGACTTGAGCGATCTCCTGTTGAATATAGTCTTTAGCTAAGGCTGGTTCGTTATTTAGCGCAGGGTTGAGCCGAATTTGAGTATTAGTTTCTTTAGCTATGTCTTCTAACTGCGATCGTAGTTGAACCAATAAACTATCAAGGTGTGAACTGGATAAGTCTCGAATATCTAAACTCATTTCTACCCAACCAGGAATCACATTAGCAGCATTAGGCAGCAGTTGCATTTTCCCTACAGTAGCTACTTGTTGACCAGGACTATTCCCAATGTGATTGATAGCTAAAACTACTTTAGCAGCAGCAACTAGGGCATCTTGTCTCATATACATGGGAGTTGTTCCCGCATGGTTGGCATTACCTTGAATAGTAATATTGAAGCGTCTTTGACCGACAATTCCTTCGACAATACCAATCTGTTTATTCATCGATGCCAAAATAGGACCCTGTTCCACATGCAGTTCAACAAAAGCAGCTATATCTTTGCTTCTGCGTCTAGCTTGAAGAATATTCTGCCAATTGCCACCAATTTTCTCTAAACAGCTAAATATGTCTGTGCCATTGGTACGAGTGTAGTAATTAGGATCGTTGATAACTCGACCAGAAATTGCTTTAGAACCAATCATACTTCCTTCTTCATCAGTAAAAACTATTACCTCAAAAGGATGAGTTAGAAAAATATGATTTTCTTGAAAAACACGAGCAATTTCAATTCCCGCTAGTACTCCATAAGCTCCATCATATTGACCTCCACAGGGAACAGTATCAAGGTGAGAACCTGTGGCTAAAGCGGATGCATCAGGATATTTCCCTGGATACTTACCAATAATATTCCCCGCAGTATCAATTCTGACCGCCATCCCTGCTTCCTTCATCCAAGTTTGTACTAAAGTACGGGCTGCGATATCTTCTGCACTATAAGCAATTCTTTTTACTCCACCTGTTGACAATTTGCCAATTTGAGCTAAATGAGCAATACTGTGATTCAGGCGATCGCCATTGACTAAAAGTCTAGCACTCACAAAAGTCGATTTCATCAAATTATCTCTGTTTGACAAGGGACATACTTTACTAAATAAGTTGAAGTTCCATCTGCATATTACAACGTTCATACGAAGAAGGTTGTCCAACAATTTTCTGAAACCCTAACTTTTGATAAAGTCTAATTGCAGGCTTCAAAATGGTATTACTTTCTAAATAAATTTTCTTTGCTCCTAGTTCACGGGCTTTAACAATAGCAGCTTGTCCTAGTAACCAGCCGATACCTTTGCCTCTTTCACTTTCTGCGACTGCCATTTTAGCTAGCTCATAGATGTTTTTATTCACCTTGATTAATGCACAGGTGCCAACAATTTGACTATTGCAACGTGCTAAGTAGATGTGTCCACCAGGCTGTAATATATTTTTGTCTGGATAATTAAGAGATTGATAGTCACTTTTCTCCAGTTTAAAGTATTGCTCAATCCATTCATAATTTAGCTGTTTAAAATCATCGTGAAACTCAGGAGATTAGTCAATAATTTTAATATTTTGGCGTTCACGAATTTTTCGTACCTCTCGGACACGATTGAAAAAATTCTTGTTAGTAATTAAAAACTCGACCTCTTCAATAGCTTTCCACAAATCATACTGTGTTTCTGATAGAAGTTCTTCAACAGCCTGATTTACGTCAAGATATTGTTTTTCAATTTTAGGAATAAGCTGCTTCCCTGCGTCAGAGAGCTTTGCTCCGTTAACCCTTGCATCTTCCATACTTTTGTCGGTAATAGCCAATCCTTTTTTCTTCATTTCTTTCACAATTTGACTGACAGACGGATGGGAGTGTCCAATAATTTGAGAAATTTCGGTAATTGAAGCTTCTTTTTTGTGTGAGAGGACATAAAAGACAGGAAACCATTTAGGGTCTAGGGGAATCTCATACAAGTTATAGATTTTTGCTGCATCCTCCGTCAGCTTCTCACTTAATCGGCGTAAGCGAGTACCCAATGCAAGTTTACCAACCTGAAAATAGAAATCCATAAATCTATAGCTAATTACGTAACCAATTACGTAATTAGCATAACTCGCAATACCATTACCGACTAAATCTGCTTTTAACCACCAATAGATAAATGGTAGGGACGTTCCAGGGAACGTCCCTACAGAGTCGATCGGCTTTGCCTATTCAACGGCATCTTTTTGATGATGAACTTCGACAACAGTATGGACATTACCTCTCGGAGAAAAATCCCCTTTAATATTTACTTCTAAAGGATCGCAAGCAGCCACAAAGTCATCTAAAATTTGATTGACTGATTCTTCATGGGAAATATAGCGATCGCGATAGCTATTGATATACAATTTGATCGCTTTGAGTTCTACTACCTTTTCATTAGGAGTATAGGTAATATAGATAGTCGCAAAATCTGGATAGCCAGAAAAAGGACACTTACAAGTAAATTCTGGCAGAGTAATATCAATTTTATAGCGTCGTCCTACTCTGGGGTTGGGAAAAGTAATTAATTCTCCTTCGGCGATTGCTCTTTCCCCATATTTTACTTCTTGATTTTGTGATTGAGCAGAAGAATTAGGCATAAAATACAAGCTGTCTTAGCAAAAGTTAACACTTATACATTATAGGTTGATAGACAAGTAACACATCGTTAATAATAATTAATAATCCCTAAGGTTAAAAGTTAACGATTTTAGCTTCAATATTTAAGAGCGTCCAATCAACTTAAGCTTAGTTGATTGGACGCTCCTTATTTTACTTATGTTTAAGGTCTTTATATCGGCTGACCTCATTTAATCTTACATATAGAATCTCAGACATTTTACTTAAACTTTCTTTTCATAATATTTTCTTTATATTTACTAATCTTGATTTTGTTGTTTTTTTGTAAAGTTATTGTGCGTACCAGCCAAAGATACCCCCAACTTCTGAGATAGCCAAACTTCAAAATTACGAATTGTGTAAGAAGGAGTAGCGATCGCCGAATCTACCATGGGTTCAACTAGAATCGTAAACATACCTAAGCGATTTCCTGCTAATACATCAGTAAATAGTCGATCGCCCACCATCGCTACTTTTTCTACTGATAAATTCATTGCGGTTGCTGCTTGTTTAAGTCTTCTGCGAGAAGGTTTTTGCGCTCCTGCAATATAGGGTAAATCCAGAGATTTAGCTATATTACCGATTCTAGTTTGACTTAAGTTATTGCTAACCAACCAAATATCAGCTATTGTTCTGATTTGAGCTACCCACTGTTTTAGTTCTTCCGAAGCCTCTGTTTTGTTAAAGGGAACAAGGGTTTCATCTACATCTAGCACTAATCCTTTAATCTGATACTGCTGCAAAATTTCCGCAGTTAAATTGATGATAGTATCACCTAAGACTAAATCTGGTTGTAGTAAGATTGCTTTACTCATAGTTGGTAATTTCATTTTTGGGCTTGAATAACTTGCAAGCTTCCCCCAGCATATAAGTTCTGAGTCAAGACATCAAAACCTTGTTGAGTTAATTTTTGTCTAAGATTATTTTTGAGTAATTGCCAAGCCGTTTCTGTTTCAAACAACCATAAGAATATAATCAAAGGGGGCAAAAACAACTGATTATTAGGTTGATGAAAATCAACTAAAGCAAAAATACCTCCTGGTTTTAATACTCGATAAACTTCTTTAAATATCTGTTCTAACTCTTGAGGAGTCATTTCGTGTAAAGCAGAACTAGTATGAACTAGGTCAAACTGATTATCTGCTAGAGGCATATTTTGCGCCAACCCTTCTACGTATTTTGCTTGAGGTACATTCTTCTTTGCTCTAGATAAAGCTACAGGAGAGATATCTAACCCAGTAACATTACTGCTCTTTTGTACCAAAAATCGAGTAGTTTGACCTGCTCCACAACAAAGATCTAACACTTGAGTATTTTGATCGATTGTTAAGTTTTGCAAAGCTAATTGACGAAATCGCTTTTCTCCTCCAACCGCCAAAGCAGCTAAACGAGAAATGCCATCGTATAGCCATTGATGTTGATAACTCAAAGTTCTTAAAAATGTTGCCAATTGTTAACCTCTCTAGTTAAGTTCTGTATCTTATGACAATGAAAACCCATTCCAAGATATATTGTTAAAATTAGTAAAGAAAACTGAAAATTAAGATAAGTTATTTAGAGTTATGGGTCGTATAGGAGTACTGTTATTAAATTTAGGTGGACCGGATAAAATCGAAGATGTCCGCCCTTTTTTATATAATCTATTTTCCGATCCGGAAATTATTCGTTTACCAATTAAAGCACTACAAAAGCCTTTAGCTTGGTTCATTTCTACAGCAAGAGCAAAGAAATCTCAGCAAAACTATTTGGAAATTGGTGGTGGTTCTCCTTTACGGAAAATTACAGAAGCTCAAGGAGAAGCCCTAGAGAAGAAGTTAGCAGAATTAAATCAAGATGCCAAAGTATATATTGGTATGCGTTACTGGCATCCTTTTACTGAAGAAGCGATCGCCAAAATCAAACAAGATCGAATAGAAAAGTTAGTTATTCTACCCCTCTACCCACAATTTTCGATTAGTACCAGTGGTTCTAGTTTCCGCATTCTCGAAGAAATGTGGGCAACAGATCCTGATTTAAGCGAAATAGATTATACACTGATTCCTTCTTGGTACGAACATTCAGGCTATTTACAAGCTATGGCAGATTTAATTGCCAAAGAATTAGAAAAATTAGAACATCCAGACCAAGCACACATTTTCTTTAGTGCCCATGGTGTTCCCCAAAGCTATGTAGAAGAAGCTGGAGACCCCTATCAAAGAGAGATTGAGGAATGCACTCGCTTAATCATGCAAACTCTCGATCGACCTAATGAATATACCTTAGCCTATCAGAGTCGTGTAGGGCCAGTAGAATGGTTACAACCTTACACAGAAGAAGCCTTAAAGGAATTAGGGGAAAAAGAGACGGACAATTTACTGGTTGTACCCATTAGTTTCGTTTCTGAACACATCGAAACTCTACAAGAAATTGATATTGAATATCGAGAAGTTGCTGAAGAAGCAGGGATTGAAAACTTCTATCGGGTTCCAGCTTTAAATACTCATTCTGGATTTATTAAATCTCTTGCCGATTTAGTAATTGAGTCCTTAGATGATAGACCTTGCACTTTTGCTGAAGTGACTCATCCAAAGGAAAATATGAAGATGTATCCTCAAGAGCGTTGGCAATGGGGAATGACTACAGCAGCAGAAGTTTGGAATGGTCGTTTAGCTATGCTGGGATTTATTGCCTTGTTGCTAGAGTTGATTAGTGGTAATGGCCCTTTGCATATGGTTGGATTGCTCTAGTCGTGATTAACGATCGAGTTTTAATTGTCGGCTTTGATTGTACCAATCGCGCCAAGCTGTAGCACTGCGAAGAGAAATCCAGAGTAATAACAGAGCAATCAAACCTCCTTCTTCTGGTGCTTCCAAAGCAAACAATATTAGCGCGATCGACATGATATCTTCGATTATGACAATCCAGATAGGAATTCCTCGTAATCGGAAAAACCAACCGACTTTTACCAGAGTTAACAATAAAGCAAATATTGCACCTAAAAACCCAATTAGCCAAGTAGGGCTAAAATCAAGAGCAAAAATTTTAGCTATGACTACCGCAATTAAAGCACCAACTAGAGGACTAAAAAATAATTGAACTATTTGCAAAATTCTTTGACCTAATAGTTTTTTAGAAGCAAATAGTTCAAATAACGACCAACTAGTCAAAACCGACAATAAGATTTGTGGTTTGATATGGCTTAGAAGCGGTAAATTAGACCAAAAATTTTCACCAGACAATAAACCAATTACCAGAAGAGGTAGAGCAATTCTCATTCCTGCTGCTGCTGAAGCTGAAAGTACTGCCAAAACTAGCATTACCATGACAGTGATACCTTAGGGAAAAAAATGTTAAGAGTACTTTGTAATATAGCGAGCAAAAAGACTTATGCCTGTGATTCAGCAGCTCTTACTATATTTTTTTCAGTTTAAGCTGATCTGCAACTATTAACTACATAATTATAGGTATCAAAATATCAAAAAATTAATGACCAATTCATCTAATCAAAATCGCTCTCAACCTAAAAAAAATAATCTCGATCCAGAAATGTATGCTCGGCTTAAAGCAGAGGCAAAAGCTCCTTATAAGGGTTTAAGAAAGTTTTTTTATTTAGCTTTCGGTGCATCAGGATTTATCGGTGCTGTAGTTTTTTTAGCCAAGATAATAGCAGGAAAAGAAATTGCTACTGCTTTGCCTAATTTTGCTTTGCAAATTGGGCTGATTGCTTTAATGATGTTTTTGTATTTCAGAGAAGATGTTGATAAGAAGAAGGAAGAAAGTAAATAAGGAAATTCTTTAGGGGTGTCTCAGGCAACGCCCCTAGGAAATATATCCCATTATTATTTATATCTATTCTTCCGATTCATCATCTCGTGATTCTTGAGCAGCAAGGGAATTAGCATCTTTGGCTACTCCGAGTGCCAACTTCTCTTTTACTTGTTGTTCGACTTGAGTAGATAATTCTGAATGTTCTTCTAGGTATTTAATGGTGTTATCTCGACCCTGACCAATGTTATCACCGTTGTAACTATACCAAGCTCCTTTGCGTACTACTACATCATTTTCTTCCGCCAAATCCAACATACATCCCATCCGAGAAATACCTTGACCGAAAATGATATCAAACTCAGCAATGCGGAATGGAGGAGCAACTTTATTTTTGGCTACTTTTACTTTAGCGCGGATACCGTATTCTCCTTCGCTGCCTTTTTTGAGGGTCTGAATACGGCGTATGTCTAAGCGTACAGAAGCATAAAATTTAAGAGCAGTACCTCCAGTGGTAACTTCAGGACTACCGTAAGTGACACCAATTTTTTGCCGAAGTTGGTTGAGGAAAATTACTGTAGAAGCAGATTTACCGATATTTCCAGCAATCTTCCGTAACGCTTTACTCATCAAGCGAGCCTGCAACCCCACTTGATTATCTCCCATTTCTCCTTCTATTTCTGCACGAGGTACTAAGGCAGCTACAGAGTCTACTACTACTAAGTCTACTGCTGCCGATCGCACTAATTGATCGACAATTTCTAAAGCAGATTCTCCATGATCTGGTTGTGCTACTAAAAGATTTTCAATATCAACGCCTAAAGCTGCCGAATAAGTAGGATCTAGGGCATGTTCAGCATCAACAAAAGCTGCTACTCCTCCCGCTTTTTGTACTTCGGCGATCGCATGAAGTGCTAGAGTTGTTTTACCTGAACTTTCTGGCCCATAAATTTCGATTACTCTTCCTTTTGGTAAACCACCGCCAAGAGCCACATCCAAGGTTAGTGCACCAGTAGAAATGGTTTCTACTTTCATTTGGGTAGCATCTCCCAAGCGCATAATTGAGCCTTTACCAAAATTACGCTCAATTTGTTTTAACACCAAGTTTAGGGCTTTTTCTTTATCGGGATTGGTAGGAATATTCACAGTAGTTGCCATAAAAGCCTCAATAATTATCTAGAAACAAAATTTAATGCAATAGAATACAGGAGAAACTTATCTCCAATGTAGCTGTCAGTTACCGATACTAACTTATCTACTTGGTTTAGATCTAATGCTCCCCTTGACTAAAAAATCATCTTTTTTATTTTAGTGCAGAAGTACTATTTTATGAAATTTATCTTTTTTCCCAAATAGTAGATAAGCTTACCTGTACGATTCTATAGCTAGACAATAGAAAACAATAATTTCTGTGAGGTTTTTTTAATTAGTTATTACAATCATGCCAATTCTCGTATCTTAGCTAGGGGTATGACTAACAACTAACTAAACTCGCCTTTCCAAACAATTAATAATACGATCGGCTAGTCTTTTAGCCACAACTGGTTTATAAATAAAATCATCAGCACCAGTAGCAAAAACTTGTTCGCGAATAGCTATATCTGTATGGATACTCAGAAATAAAACAGGTAATTTACACCAATAAGGATGAGTCCGTAGAACCTTACATAATTCAATGCCACTAAGATAAGGCATTTCGATATCTAATACTAATAAGTTCGGATCTACAGCTTGCAGTACATCCCAAAATTGGCGAGAATCTTCTAGGGTAGTAACTTGAAAACCCCAAGGTTGCAACAAAGAAGGTAAAACCCTGAGTAATTCGACATCATCATCAACAATCATTACTTTCTTGCCTAGAGAAACGTTCCGTAAAACCTGTTGACAAAAGGTAAGGGTTTGTAAGGGAGTTATGGGCTGTTGCAGATAAAAATAGCCTCCATGTCTAGCTACTTGAAGTCTATCTTGAAAATTATCGCGATCGGCCAGTACGATAACTGGTATGGATGGCTCTATTAATTTAAATTCAGCAATTAGAGATAGACTATTCCATCGGGATAGAGGATTAATGGATTCAGCAAAAGATATTTTGAGGAGAACTAGATTAGGAAAGGTGTTTTCTGGTTGCTCTTCCAGCCAAATTTTAGCTGATTCTGGAGAAGGTGCGATCGCAGTTTTAATTCCTAAATTATCGGCTTCTTGAACTAGTTGTTCGATAAAGATGGAGTCATCATCAACAATAAGTATTAAGGGGGAATGTTTTTCTAAGTGGTGAGATAGCCGAGCGGAAAACTTACTTTCCTTAGTTAGTTCTTGACTTAAGTTATGAACAATAGTTTCTAATTGCCATAGTTGTTGTGGGTTTTGTTCCCCTTGAAGTAATTGTTCTAATTGCCTAGCTAGTTGAGAGCCTCGCTCGAAACCAAACAAACCCAAACTTCCTGCCAAACTATGAGCAGTGACAATTGCCGATAAGCGATCGCTAGTTGTGATCTTACCTTGTTTTAAAGCTTTGATGGCTGAATCTAAATTTGTTAATTGTTGTTGATATTTAGAACGATATTTTGACCACGCTGTAGTTAAAGCTTCTATATGTTTTTCTCTGTGTTCTACTGGTTTCTCTGCTTGGTTATTCTGAGGGGGAGATTTTAAACAATAGCCTCGTCCCCGTACAGTCTCGATAGGGTCTTCTGATAGACCAGCTAACTGTAACTTTTGTCTTAAGCGTCTAAGATGAGAACGAACTGTTGCTTCAGCTGGGTATTCCGTCGATGACCAGAGATGTCCAATAATATCTTCTATACTCAAAACTTCTTGACTATGACGGAGAAACAATTCTAATAATCTGTATTCCTTAGCTGTCAAAGATAATAATTGTCCCTGATAAGTAACCTCACCATTTCCAGAATCGAGTTGTAGTTCTCCCCAACTCAACACAGACAGAAAATCACAATTTAAGCGACGTAATAAAGCGCGAATACGGGCTGCTAACTCTTCTACGTCAACAGGCTTACAGAGATAATCATCCGCTCCTGCATCCAGTCCTTTAATTTTATCTTGGCTAGTACTACGAGCAGTTAACAATAGGATAGGCGTATCATAACCATGGGCGCGAAAACGTTGACATAAACTAATACCATCTAGTTTAGGTAAAGACCAATCTAAAATTATTAAATCGTAGTTATAAGTTGAACCATAAACCCATCCTTGTTCCCCATCAGTCACCGTATCGATCGCATAATTATGTTTTGCCAGCATTGCTGGAAGTACATCAATTAAAGCTCGATCATCCTCAACTAATAAAATTCTCATCCTCAACCAATGAATTAAACATCTTGTCTATCTATTTACAATTTACAATTTACAATTTACAATTCCCATTGCAGCATTGTGGCAATCCGACTGGCTAAAGTCATCGAGTTAAAGGGTTTAGTAATTACGCCCACAACTCCCAAACTTTGAAACAAGTTTTTATCTCCAGCTTGAGTTTTAGCCGTCAGCAAAATGACAGGAATTGATTGGGTTTTAGCATTGGCTTTTAACTGAGATAGAGTAGAAATCCCATCCATCTCAGGCATCATCACATCTAAGAGAATTGCATCGGGTTGTTGACTAGCTGCTACAGCAATGCCTTCTATACCAGAAGAGGCGATCGCTACTTGCCAACCAGTTTCAATCTCGATTCCTACTTGGACAACTTCTTGAATAGTTTCTTCATCGTCGATCAGTAAGATGTGTTTATCACTCATAGCGATCGCCTCCTTTTTAGATAACTGCTGGCAAGGTGAAATAAAAAGTACTACCTTTTCCCACACAACTTTCCGCCCAAATTTTTCCATCGTGTTCTTCAATAATTTGGCGACAGATAGCTAAACCCAAACCGGTACCGCCTTTTTTCCGAGAATCAGAAGAATCAACTTGCTGAAAACGTTCAAAGATACTCTCTAGTTGATTAGTAGGGATACCTTGTCCCTGATCTTTAACTTCAAAGGTAATATAGGGGATTGATTTTTTACTTACAGTTGTCCTTCTCTGACGTTTCCTTTTTGCCGATAGCCATACCGTACTATCAGGAGGGGAAAACTTAATCGCATTACTGAGAAGATTGGTAAGAGTTTGGACAATATAATCTCGATCTGCCCAAACCAAAAAATTAACTGACTCAGCAAAGAGTTTAACTCCGCGTTCCTGTGCCATAGTCTGCATAGTTTGAGCAGCTTCAATCATTAAGTCTGTGGCGTTACAGGCTGTTTTATTCATCTTGGCTTTGCCTGATTGAATACTCTGTAGATCGAGGACATTATTTACTAAACGCACTAAACGCTCAGTTTGTTCATCCGCGATCTTGAGCATTCGTTGTCCTTTACTAGAAAGGTTGCCTAGTTTTCCCGTCGCCAGAATTTTGAGAGAACTATGAATTGAGGTGAGAGGAGTACGTAATTCATGACTAACTACCGAAATAAACTCATCTTTCATCCGTTCGATCGCTTTGCGATCGCTAATATCACTAGTAAGAGCAAAAAATCCTCGTACCACATTCTTTTTGCGTTCATTGAAATGAGGGATATAGGTAACGCTAAGAGAGTGCATACATCCATCCAACAAAACAATATCGGTTTCATAAGTAACTGTCTTTCCTGATAATGCCTTTCCTACATATTCGCGAATCTGTTGATATTCTTCCTCTCCGTGAACTTTTTCTAGATGACAGTTATGAATTTTACTAGGAGAAAGTCCTAACCAGGTTTGATAAACTTCATTATTGAAACGATAACGCTGGTGTTTATCTACATAAGCAATTAACACTGGTAGTCCATTGGCAATTAGGCGTAACTGTTCTTCGCTACGACGTAAAGCTGCTTCTGCATCTAAACGATCCTTAATTTCTTGTTGCAGATTTCGATTTACTTCTCTTAGCTTGGTGGTACGTTCTTCTACTAAGTCTTCTAAATTCTCTAGTAACTCTCCTTGAGATAAAGCAATACCAATTTGATCTGCTAACTGTTCCATTAGTTCCAATTCAAAATTAGTCCACTGTCTGGGGGTGGCACATTGATGAGCAATCAACAAACCCCATAATCGATCGGGACTTTGGTGTTCATCAGTTGGGGATTTCAGATTTTGCAGGATGGGTACTATCAATTTAGCTTTTACCATCCACTCATCCATAAATTCAACTAGACATTCAGCTAACCCTGTATCAGCATCATGGACATTAGCGATTGCTTGAACTCTTCCCCCTGCATACATTTCTCGGTATTCTTCAGGGAAAACCTCTTCGGGAAACTCTACCCCCAAAATAGGATCATAATCAGGTAACACTGCCTCACTAATGGGCATACCAGTTCCATTAGCAAACACTTGATAAATTAGTACTCGATCGGCTTGGAGAATTCTTTGTACTTCCGTCACCGCGGTATGGAGGATTTCTTTTAGTTGAAGGGATTGACGAATTTTGAGCGTAACATCAGAAAATAACTTTACTCGTTGGTGTTGGCGGTGAAGTTCGGCTTCTGCTGCTCTTTGAAGATTAGTAACGTCTCTGAATACCAGTAAATTGTATTCAGAGAATAGATTTTTTACTTCACTGTACTCTACAGTTTTAATAATGTCTTGGGAATGTCGAATTTTTACTCTGGTAATATCTTGCCCTTCCAGGTTCAAAGGAGAAGTAAAAAAGTCCGCTAGAGATTGACCAATTAGTTGCTCTTTAGTCGAACCAAATAACTCACAAGCCGAGGGATTAACTTCCACAAATCGTAAAGCGCGATCGATAATGACAATTGCTTCAAAGGAGCGTTCAAATACAGCTTGGAGCAATAATTTTTGTTCGGAAAAATCTCCTACTTGCTCCATGATTAAATGTTATTAAAGTTTTTTACTGATATTAACTCAAATTAAAGTTTCTTAAAATCAAGGCTTTATTAAAATTAATTTATTGTTTGATTACTGATTACTGATGAATTAAAAAACTCACTACTCACTACTTACTCTAAGGCGAATCAAATAGCATAGTACTCATATATCGATCCGTCCAAGCCTTACCCAAGGATTTTTCTAGTATTCTGCGGGTTTTATCATTCTGTTGTTGCTGAGTGCAATAATAACGTTGTCCTGCTAGTAGTTCTGCTTGTTTAAATCGAGAAGCTATAGGAAGAGTGGCGATCGCAATTTGACAGTGCAGAGTTAAAAACTGTTTAACTCGCTGAAGAAACAATTTTTCTTCCTCAGCATTTACAGGACGGATAAATAAACAAAATTCCGAGAAGATATTGCCCCAGGCTGGTAAATCTCTGGGTTGAGAAAATTCAAGGATAGGGAGATTAGTTAAGACAGAATGATAATTCTGGGGTAAAAACCGATCATCAGTAACAGGAGACAGATCGACAATAGCAGCGGAAATTCCCTTTTGACTACCAACTAGATCGACTCCAAATATAGGGAGAGGATAATTAGGGTGGGGGAACATAACACAGTGGAGAATATCCAAGCGATCGCCAACTTGTGCCAACTCCAAATGTAACTTACGAAACTGAGGAGTTTGATAACAGCGATTTTCGATAATTAGTTTTTCTCCTTCTAAACTTCCCTCTACATAGCCCAAGTCTTCGGGAATGTTATAAGGGGATAGACTTAAGTTACATTCCCAAATCTCTTCAATAAAGTTGGCTAACTGGCGAATAAGAATATGTTGATGTTCTCTGAGAGAAGATTGAATAGTTGTTACCATTGCTTTAAAAATGAAGGATGAGGAATGAGGGATAAAACATTGCATATTGCGGATTTTTGGTTGGAGAAGCTACAGGAGTTGCAGAATATTCAGCAACTCCTGAACTCCTGAACTCCTGAACTCCTGAACTCCTAATCTCCTAATCACTCTTGAGACTCATCAACAGACGCACCCAGAGGTTTAATATTAACGATCGATCCTCCCATGCGTGTAATACGGAGCATTTCCTCGTTCATACGATTGTAAGGAACTTGAATAAAAACACTACTACTATTGCGAAAAGGATACCCATTGCGATCGTTTTGGGTATTTTGTTTTAATCCAGTTACCTCGTACACAAAAATACGGTTTTTAGCAGGGGAACTAGTTCTACCGCCGAATAAAGATTGACCCAACATTTTTTTATCTCCTTATATTCAAATTATTTCGTAGGGGCAAGGCATTGCCTTGCCCCTACAATTCATCGCCATCCTTAAGCCAAAGTAATGCTAGCAACCTTACCGCCCATTTTGTTGATTCGCTGAAGAGTTAGTGATAGCTGTTCGTAGGGAACTAATAACGCCCGACTAACACGGCGTACTTTGGGATAACCAGCTAAACTCATACCTGCGATTTCAACCCGATAGATACGACCTTCTTGATTAGAACTTCTAAAAGCTCTTTCTGGAGTAACACCACGGCTAGATTCTTGATATGCCCAACCACTACTACTGCCAGAAGGGGCAATCACTGCCGAGGCATTATTTTGAGCTAGTTCTTTGGCTAAGCGAGATTGTTTCCCTGCTACTTGAGCGCGATCGCTATTGGCATAACCCCGATATAATTGGAACATTCTGGTAAAGCCAACGGTTTTTTGCTGAGTTTGAGTATTAAAACCTCTATAATAGGGGACGATATTCT
>JAAUYH010082539.1_pt1 | contig 19958 bp, 15 predicted proteins | sample 7278061 | NCBI WGS metagenome assembly JAAUYH01 (sample SAMN14350203, study PRJNA611818) | marine sediment metagenome | isolation source: surface marine sediment (0.6m) | place: French Polynesia: Moorea | collected 2018-08 | reverse complement strand
GGAGTTCACTCAATGGTTTTAGTTGAGTAGAATTCAATTTTAGTTTTTCAACGCTTAAACGAGTGTCAAAATCCAAAATCTTGACTAGAAGAAGCACTTAAAACATCAGTAGAAAGGTTGAATAATGTTTTTAGAGCGATCGATTGAGCTATAGGCATTTGTCCATAAGTAAATAACCAAGGTAACTCTGAAGAAATTTGAGAGAAAAACCAATCTAAAACATAGGGACTACCATAAATAATTAACCCTTGAATTTGATTAGTTGCTATTAGTTGTTGATAAATCTTTTGTGTTTGGGGTGTAAAACCAGCACTTCCCCGAAAAGGATTTCCCCGAATGAATACTTGCAATAAAGTATTTCTGGTATCTAACTGTACACCCTCTAGAGTATTACGATCGACTATTTGTAACTGATAACCTAATTTTTTGGGTATAGCTACTGCTGGGGTATGGATATCAAGAAAATTACAATTGAGAATATCATCAATCACAATTAAGTTACGTCCAGAGCGATCTGGTGGCGGTTGAAGAGGAATATTTCCCCCTACTTGGAGAGAATTATGCAGAATTGATTCAGTAGTTTTGGTTGCTTCTGGAGAAATAAGCTCAAATAGAGAATTGGGAGGAGAAAAAACTACTTTTTCCTTTGCCTGCCAAATTCTAGCCAGAGATCGATCGATTCTTGTTTCCTTAATCCGTCCCGATTGTACTGCTCGATCGATAGATTCGATCGCGGTAACAGGATCCCTAGGCATCAACAGAATATCTACTCCTGCTTCTATTGCCATAACTGCTATTTCCTCTGGAGTAGCATATTGAGTCATACCACCCATAATTAAAGCATCGGTGACAATTATGCCCTCAAATCCCAATTGTTGCCGTAGTTTACCAGTCAGAATTGCAGAAGAAAGAGTAACAGGATATTCCCTATCCCAAGCTTGAATCAATAAATGCGCTGTCATGACGCTATCTACCCCTTGAGAAATCGCTGCTACAAAAGAGGGTAATTCTATTTGAGTCAACCGTTCATCAGCATGAAGTAATGTAGGTAAATCTAGATGAGAATCTACTGTGGTATCTCCATGTCCAGGAAAATGTTTGGCTGTAGTTAAAACTGGATATGGTTTTGCACCTTTAATAAAAGCAGTAGTAAGATCGCTAACTATTGCTGGTGTATCTCCAAATGCCCGAATATTAATCACAGGATTAGCTGGATTATTATTAACATCGACTACAGGGGCAAGTAGCCAGTTAATCCCCACAGTTAAAGCTTCCTTAGCGGTGATTTCCCCCATTTTAAGCGCATATTCCTGGGCTAAAGTCGGATTTTGGGCTGCTATTGCCGATAATGCCATAGGTGGGGGTAGCCAACTAGCACCACTAAATCTTTGTCCTACTCCTTCTTCAATATCCGCAGCAATTAGTAGAGGAGTTGTTGCCCAAGATTGCAACTGCTGCGATCGCATTAATAATTCAGCCGAACTACCACCTAAAAGGATAACCCCACCCAAATTTAACTTTTGTAGCCATTGCTGCAATTGTCGATTGGGGACTTCCCACTCAGGATAGCGAATTTGCGCATCAAACAAATGACCAGAAGCGCGGACTACGATCATCTGTCCAATTTTTTCTTGAAGAGAGAGACTCTGCCAATTAGGTAACAATTTGGTCACGGGTATTAATAATTATATGCAAGAGCAGTTCGCGAACTGCCCCTACGGTTGATCAAATTTCAGAGACTGTTTCTTGTTCTTGGCGGTCTCGACTGATTTCATTGAGTAAGTTTAACATTCGATCGCCTCTTTCTAGAGAAGTATCCTCTTCAAAGATGATTTCTGGAGTACGACGCAATCTAATACGATTACCTAATTCTCTACGAACAAAGGCAGTAGAAGCTTTTAACCCTTCCATTGTCTCTATTTTGGCTTCTTTTGTCCCATAAATACTGACGAAAATTTTAGCGTGTTGCAGATCGCCAGATAAATCGATATCTGTAATACTAACCATTCCCGCACCCACTCGATCGTCTTTAATACCGTTTAACAACATCTGACTAACTTCTCGCTTGATCAATGAAGATACGCGAGAAACACGACGACTATTAGCCATAATCTTTGCCCTCCCCTCAATTTCTAATTAACACTTTAACCTAACTAGCACCAACGCCTCAGAAAAGATTTTTGTGACTAATAACCTAAAAATAGTTCACTAAGTTATCTATCTAGCTAGAGATAGAAATTAATATGCTCCCATTGAAAGATGTTTTCTAAAACGATTTTGCTTAAGTTAAAAATAGTAATTTAACAAAAGTTAATATAGCCCGATATCAAAATCATCGGCAGAATTCTTACCGAAGAATGTTTAAAACCATTTAAAACTAATAACTATTAAATGTTTGCTCTAACTCAAAATACCTCTCGCCAAAAGGAAATTGCCGAAGTAGTTTTTCGTAATGGTTGGGACTATATGCGAGGTTTGATAATTGGCGGGAAGCCAGATGAACCTCGGCTGCCTTCTCCTACAGTTTTACGCAATATTCTGATCGAACTAGGACCTGTCTACGTCAAACTCGGTCAATTACTCTCTACTCGTCCCGATCTTTTACCAGGAAAATATGTAGATGCGTTAACAGATTTACAAGCAAGAGTCCCTCCTGTAGCTTGGCTTGAGGTAGAAAATCTGATTAGGCAAGAATTAGGCAAACCTATAGAGGAAGTATTTAGCAGTATTGAACAGCAAGCTATAGCAGCAGGTTCGATCGGTCAAGTACATCGTGCTACGCTTAGAAATGGGCAAATTGTTGCTCTCAAAGTACAACGTCCAGGTATAGATATAGTTGTCGAGCAAGATATTTCTCTGATTAAAAACTTAGCAGAGTTGGTTTCGTTAACCGATTTCGGCAAAGATTTTGATATCGTTGCTTTAGCTGAAGAATTTACCAACGCATTAAGAGCAGAATTAGATTTTACGTCCGAAGGTAGATATACAGAACAATTAAAGCGTAATCTGAATAATAGTAGTTGGTTTGATCCGCAAAAAATAGTAATCCCTCAAGTTTACTGGAATATAACTACTGCCAAAATCCTGACCATCGAATGGTTAGATGGTACACCTATTTTAGAAGCAGAATTACCAGTTGAAAAACAAGATAAGCAAAGAAGAGAGATAACAACTCTTCTATTTAGAGCTTTCTTTCAACAGATCTATGTAGATGGTTTTTTCCATGCCGATCCTCATCCTGGTAATATTTTCTACCTCGAAGACGGCAGACTTGCCCTGCTAGACTGTGGCATGGTAGGTAGATTAGACCCTCGTACTCAACAAATTTTAACCGAGATGTTGCTAGCCGTGGTCGATCTCGATGCCCAAAGATGTAGTCAACTAACTTTAGAATTAGCAGAATCGGGTCAACCTGTTAGTTTAGACCGTCTTACTAGTGACTACGACAGAATGTTGCGTAAATACTTCAATTTGAGTATCTCAGAGATTAATTTTAGTGAAGTATTTTATGAAGTATTGCAAGTATCCCGCGATAACAAAATTCGTCTTCCCAGCAATATGGGTTTATATGCTAAAACCCTGGCTAATTTGGAAGGGGTAGCCCGTGGATTCGATCCAGAAATTAACCTCCTCAATCAAATCAAACCCCTAATGAGCGATCTATTTCGCCGTCAACTTTTTGGCGATCGCCCTGTAGAAACTTTACTCCGTACTGCTTTAGATATCAAGAGCTTATATTTGCGTTCTCCTCGTCAAGTAGAATTATTTCTCGATCGAGTCACTTCAGAAACTCTTAAATGGAATATAACAATCCGAGACTTTGACTTAATGCGGATTAGTTTAGATGATTCGGCTAATCGATTGTCTTTTAGTATCATAGTCGGCTCATTGATTATTGGTGCAGCAATTATTTCCACTAGTGCTTCGACAAATCAACTATCTATTCTGAGCAATATTCTCTTTGCTGCTGCTAGCTTACTCGGACTGTGGCTAGTTATCAGTATTTTAGGCTCTGGAAGACTTCGGCAATAAACTCGGTAGCAAGAAAATGAATAATCAACAATTAACAATTAAGCCAAAAAAGACTCTATGGGGCAAAGCGATCGCCATAATTGCTTTAATTAATTTAGTATTGGTACTGTTTAATCTTAGCTACCTGCCGTTTAGAGATATCTATCTACGCTACACTCCTGTCTTAGTTCATCTCTACGATCCAGTGAAAGGAATAGAACCTCATCCTGATACGGAAATCTATCTAGATACCGTACAACAACTAAAACAGCAATTGCCTCAAGTGGGATTAACAAGTCCATCTAGCCAACAGTTATTAGATTCTTTACAAGCACAAAGTATTGCCTTAGTAGAAGAAAATCCCTTTTTAGCTGCTAATAAGTTGGGTACTTTTGCTAAGTTAAAACGGAGGATGCAATATCGCTTCCAAACTCGATCGGTAACAGAAGCATTTACCCAATTTTGGAGTGAAGAGTATTTAAATCGAGTTCAACCGACAACAGCCTTAGACTTTTTTGCAGACAAGATTGAACCCTTACTAAAAACTAATTATTATCGTGCCATTGATGAAAATGGTTTGTATGTAGATAATTTTTGGCTCATTGATATCTTCTTTGTCGTCTTTTTTGCCGTGGAATATTTAGGTCGTACTTTTTGGGTAGCCAGAAACAGAGACGATCTTAATTGGTGGGATGCCATGTTGCGCTGTTGGTACGACGCATTAATGTTAATTCCGATATGGCGTTGGTTGCGTATTCTACCTGTAACTGTGCGTATTCACAAATCAGGTTTGTTTGATATGGAAAAAATCTTAGCTCAAATTACCCACGAACCTGCTGCCTATCTATCTCAACGTGCTTCGCTCTTCTTAATTACTCAACTACTCAATCAAAGTCAGGAAGCATTGGACAATGGTGCTTTAGCCCAAATTTTATCCCCATCTTCCTCAGGAATTACCGTAGGAGAAGAAGATAAGATTAATCAAATTATCGATCGCTTGATTGGGGTAACGATCTATAAAGTTTTGCCAGAAGTGCAACCAGACTTAGAAGCTTTATTACATCATAGTCTTAAGGGCGCATTAAAAGAATCAGATATTTACCAAGCCTTCAAAAATATTCCTGGCTTGTCTAGCTTACCGAAAGAAGCAACTGAACAGTTAGCAGATTATTTAGCACAGGCTACATATGATGTTTTAATTAATTCTTATACAGATACAGAAGGAAAAATTATTTTCGATCGCCTTAGTGATAATTTTGCTAGTACTCTTCGCCAACACCTAAAAGACAGAGCAACTCAAACAGAAATTCAAACTTTACTTACCGATTTACTCGAAGAATGGAAGTTGAACTATATCAAAGGTTCTCACCAAAGTAATCCAGAAGAAACTTTAGCCGAAGCAGAAAAAATTAGAGAGAGAGTTTCTTAAGAGAGTGCCTTTAGTGTCAAAATTAACTTTTTAGGGGTTTTAGGGGAAGCAAAGTCCCACGCTAGACAATACTTCCAATCTGCTGTTAGAAGTTCCCTCTGGATATATAGCCGACTTGCTGGGGCGTAAGTTTTGTTTGGTAGCGGGTAGCGCAGTTTGGATCATGGGGTGGTTGTTTTACTGTGGAGGCAATTCTTTTACAGCTTTTGCGATCGCTGAAATTTTATCAGGAGTTGCTGGTAGTTTAATTAGTGGTGCAGATACCGCAATCGCTTATGAAACTCTTTTGCAATTGGGCAGGGAAAGTTACTATCGTAGTTTAGAAGGTAGATTGGTTGCGGTAGCAGGTATTAGTGAAGCTCTGTGTGGCATTGTTGGGGCAGCGATCGCTGAAATAAACTTAGTTTACCCCTTTTATCTACAAACAGCTTGTTTAGCTATTTATTTTTGCTTGGCACTGACATTAATTGAGCCGAAGTGTCACATTGAAGTAGCTGATAAACAACAAACTCAGAGCTTAAAAACTATTGTTATTGAGGTCTTTCTTCGTAGTCCCCATTTGCGTTGGTTAATCTTATTGAGTAGCACCTTCTCTACTGCCAGTTTTTTAATTGTCTGGCTATCTCAAGGCTATTTAAAACAGATCGACTTACCAATTGCTGCTATGGGGTGGGCGTGGGCTTTGTTTCATTTGTTAATGAGTTTGGCTTCGGTTAATGCCCGTAGAATAGAAACTGCTCTAGGAATCAAAAAGGCTTTTTTAGTCTTGGTTTTGCTGTTAGCTTTTTCTTACATCCTTTTGGGCAGAATTAATAGTATTTGGGGAATTACCTTTATTGCTACTATCTATATAGTTAGGGGACTAAAATCGCCTCTTATTTTAAACCTCATTAATCAGCAAATTCCTTCAAATATTAGAGCTACAGTACTTTCTCTCAATAGCTCAATAGCTTTGCTTTCCATTTGAGTTTTGCACTTTTCGCACCCGTTATTGGTGCAATCTCTTCTTCTTATTCTCTCTCTCTAGGACTGTTTATTGGTGGTTGGTTTTTCTTGGTAGCTGGTAGCTTTTGTTGGTGGTGGTTAGTGAAACTAAAAGTAATTGAGTAGCGATCTTATTCAATTAAAAACTTGCGTTGCATTAGCTATAAGCTCCAAACCCTAGCTAAAGACTCAACCCAAACCAAGTAGGATCGATGTAATTAATTCGAGCGCAAGGTTCTAGGGCAGTTAAAATGGTTTTGCCATAGCTACGATAGTTAACCCGATTATCTAAAAGAGCTACTATTCCTTGGGATTCTCGTAAAGGTATGATCGCTTGCTGAATAGCTTTTAAAGCAGTAGGTAATAGATAAAGACGAAACCAATCTTGACGCTGATGTTTGTAGTAAGCAACCCGACTAGCGACCAAAGGATTTTCTAGAGAAGGGAGAGGAAGAGTAGCCATTATTAGTAGCTGAGGTTTAGGAAACTCTATGGAAGAAGATGAACCAACAGCATAAGCTTGAAGAGAAAAATCATGCCAAAATTCCCATCCGCAAATCAAAATACCATCCTCTGCTAAATTAGTTTTTTCTACTTGGACTATTGAACCAAATTCTGCTGCTAAAGCTGCTCCCACTTGCGCTTTTAAGGGAACATCATTAACTAAGATAACTACAGGTTTAGGAACATTACGACTAAAATTGACTAAAGTTAGCACCCGATCGATTAAATTTGCTTGAAAATCAGGAGTATTAGGCATTGGCAAGCGATCGCTCAAGTAAAGCTGGATATGTTCATTCCGACGATTAGGAGAAAATTGTAGACAGAGAAGCTCTTCTAAACCTAATTGTTGCCGATAAATCGGGGCTGAGGATTCAAGCTCAAGATGACTACCAATTAATATGACTGGTTGTTTTTGCCAAATAGGTTTTAGAATAGTGGCTACTTCAGGGGGAGAAGCATAGATAGTAAATTCTCCCTTTTGTCTATCTCTAGTAGCCCAAATAATAGTGTCTACTTGTTGCCATTGTTGCCAAAATTTTTCTAGGTTAGGAGTCAGTAGGTTTTTTGGAGCTAAAGTTGCTAGTAAATCAGTCAGGATTTCCCTTTCTATTTTGTCTAATAGATAACATTCATAAGGGTTTTGGGGATGAGCGAAAATAGTTTGAGTTAATTTGAGGCGAGCATCCCGAACAAATTGAGCATACTGGGGAACAGCATCGATTAATTGATGCCAGTCCGAGGTACTCAGGGTAATAGTTAACGCTTCTCTGACCCATGCTTCCAAATCTTCAGCACAGTCAATAATTGTCAATATATGTTCAGGAAAACGCCCATCCTGATTCAGACGATCGCTCAACCAAGCTTCGGGTGTAGTTAACAGTAAACCATCTTCTAAATTCCAGCGATCGCCAATCCTAACTTTTTTCTCTGTTTTCAGCCAGTCTTGTAATAAAGGAATTTCTTGTTTGAGTAAGCGTCTTTGGATGGAATCTGGCGCAATCAAAATAACTGACCAATCTCCCAGTAAAGCTGGCATCAGATAGCTAAAACAATATCTGCCCACACTACTTCCAGTTTGGATTAAAGCAGGTCTTCCTAAGCGTAAAGCCCTAGCTATTAGTCTCGCCATAGTTAAATGATGAGGCCAATCAATATTATTTTGAGCTTTCAGAAAAGCACGAAGAGAGGAATGGACTTCTACTTCAATCACATTTAATCATTGTATTTACTCAAATTCTTCTTGAGGAAAAGATCCTGGTTTTACTTCAATAACTTTTTTCTTCCCTTTACGAATAACTTCTATGGGCAAAACTGCGTCAATTTCACTCTTTTCTACTTGTTCTTGTACGTCTAATGCTGTTTTTACCGAATTACCACCGACTTTAATAATTGTATCTCCTTTTTTCAAGCCTCCTTTCTCCGCAGGTGAGTTTGGTCTAACACCAACAATGATTACACCTTGATTTTCTGTTATTTTAATGTTGTAATTCCGACTTAGATCGATCTCCTCTTTAATTGATGGATCAAGAGTCATCATAGTAATTCCGAGATAGGGATGATCTGCTTCTCCTTTCGTAAACAATTGTTGGGCAATTCTTTGAGCCGTTTCTATGGGAATAGCAAACCCCAATCCTTGGGCATCAGCGCGAATAGCTGTATTGATCCCAATAACTTCTCCTTGAGAGTTCAACAGAGGCCCGCCAGAATTACCAGGATTAATGGCAGCATCAGTTTGAATAAATCTTACCCGTTTATCTGGAACACCAACTTGAGAACTAGAACGACCCAAAGCACTAATAATTCCTACTGTAACTGTATTATCTAAGCCCAGAGGATTGCCGATCGCGATCGCCCATTCCCCAGGAATCAGTACTTCTGCTTTACCTAAAGTCGCTGTAGGCAGATCTGTGGCCTTAATTTTAACTACCGCTACATCTGTTATCGGATCGACTCCTAGTACATCTCCTTGATAAATTTGACCATCTTTGAGGGTAACTTTAACTTTATTTGTTCCTTCAACTACATGGGCGTTAGTAATCAGACGACCATCTGCACCAATAATAAACCCAGAGCCTGTACCTCTTTCTACTCTTTCTGGTGGTTTCATTTCTTGATTACCAAAAAAACGGCGAAAAAAAGGCTGTCCCAATTTTTCTGGTAGAGAAGAAGATACTGGACGAACAGCATCGATACGAACGACTGCTGGTCCTACTTTCTGTACTGCTTGAGCAATAAAATTGATATTTTGGCTGGAATTTCCTAGATTGCTCTCCTGAGGGGAGGATGGGAATACCTGAGAATATAGAGGAGATGGTTCAACCAAATTGGGCTGCTCTCGCCAATATCGACTTCCCCAAAATCCAGCACCACCGCCAAGTGCCAATATTCCTAAGTAGACACCCAGCTTATTAATAGATAAATTCATGTTGTCTTTTAATTTTAATAGTGGAGCCTATTCCTCATTGTAGTTAATACAGGTCTAAAAATTCTTCCCAAATTTTGCCCAAAGACTTGGTTATGTTAACTATTATTTAGGATCGACTACTGAACCCATAAATAAGATTGTACTAGTTTGATTATCTTTGATTACGAAGAAAAAAGGGCGATTGACGATCATTTCAAAAGGTTGAGCCAGATTCAAAGAGGTAGAAGTAATGCCAATAGCAGTTGTTCCTGCTGCTTCTGTCCCTTCTTCATTGACTTCTATTAAGGTTTTTTGTTTGATACGATCGATTAGCACTGATTGAGAAGTCATTGCTGAAAAATCAGCTTGATTGTCTTCAAAAATTATACCCATCCCCAAATCAGTTAAGGCTTGATTTAGTAACGCTTCATACTCTAATTGAAATCTGGGTATTTTAATTTCTCCTCCCGTTAAATGAAATTGGTTGCTCCATTGTTGCCAATTCTCTAAAGTTAACTCATGAGCAAAAGTAGCTAAATCACTTCTCTCCTTGGGCAAGAAAATATACATACTTAGTTGATTTTCTTCATAGGGTAAGCTCACAGCCTGGAACCGATCATTTTCCAAATAGCGATACTTACCTGTTTGAGACATCAACGGATGAGGTTTAGAAAAATGCTCGGAGATATAAAATGATTCAACAGTAGTTAAATTTCGATCGAATTGCTTTGCCCAATTACCCTTAAAGTAGATGGCATTAATTAACAATAAAACATCCTCTGGAGTAATATCATTAATAACCCGTTCAATTTTGCCTTGAGTTGCTTCTTTGATCCAGCTATTAATAATATTTTTTGCTCCTGGATTAGAAAAATTCAAGTTAGTAATTTGGGCAGCATAATATTCTCGATTATTTTTCAGAAATTTATGTTTAAAAGGTACACCTTCTTTTGCCCATAAAGAATTAGCAATGGATAACTGTACTGGAGAATCAGCTTTTTGCCATTTTTGCTGTAATTTTTGGTAACTTGTATTAATATCTTTAAGGCTAAGATCTGTTAGATTGAGAGCAGATGCCATATCTGACTGAGTTTCGCCGTTAGCCCCGTTATAGGTCATAGTTAGGGCGATCGCTATGCTAGTAGGTGAGATAAAAATGTTGCGCTGCTGATGAGGATTAAACAAATAATTGAATAACTCAAAGCTAAACCGATTGTTGGCAAAAGCAATTTTTTCTTCAGTATTGCTTACTTTAGCTATAGCTTTAGTTAATCCCATATCAGCAACCCTAGGCGAGGAAGAAGCAAAACTAAATGCTTTAAACTTATCTTCTGCCACCGATACTGCCAAAACAAGTAACAAAACAATGCTACTAAAAATTCCTAGAATATTTTTTTGGCTCATGATTTACAATCCCTTCATTAATACTTCTCTTGTCTGTTCCTTTTACAGGAAACGGAGACTTTAAGTGCGCTCGATCGGACATAAGTTAGGTGAATTAAATGTATATTTAAGTTGATGCAATGAATTATCTTCAGTCAATTTAGCTGATATTAGCCAACTTAGCTTTTTTCAGACGGAATATTAGGTCAAATCAGTAGATCAATCTCCCATATATAATTTAGAAACAGAATCTTTATCTAACCAACATTTAGAGCAGGAGATAGTACTGTAAGATTTAGGTATGGCTAAGCGATCCAAGCTAGTAAAGAACATAGGTAGTTTGTAGGCAGTTCTACTTTGGTAGTAAGAAACATATCAAGGTGGGTCTCAATGAGAAAGACAGCATTATGTATTACCCTTAACTAAGGTTTTCAAAAATTATGCAAAGGGTTCTTCGTTTTGTTGCAACCTGGGTTCTATGCATAGTGGCTAAAATAAGTGAAACTCCCTAGTTTATTAAGATAATTTTTTAATAACTCGAAATATGGATGATTTCCAATATCGAACTCAGCAGTCTATTTGTTAAAACATTTCCCCCTTTTTTACCTTTGATAGTTTAGTATGGTAAGCCAAACAGCTATTAGCTGTGATGATGGACTAAATGGTTCATACTCCCCTTAGATGACTTAATTTCAAAATTAAAGTTCCTCTGTTAGCAAACGAAATAGTTACCAGAGTGATTTTTGGTGAGTGTAGCAGATAGCTGTTTTTAAAGCTAGCAAAAATTCATGAGTTGGCAACATAAACTTTTGGTGAAGTAGGAGTGATTCTTGAACAGTCTCTAACTTTCTTTTCGGGCGTTGCTATATACGTAATGATTTATAATGATTTTTTAGATCGATCGCTCTTCAGAAATAGTCTTGATTGCCAAGAATGAGGAAAAAGGATAATTTAAACATCAGGCGATCGTATCTTAGTTTGTGGAGTTCTCCCCTAACTAAAAATTTGCGGTAGGCATTAAGTAAATTTAACTAGAAAAATATGGCTGATATTGTGGACATTGCTGTACAAACAGAAGACTTTAGCACCTTAGTAACTGCGGTAAAAGCTGCTAATTTAGTTGAAGCTTTAAAAAGCCCTGGTCCATTGACTGTCTTTGCGCCTAACAATGCTGCCTTTGCTAAACTTCCTCCAGGGACAATTCAAACCCTGGTGCAGAACATTCCTCAATTAGCCCGAATTCTTACTTATCATGTTGTTTCAGGTAAGTTGATGCAAGCTGATTTAGCACAAGTTAATTCGGTTACTTCTTTAGAGGGTTCACCTATTGCCATTGATTGTTCAGATGGTTTTGAAGTTAAAAATGCCACAGTAATTGCAGCAGATATTGAAGCAGATAATGGAGTAATTCATGTAATCGATAATGTTATTTTGATGGGATAGTTTTATTAATGGACAGTTGATAATTGACAATGGATAACGGATTGTTGTCCATTGTACTTAATTACAACTAGCGATAGGATGGAGATTGAATATCTTTCAAACGGGCTTCAGGGCGCAAGAAACGATCCATTTGGGATTCAAAAAATTGACGATTTTTGAGTAAATGTTTGGGATTAGAATCGTCTAGAGGGTATAACAAAGCTTGGCGCAAAGCTTGAATTACCGCAGAAGTTACGTTATACATCGATCGCTGGAAAGTGATTCCCAATTGAATTAAAACATCATCTTCACCTCGACAATGTTTTTGATAGTATTGCTGAAGGTAATCAGGCAAAAAATGATACATATCATCCATCAATAATGTTGGAGGAATGCCGGCAGTACCGACGGGGAAAACGTCAGCGTATAAAATACCGTAGTGGAAATCTTTTTGATCTTCAGGAACTTGTTTGGCTTGAGCATTATAAGATTTTGTACCACGGAAGGGTGCAGTCCGATAGAAAACAGCTTCTACGTAAGGTAAAGCAGCTTCATACAACCACATAAAACCTTTTGATTTAGGAATAATTTCGTAGCATTCCCCACGAATATAAACGTGATGATAGATCGGACGACCCGAAATAGCAAATATCCCATTAACCAGAAAGTCCATTGCATCGGGGACACCTTTAAACCCACCCTCATCGTAAATATCAGACATTTCAAAAAAGACTGGTGCCATCACTTCCCAGAATAAACCGAGGTTGGAATAGTAAGATAGCTGTCTTACTTGTTCGAGGAACATATCGGGGAAGAGTTTATAGAGAGCTAACATGGCAGGATTATATTTAAAATAGGCTTTGATTGCCCTGTCTGCATTAGCTTTATACTCTTCGGTGTCTAAGTAAGAATCAAACTTACCCCAACCCATATCCCTACCATGCCAAAACATCGTCCGCATACAAGCTTCGGCAAACTCCATATTAATGCGATCGTGCCAGAGATGATGCAAGAGTTTGGGCATTTTGAAGGTTGTTCCCTTCTCCATAAATGCTAGTAATTCTGGATGGGCAGTTGCTTCTCCGCGCCAAATTCTCAAATCGGCATCATCACCAGCATAATGATTGTGTAAATCTAAATATTCTTGGGGTAAAAAATATTTAAAGAAAGGAAGGGGTTCTAAAAATACTCGCTCGGCAATGTATAATAAGTCGCGCCAATAGAAATCCATCGGTACAGCATAGGCTTTATAGATGCCGATAATCTGCATTAGGTTTTCTGGAGTATCAGGTAACATCGAGCCACCAGCCTCGAGGCGATGAATAACATCAGCAAATTGATGGGTAGAAGGAGGAAGTTTAGCTGTGGGGTTAATTGATGTTTGTACCATTTTTTAGGAGTTAGTTGTGAATTGTTAGGGGCGGTTCGCGAAGCGGAGGGGCTGTCTTTTGAGGAAACCTCAAAAGCTTGTACGCCCCGTCCCGTAAAGTGTTTGATTTTTGATTGTTAATTATCGGTTGTTATTAGTTAGTGGTTAACTGTTGACTGATAACTGTTGACTGATAACTGTTAACTGATAACTGATTTGTAGTGGGTTCGATCCAGCTTAATAACCAATTAGGTTGGATACCGAGAAAGAAAATAATTCCTGTCAAAACCAAAGCGGGAATTGTTTCCGATCGCAGTACGGGGGGATAATATGCTCTTTTGTTATCTAATTTGCCGAAACAGGTGCGATTGAGCAGAATGACAAAGTAAACTGCAGTTAAACCAGAAGCGATAATGCAAAGTAAAGTCTCGATCGGGAAAGTAGCAAAACTACCCTGGAACACGATAAATTCAGCCACAAATCCTACCAAGCCAGGAATACCAGCACTAGCCATACCTGCGGTGATTAGTAACGCACTGGTAAGGGGTAAACCACGGACGGGGTTCATTAAGCCATTGAGTACATCTAAGTCGCGAGTTCCTACTTTCCGTTCTACGATACCAACCAGATGGAAAAGTAAAGCCAGAATTAAACCATGGGCGATCATTTGTGCCACTGCACCGAGAATACTTAATTGTGTACCAGCAGCAGCAGCGACTAAGATATAACCCATATGCCCGATCGAACTATAAGCCACCATGCGCTTAATATCTTTTTGAGCGATCGCGCTTAATGCCCCATAGAGTACACTTACCGTCCCAATGATTGCTAAGCCAGGGGCAACAATCGACCAAGTTTCGGGAAATAGTTGTAAACCAAAGCGAATTAGCCCATAAGTTCCGAGTTTGGCTAAAATACCCCCCAGAAGAATGGTTACGGCAGGAGAAGCTTCCGTATAGGCATCGGGCAACCAAGTATGTAAAGGAACTAAAGGAATTTTAATCCCAAATCCCACTAATAAGACAGTTAATAAAATAAGTTGAGTGTTTAAAGATAACTGTTGAGTTGTGATGGTATCGTAATCAAAACTAGTAGCACCATTGAGAAAACCGATACCTAAAAATGCTGCTAAAACTAATAATCCCGATATAGCTGTATAAAGAAGAAATTTAATTGAAGCATAGCCTTTTTTTTCTCCTCCCCAGATAGCAATCATTAAATAAAAAGGGATTAATTCTAGTTCGTAGAAAATTACAAATAATAATAAATTCTGAGCAGCTAAAGCTCCTGTTATCCCAGCATTAATTAACAAAATTAGAGCATAGTATAAACGAGGACGATCGACATTTTCCCCAATACTATAAATAGCAATAATTGTTAGTAAGCCATTTAAAGCTATCAGAGGTAAAGATAAACCATCAACTGCCAAACTATAGCTCAAGCCAATAGGTTCAACCCAAGATAAATATTCTGACAATTGCCATCCAGAGTTATTTGGATCGAACTGGGTTAATAACCAAATTGTCCAAGCAAAAATAATTACAGCCAAAATTGTGGTTATTTGTCGCAGACGATTAGCTTCAATTTTTCCTGGTAAAAAACCAATAAGACTAGCTCCGATCGCAGGAAACCATAGTAAAAAACTAAGCATTATTTAATGAAAGTTATAATGACGTTCGAGATTAAATATTAGAAAGAGATTTGAGATAGTAACGGAAAGCAAACTACACTAACAAACAAAATTACTCCCAGTAAAATTGACAGGAAATAAAATTGAGCTTGACCAGTAACATTGTATTTTAAACTTTCGCCACTAAAGATAGTTGCTAATCCAACTAGATTAATTACCCCATCAACTAAATAGCGATCGAACCAATAGACAATTTTGGAAACTAAACCAACTACAAAGACAATAGTTAAGCGATAAATTTCTGCCGTATATAAGTCGTATGCAAAAAAATCTTGTACTGCTTGAGGTTTTAGTTTAATTGGTTTGGGGATGCTGTTATTAAGATAAATAAAAGCTGATGACCCCGCACCTACTAAAGTTGAGATAACTAAAGGAATAGCAACGCTTGAATTGAGATTTGACCATTCAGGTAACCAATGCCATTTAGACATTAAAATCGGTACGTGCAAAGCAAATCCCATAGTAAAGGTCATGGGTAAAACTAACGCCCACAAGCCTTCGGGAGAACGAACGGTCATCTGTTTCGGCTTACCACCAAAAATCAAACTAAATTCGCGAGTCAGACTAAAAGCAGTCAACCCATTGACAATAACTAATATTACTACTAACCAGGGATGAGTATTCCAGAGATTTTCTCCCATGGCAGTTAATGTCCAAAAACAGCCCAAAGGAGGAAAAGCAACTAGAGAAGCTGCACCGACAAGATAACAAATTCCCGAAATAGGACGACGCGACCATAAACCGCCATATTGGGTTAAATCTTGCGTAATGTTATTTAAAACTACACCCCCAATACTCATTACCAATAACGACATAGCGATCGCATAAGTAAATAATAATCTCAATGCCGTTGTATCTTGTTGTGTACCTACAGCGATAAAGACTAAACCCATGTAAGCACTAACAGAATAGGAAAGAGAGCGTTTAATGTCAATTTGGGCGATCGCAATTAAGCTAGCACCAATTGCCGTTACTGCGCCAATACCAATCATTACTTTAGAAGCTACAGGCGATAATGCCAGTACTGGTTGCAACTTAATCAAAACCCAAGCACCAGTAGAAACTACAATCGTATTCCGTAAAATTGTCGCAGGCATTGGCCCTTCCATGGCTTCATCTAACCAGAGATGCAAAGGAAATTGAGCGCATTTCCCTAAAGGACCAGCAATTAAAGCCAAACAAAGTAAAGTTGCTACATTAGGGTCAATGGTAGTTGTTTTTGCCCACTCAGCTAACTCCGTATAATTCCAAGTTCCTGCTAGGGGTAATAACGCAACTACCCCCATCAACAGGATTAAATCGCCTACCCGTTTAGTTAAAAAAGCATCTCTTGCGCCAGTTACTACCAAAGATTGGTTAAACCATAACCCAATTAGCAAATAAGTCCCTAAAGTGAGAATTTCTAACACCACATAACTAAAGAAGAGGGAATTACACAAAACTAAAGTAGACATCCCTGCTTCAAACAAAGCTAGTAAAGAGTAGAAACGCGCCCAACCCCAATCCATTTCCATGTAACCGATGGCGTAAATTTGGGCAGCGAAATTTAAACCAGTGACTAAAATTAAGGCAGTAATAGTAATTGAAGAGATTTCGATGTCAAAAGAGATATTTAAATCCGCAGCATGAAGCCACTGAAATGATAAATAATTAACTGGCTGATGCCAAATTTCTAAAAGAGCTAATAAACTATGAACTAATGCTATGAAAGTCATCAAGGTATTTATGTAACCCGATGGTCTTGGCCCTGTTTGCCGAATAATGCCAGGCGACCAAGGAAGAACGAATATAGCACCAATTAGAGCGTACAAAGGAACTAGCCAGATAGTCTGGCTAAAAGGTTCATTCATAAAGATAGATACTTCGACTTTTACAGCTTAATTTAATTTATTTATTAGTCATTATAGTATGTAACCTATGAAGAATAAAACATGATTGCTATATTTCAATGAAAACACTTTACACTACAATAACGGTAGAATGTTATGAAAATATCTTTTAAGGTCAATACTGTTCGGATAAGCTTAATTTCTGCTCCCCCTGCGCCCCTGCTTCCTCTGCTCCCCCTTCTTTCCCCAACCCAGTTTGATTTTTGGATACCGTTACCAGCATCTCAGGACTAGGCTGAACTCTTCCGCGCACTCTCGACAGATTCCCACCTGCCAACTCTCACTATGAACAGTTCTCCCGAACCCACATGGGAACGCGCGAGGGAGCAAGTGTAAGACTACAATAGTAGCAGTTTGTGAGCCAGTCCTGAAGACGGGTTTCCCGTCGCAGGGAACTGGCGAACCCCTTTGGGGTAATGAACCGTTAACCACCTACGAACAATTAACGTTGTTCTAGGAATCTCCGTCCAAAGAGCGTTACTGTCATAAGGAGAGGATGTTAATACAGACAAAACAGCAGGCAGCACTGGCAAGAGGAACAGTAAGATTATCAATACCCAGTTTAGAGAATGCTTCTAAGCTAGTAGCCACCAACGCAATAATTAGAGATATCACCCCAATTTGCCAGTTAACCCCTTCTACTGTCCATAAAATTATGCTAGTAACTATAAAAGTAGCTACAGCCATAGTTAATGAACCTTCCCAACTTTTGTTAATATCAAAAATTTGATATTTATGCTTACCAAAGCGTTGCCCAATAATTGCTGCCATACCATCACCCCAAGCCATAACCAAAATCCCGATCGCTGTATACTGGGGATGATCTTGCCAAAACCAAGCAGCTAAGATACCAATACTCAGGGCATAAAATAATGTCCCTAGACTTTTGCGTCCCACACTATTAATACTAGGAAGAATAGGAATAAAGTAAGAAACTAGAGCAATTATAGATGCGATCGCAGCAGCAGCAACAATTACAATAGTCGAGATATTTAACCACCAAGCAAGTAAAATAACATTACCACTACCAATATGAACTATTTTTCTGGTTAATTCTGGGTCTTCGCTAACAAAAAGCTTTAATGTTTCAGCAATAATAACTAAAAAAGCAAGATAGAGAAACACCAAAATGAGAGGATACCAGAGATGATAAGCAGATTCGCTAAGGTAGTTCATTGTTGATTGTTCATTATTGATTGTCGATCTTTGATTCTCCCATGAAAACCTTATTGATCTTGCTAATTCGTGGTTATCGTCTGTTGATTTCCCCTCTTTTCCCCCCCAGTTGTCGTTTTCAGCCTACTTGTTCTCAATACGCAATTCAAGCTGTAGAAAGATTTGGGGCCTTGAAAGGTAGCTGGTTAGCAGTTAAACGGATACTGCGTTGTCACCCTTTCCATCCTGGAGGCTACGATCCAGTTCCTTCGGAATCAACAGAAAAGTCTACTGGGGAGTAGGGGAAGATAAGTAGGGACGAGCAATTAACAATTAGCAACTAACAACTAACAAATTCAAAAAGGCAAAATTAATCCAACTCCGACGGCGGTTTTATTTTGATCTCGAACTCTGAGTTGATGCCAAGTAGAAGAACCTACTCGATTAGTAATATATAGTTCTAATTGAGGATTAGTATTACTATCAGAAGGTTCTAAACCAAACAGAGATAAAGGCTGCCAGCGAACGCCTACAGTCCAAGGAATTAAATCTGCTAACTCATCACCAATAAAGCCATTACCCTCACCAGCAAAGTTTGCCCCTACTTCACCTAAGATACTTAATTCTTGGTTAAGGGGAATAGAACCACCAACATTAAATCCAGCCATTTCTGTTCCTAGACGCTGAACATAACCAATAATAGGAGTGAACCAAATAGCTGCATTATTGTCGAATTGATAATTGAGAGGAACAGATGCAGTGAAAATAAATATTTGTCTTTCTGCCGAATTATCTGCGCCAGGGATAGCGATGGGAACTTCTTTCTCCAAATCACGACGATCGAATTCATCGCGATCGTTATCAAAAAAATTGGCAAAAGGCTGATTGGTCAAGCCTAGTGTAACAGCAAGACTAGCAGTGATCGGGTCATTTTCAGCTTGATTTAAAAATCTTACTTTAGCACTAAATCCCTGTTCCGACTCGTCCGCCTCTCCAGATACATAATCTAGATAAATACCCCCTTCAAAATCTTTGAGAAAGCCATAACGCAAAGAAGCGAGGATGCCTTGACTACCTCCCTGGAGATTGACTAAAAATTGTCCACTATCTAATGTACCTCCATCAAAGAAAGCCATACCACTATTAACGACAGGAGTAGAAGTCTCATCGTTTTGCCTTTCTGCTGAAAATCTGTCTGGTTGACGACGGTTAGCAGCAATAAAATCTGGCATAAAAATTAGATTAGTGCCGAAAGAAACAAAATCTCGATCGCCTGTTAAAGCCAAGGGATTTATACTACCCTGAGCATTAGAAGCATAGAGATCGAGGGCTAAACGGGGATTAAACAGATAGCGAATACCAGCATTGTAGACGATCGCCGTATTAGGTTCCCCTGAATCTCGATTTATACTGTTGTTTCCCGTGATAGGAATAAAAGCATCTCCCCAAATAGCAAAGCGGGGACTGAGACTATAAGAGGATGTCTGAAAAGTCTAAATAATTGCGATCGCGAACAGCAAAAAGAAAAACTCTCGCTAAATTAAATCTGTCAATAGCTTAAAAAGACAGGAAACGAGAGTCATTAATCAATCATATCGCAGTGATTTGACCGATGAACAATGTGAATTTATCAAAACTTTAATTCCACCAGCTATAAATGGCGGTCGTCCTCGAACTGTGGATATGAGAGGAGTAATCAATGGAATTTTCTACGTTTT